>Ga0209792_1000031_pt1 | contig 305819 bp, 258 predicted proteins | sample EBPBio142005_DNA_FD_185860 | JGI IMG/M metagenome (GOLD analysis project Ga0209792, IMG submission 185860) | Wastewater treatment Type I Accumulibacter community from EBPR Bioreactor in Madison, WI, USA - Reactor 1_6/14/2005_ DNA (SPAdes)... | ecosystem: Engineered > Bioreactor > EBPR >...
AAAATGGAGTATGCCCATCCAAAATTGGGGGTACATACTCCATCAGTTCTTAACTATTTTTGAATCCCGATGCAGACTCTGAATAACAGCTAGCTGAAATCGTTTACACAAAATATTTTACAGTCTCAATAAAAAAAATCCCGCCACCATATTGGTAGCGGGCTTTTCTTTTATACACTTCCTGTCTTTCTGTCTTCAAACCCAGCCTGCCCTATAGAGCATTTCACCAAAACTGGAATAAATCTCCAGACTCCGGTCTTCAGACTTCCCGACTTTTCTTACGCACCAAACTGCTTACGGATGATGTTCAGCGCTGCACCTGCCTTAAACCACTCAATCTGTTGGTCGTTGTAAGTGTGGTTTACACTGATTTCATCTTTGCTGCCATCGGCGTGGTTCAATACCAATGTCAATGGCTTGCCGGGCGCAAATTCAGTGAGGCCAACAATGTCAATGCTGTCGTCTTCCTGAATTTTCTCGTAGTCTGCTTTGTCGGCAAAAGTGAGAGCCAGCATACCCTGCTTTTTCAGGTTTGTTTCGTGAATTCGGGCAAAGCTCTTTACCAACACGGCACGTACACCGAGGTGACGAGGCTCCATAGCGGCATGTTCACGAGAAGAACCTTCGCCATAGTTTTCGTCGCCCACTACAATACTGCCAATACCGGCGGCTTTGTAAGCACGTTGTGTAGCAGGTACCGGGCCGTATTCGCCTGTCAGTTGGTTTTTAATGTTGTCTGTTTTTTCATTGAAGAAGTTGACCGCACCAATCAGCATGTTGTTGCTGATGTTGTCGAGGTGACCGCGGAACTTCAGCCATGGGCCGGCCATACTGATGTGGTCGGTGGTACATTTGCCTTTGGCTTTGATGAGGAGCTTCAGTCCTTTCAGGTCGGTACCTTCCCAAGCTGGGAATGGATCGAGCAGTTGCAAACGCTTGCTGGTGGGTTCTACAATTACGTTTACACCGCTGCCATCTTCGGCAGGTGCCTGATAACCGGCATCTTCCACTGCAAATCCACGTACAGGCAACTCATCGCCACTGGGCGGGTCGAGTTTTACCTGCTCGCCTTTTTCGTTGGTGAGGGTATCAGTAATAGGGTTGAAAGTAAGGTCGCCGGCAATAGCGAGGGCAGTTACCAACTCTGGACTGGCCACAAACGCCATGGTGTTGGGGTTGCCATCGGCACGTTTGGCAAAGTTGCGGTTGAAGCTATGCACAATGGTGTTGCGCTCCTGCTTTTCGGCGCCCATGCGTTCCCACATACCAATGCAGGGACCGCAGGCGTTGGCAAATACCGTAGCACCAATTTGGGCAAAAGTATCGAGGAAGCCATCTCTTTCGATGGTATAACGAACCTGTTCGGAACCGGGAGTAATGGTAAATTCTGCTTTTGTTTTCAGGCCTTTTTCAGCTACCTGCTTGGCCAGGCTTACTGCACGGCTAATGTCTTCGTAAGAGGAGTTGGTACAGCTACCAATGAGACCTACTTCTACTTTGGTAGGCCAATTGTTGGCGGCCGCGGCTTCTTTCATTTTGCTGATAGGCGTAGCCAAATCGGGTGTAAAAGGTCCGTTCAGGTGCGGCTCCAGTTCGCTCAGGTTAATTTCAATTACCTGATCGAAATATTGCTCAGGATTGGCATACACTTCGGGGTCGGCAGTCAGGTGTTCGGCAATGCCATCCGCCAGTTCGGCTACTGCTTCGCGGCCAGTAGCTTTCAGGTAGCGGCTCATGCTTTCGTCGTAGCCGAAAGTTGAAGTAGTGGCACCAATTTCGGCACCCATGTTACAAATGGTGCCTTTGCCGGTACAGCTCATGGCCACGGCGCCTTCACCAAAATATTCTACCACAGCACCAGTACCACCTTTTACGGTAAGGATACCGGCTACTTTCAAAATCACATCTTTAGGAGCGGTCCAACCGTTGAGCTTGCCTGTCAGTTTTACACCAATGAGCTTAGGCATTTTCAGTTCCCAGGGCAGGCCGGCCATCACGTCGCAGGCATCGGCTCCGCCTACACCAATGGCAATCATACCAAGGCCACCAGCATTCACAGTGTGGCTATCGGTACCAATCATCATACCACCGGGGAAAGCGTAGTTTTCCAACACCACCTGGTGAATGATACCGGCGCCGGGCTTCCAGAAGCCAATGCCATATTTGTTAGAAACAGAAGCGAGAAAATCGTACACTTCTTTGCTTTCGTTTACAGCACGTTCGAGGTCTACCTTGCTGTTGTCTTTGGCCACAATCAGGTGGTCGCAGTGTACGGTGCTGGGCACGGCTACCTTGGCACGACCCGCCTGCATAAACTGGAGCAGCGCCATTTGGGCGGTGGCATCCTGCATGGCTACACGGTCAGGAGCAAAATCTACGTAGTCTTTGCCACGGGCAAAAGCAGTGGTAGCATCGCCCTGCGTCAGGTGGGCATACAAAATCTTTTCAGTCAGCGTAAGCGGACGGCCAACGGCTTTGCGGGCTGCGGCCACACGACCGGGGAACCGTTCGTACACCGCTTTGATCATGGAGAGATCGAACATAGCGTATTAATTGAAAGTTTGATGATTTACTCTTTTGTAAAAGTGCTGCGAATTTACGAAGCGAAGGCATACCGCCCGATACGAAAATCAAGGCTTTGCAAGCTTTTTCAACCTTTTGTGGGTTACATTGTTAATGAGATGCATATTCTATAACATATGGTTGTAAAATGCAGAAAACCTGCATTTTTGCGGCCCCATACCAGCACTTTATTTCACTTACCTTACAAAGGCAACTTCAAAACTAACCTCTATGAAAGCGCAAATGGAAAACGTACGCCAAACCATTGAATACAATGTATTCGGGGTTTGTACTTATTTGGGCGAACGCTTCAACATAGCCACTTCCCGCATTCGCCTGTATTTCATTTACCTCTCTTTTCTCACATTCGGCAGCCCGCTGATTATTTATCTGTTTGTGGCTTTTTGGATGAATGTGAAGCGCTACATTTTTTACAGCAAGCGAAATCCGCTTTGGTATAAGTAAAAAATAGCGGCTGCTCCTCCTTTTTGCTCCATCGGTTTGTTGTATAAACTCAGCGTTAATTATGGGTTAGGTTAAACACATTTGCACTACCTTGCCCCTACGCAAAAATCATAACGATATGAACAAGCTTCGTTCGTTGGTGGAGTACAACTTGTTTGGGGTGTGCAGTTATCTGGGTGAAAAATTCAATATCGCCTCTTCCAAAATCCGGTTGTATTTTATTTACCTGTCGTTTCTCACGTTTGGCAGCCCCGTCATCTTTTATTTCTTTCTGGTATTTTGGATGAACATGCGGCGCTACATGCAAAACATGAAACGCAATCCACTGTGGAATGCCTGATACACAACGCAGGTTCGTACAACAAAAGAGCCGCTCCCAACCGGGGCGGCTCTTTTCATTTAGCCAACAAAACGGCCCCAAACTGTATCGGGGCGGTTGAATACCTGCGGCCCTGTCTCCTGAATGGAGTCGTTGAAATTTCGATCATTGTCCGAGCTGCAATGAATCACTTTGTCCATTTGACCGTTGCTCACTTTCGATACAAGACCAACGTGACCAATAGCGTTGCCTGCACCAAAAACTACAATACAGCCGGGTTCGGGGGTAGTAATGCGTTCAAAAATACCGGCACTGCTGTTTACATCCGCTACCATACTGTCGGTATAAATCCAACCGCCATAGCGGCCATAAAACGGAATGTTTGTTTTGCGGGAAAGGCCCAAAACCCAACACACAAAACCACTGCAATCGCATTGCTTATTGGCATTGCTGGGCAGAGCTGCGTTGGGGTTCATGCCACCGGCGCCAAGTTTGTATCGTATCCCTTTGTTGATCGCCGTTTTGGCCCGTGCAATCAGCTCGGATTGTTTTGTACTCACCACTTCAATGTCGGGCTCGGGCACATCGTCAATATTGGGTATGTGAATGAGCTGCCCCACAAAAATTTTAGAAGGATTAATGATACTGGGATTGAACGAGAGCAGCAATGCTGTTGGCAGGCCAAATTGCTTGGCAATTTTCGACAAGGTGTCGCCGGATTTTACTTTGTAATACATGTGTGCAACGATTTTGATGTGAGCAAATGAGGATTTCGTTTTCGTTAATGTACAACGATGCTTTGGGCCCTGCAAGCGTAGATACACGTATGCTGTATAAAAAATGCCTGCGGCCGTTACAGCCGCAGGCATTTTGCTAACTCAAAAACCTTTATTGTTTCACAAACGCTACCCTGCGGTTAGTGGCTCTGCCTTCTGGGGTATCGTTGCTGCCAATAGGGTTGGTTTGGCCGTAACCTTTGGCGGTAAGTCTTGCGGCATCAATGCCCATCTCAATCATTTTTTCACGAACCGTATTGGCCCGGGCTTCACTCAGTTGCATGTTTGCTTCGGCGCTGCTGCCAGCTTCAGCACTGGTGTGACCGGCTATTTCAAATTTTATGGCAGGGTCGTCTTTCATCAGCTTTACCAGACTGTTGATTTCACCCATACTTTCGGGCAGTAAAACAGGAGAGGCTCTTTCAAACAAAATGCCTCTGGCAATGTACACATTGTTGGTAGTGATTTGCTTGGCGGGGCTTTTGCCACCGGCCAAAATGCGGAAGTTTTTGATGAGCACCGGTGCATCGTAATCGCCATCAATATTGAAGCGCAGCGATGACGGATTGGCAAATTCAATTTGTGCATTTAAAATGCGGTATTGATTGATGTACACTTTAACGCTCTTTTCATTTACGCTGATGGCAATGTGCTTCCAGTCTTTGAGCACGGCGTTTTCTTTATCGGCCCGAAAGTCGTATGGCCACTGGCCTTGTGCCTGATTGAAAGAGGCTTCGGCATTGGCCCAAATTTTAATGGGATATTGTTCAAACTGGCCACCGTCTTGGTTTTTATCCATAGATGTGTTGGATAAAAACAACGTAACTGCACGGCCATATTGCCAGGCATAATTCACATACTTGATATCGAACTCTATGGTAAAACGTTTGGGCAGGTAGCTGGGCAGTTTCATGCGGGGGCGGAGCGTGGTGCCCTGCCGGGCAGCAATCATCATTTCGCCATCAGCATCGGTTATTTCTGCACGGCCCTTGTCGAGTATCCAACGGCTGGGTATTTCGTTGGCTTCTTCATTGCTCAGGTCATCGCTAAAGAGCACAGAATCGCCGGGTACAAAATCGTACGCCGCATACGCACCAAGGTTGGCAGCTTTGCCATTACCTCCAGCAGGTGTTTCGGCCGTAGGGGTATTGCCTGCAGGCTTGTCACCGTTGATGATTTTATCAGCGGTTTTATCTACTTCTTTTTTCACTTTATCGCCCAGCTTTTTAATGAGCTGTGCAGATACGGCCTGTGCCAGTAAAAATCCGGCCACAATGAGCAGTGTTTTTTTCATGTGTTGACATTGAAGGGTTGAAAATGGTATCCATTTTTCCCTACAAATAAGCAACAGAAAACGGTCGGAAAGCATCCCCCAAAACAGGGAAATAACGGGCACAAAAAAGGCTGCACCAGTGGTACAGCCTTTATGAAAAAATGGAATGAACGATTAGTTGAAAGCGTTGAGCCCGGTTACATCCAAGCCAGTGATGAGCAGGTGAATGTCGTGGGTGCCTTCGTAAGTGATGACACTTTCGAGGTTCATAATGTGGCGCATGATTGGGTACTCGCCGGTAATGCCCATGCCGCCCAACATTTGGCGGGCATCGCTGGCCACCTGCTTGGCTATTTCGCAACTGTTGCGCTTAGCCATACTTATTTGGGCAGGTGTTGCACGGTTTTCATTCATGAGCACACCCAAGCGCCACACCAGCAATTGTGCCTTGGTGATTTCGGTAATCATTTCGGCCAGCTTCTTTTGCTGTAACTGAAAACCACCAATGGGGCGGTCGAACTGAATGCGTTCTTTGCTGTAGCGCAGCGCTGTATCGTAGCAATCCATGGCGGCGCCAATGGTGCCCCATGCAATGCCGTAACGGGCTTTGTTGAGGCAGCTCAACGGTCCTTTCATGCCTTGTACATTGGGCAAAATATTTTCCTTCGGCACTTTTACATTATCGAATACCAGCTCACCAGTGGCACTGGCCCGCAGGCTCCATTTGTTGTGCGTAGTCGGGGTGGTAAAGCCTTCCATGCCACGCTCCACAATGACGCCACGCACAATGCCGGCTTCATCTTTGGCCCATACCACAGCTACCTGTGCAAAGGGGGCATTGCTGATCCACATTTTGGCACCATTCAAAATCACATGATCGCCGGCATCTTTGATATTGGTAAGCATGCCAGCAGGGTTGCTGCCGTGGTTGGGTTCGGTAAGGCCGAAGCAACCCAGCCATTCGCCACAGGCCAGTTTGGGCAGATATTTCATGCGCTGTTCTTCGCTGCCAAATGCATGAATAGGATACATGACCAACGAACCTTGTACAGATGCGGTGCTGCGTACGCCACTGTCGCCACGTTCCAGCTCCTGCATCATCAATCCGTAACTGATATAATCGAGGCCGCCGCCGCCATATTGCTCAGGAACGGTTGGGCCAAAGCAACCCAGTTCGCCCAGCTGACGCACAATCTGCTGCGGAAATGCTGACCGCTGTGCATACTCTTCAATGATGGGTGAAATTTCTTTTTTTACATAGGTCCGCACGGTGTCGCGGATCATCAGGTGTTCTTCAGTCAGCAGTTCATCCAGCAGGTAATAATCCGGACTTTGAAAGAGGTCTTGCTGCGGCATAATCGTTGTTTTTTATTGAGAGTGGCAAAGGTAAGGGATGCGGGCAGAGGCACGTCATGGAATGAGTGAAGGCATCATAAATAACAGGCAATGGATGGTAACTGTTGGGGAGGGTGTTCTTTTACTGTATAATGTGGAATAAGGAATAAGAAAAAAGGAAGTAGCATTAACCACAAACCCAAAACAACAAACAAGGCACTTCCAAACTTGTAAACCTGCAAACTTACCAACCTCCCAACATCAGTTCCTTTTTCCTTCCAGCGAAGGATCCTGCACACCCAGCAGGTAAATTTCTACGCCCGGTGGCAGTAGGCCCAGGTCTTTTTTGTAGCACTGCTGTATGTAGTAGCCCAGCTCCAGTTCGTTTACAATGGCCAGAAAATCGTAGGGTGGCCGGTACTTGAACATGAACTTTTTGATGGCTACATCATCCGTCATGCCGGTTACTTTTTTTACAAAAGTCTTGTTGAAGCGGTAGTCGATGTACTTATCCTGCTCTTCTTGTATCAGGCGGGTTTGCAGGCTCAGCAATTGACGGTTACGCCGAAACCGAAACAGATTAATGATATCATTGGGGTCCATACCTACACCGCCATTGGCCACATTGATGTTGCGCAGCGGGTTGGGCTTTTGGTAATTGAAATATTTGGCGTAATCACGGCGGTTGGCCATGGAATCCATTTTGTAATTTTTGGCATACACTGTTACAGGCGGCAGGTTGTTGGTTTGCACATGCAGCGCCATGTTAAACTGGTTGGGGTCTTGCATGCTGGCTACCGGGTACTTGCCGGTTACCTTGTTTTGGTAAGAAAAGAAAACGGAGTCTGTAATGCGAACCAGAATTTTGTAATGGCCCAAAGTGTCTGTCATGGTGGCCTGGCCGTTGGTAGCCATTACAGTAACCGATTCCATGGGGTTGCGGCGGCTGATGTCGTACACGGTGCCCTTTATTTCCATGAGTTGCTGGCCTATAGCTGCCGCCGAAAACAGCAACAACATTACCTGCAACCATAGTTTTTTGAGCACAGCCATGTGCCGAAGATAAGTTGCGGCCATTTACGCCAAACAGATGCCATAATTTTAACGAAATGCCATGAGCCACAGGGGGTTGCATAACATATGGTTATATAACCTTAATCATTGGCTAAAAGCATGATGCTCATGGTGATGGGGAAAGCTGACAAATATCTTTGCCGCCTTCCAACCTTTTATCTGTGCAAGGGTTTTATTTGCAAATCACACAAAAACTGAACAAAACTTACTATGGCCATTGATACCCAACAAGCTGTGTTGCAACGTTCCATTTTCCGGCTTTTCCGGATTATCCGGCTGGAGCGTCGCGAAATTTCGGCCATTTATTTCTACGCCATTTTGTTTGGCTTGCTGCAGCTTACGTTGCCACTGGGCATTCAAAGCATCATCAACTTTGTATTGGCCGGCAGTTTCAGTACTTCCATGATCATTTTGATTGCAGCAGTGGTTACCGGCGTATTGTTTACAGGTATGCTGCAGGTCAGCCAAATGAAACTGAATGAGAAAATTCAGCAAAACATTTTTGTGCAGTACACTTTTGAGTTTGCGCATCGCATACCCAAGGTGGACATGAAAAGCGTAGACGGCTATTACATGCCTGAACTGGTGAACCGATTTTTTGATGTGGTGTCGTTACAAAAAGGATTGAGCAAACTCTTGCTCGATTTGCCGGTAGCTACCATTCAAATCGTGTTTGGCTTAATCCTGCTTTCCTTGTACAACGCTGTCTTCATTGTGTTCGGCTTGTTTCTCATCCTGATTCTGTTTCTCATTATCCGCTATACCAGTGCCCGTGGCCTGGCTACCAGCCTGGAAGAAAGCGATTATAAATACGGCGTGGCCGGATGGTTGCAGGAAATAGCAAGGGCAATGAAGTCCATCAAATTTTCCCGCAATACCGGCATTCACATCAGCAAAACAGATGAACTGGTAAGTGGCTATTTGCAAGCCCGTACCAGCCACTTCAAAATATTACTGGTGCAATACTGGTCACTCATTTTGTTTAAAGTGCTCATCACATTGGCCATGCTGGTGGTGGGTGGCTTTTTGCTCATCGATCAGGAATTGAACGTAGGCCAATTTGTGGCGGCAGAAATCGTAATCATCACCGTGTTGGCCAGTATCGAAAAATTCATCATCAGCCTCGATAAAGTGTATGATGTACTGACCTCAGTAGAAAAGCTGGGAAAGGTGATTGACAAGCCGCTGGAAATGTCCGGTAATATGGAATTGGATACATCAGAAGGCATTAGCATCGAAACAAGAGACTTGTCTTTTGCCTTCAATGAAGATCAGCTGATTCTGGACAATGTGGACATGCGCATACCTGCCGGCAAGCTGGTGTGTATTGCCGGTCCTGAGGGCTCCGGTAAAAGCACGTTGCTCAGATTGCTGACGGGATCTTTTGCAGACTTTGATGGTAAAATTCTCATCAACGGATTGCCGATTGGCAATTACAGTCTCGATTCGCTGCGCAATGCCACAGGCATTTACTTTAGCCAGCAGGAAATATTTGAAGGCACGTTGTGGGAAAATATTTCGCTGGGGAATTGCGCCTATACAGCACAGGAGATGGTTCGGTTGGCAGAAAAAATTGGCCTTGGCAATTTCATTGCGGAGCAGCCCAAAGGTTTTGAAACGCATATCGATCCCACAGGCCGCAGATTGAGCAAAACCACCACACAGCGCATTCTGTTTTTGCGGGCATTGGCGGGCAAGCCCAAATTGCTGTTGCTGGAAGAACCCTGGGAAGGTATGGATGATAGTTCCAAAATTTCCATGATTCGTTTTTTACAACAAGACCTCAAAGAATGCACCATTGTGGTAGCTGCATCGGACCCTGAATTGATGCAAGTTGCAGACATCGTATACAATATTCAACCGGTAAATCCTCACTTGTAATAGTTATGCGCATCGAACACTTAACAGGCACCATTGGCGAAAGACTTCCGGTAGAAGTAAAGGCCCTTGATATGGTGTATGAAAAAGACCGTAAACGCTACATGCAGAAATGGGTGTGGGTGTTGCTGGGCGTTATTGTGATATTCCTGTTTCTTCCTTGGACGCAAAATATCCGTTCTACAGGTTTTGTAACCACGGTCAATCAAGACGACAGGCCGCAGGAACTCAATAGTCAGATTCCCGGCAAAATCATTAAGTGGTATGTAAAAGAAGGCGACTTTGTACAAGCCGGCGACACCATTGTACAGCTTGGTGAAATCAAAGATGATTACCTCGATCCGAATTTGATTCCGAAAACGCAGGAGCAAATTGTACAGAACGAAAACAAGGCCCGTTTTTACGAAGGCAAGGCTGTAACCTCACAGCAGCAAATGCAGTACCTGCTGGAACAACGGGATTTGAAGTTGGCATCACTGGACAACAAACGCATTCAGATAGAACGCAAGATTCAGGCAAAGCAGTTGGAAGTGCAAGCGGCGAAAGTAGATGAGCAACAAGCCAGAGAACAGCTCGAACGTGCCAAAACCATGCTGGAAAAAGAAGCCATCAGCAAGTTCGATTTTGAAAGACGCAATGCCACTTTTCAAAAAGCCTTGGCGGCGGTTACCGATAAGCAAAATGAACTCGATAACCTGCGGCAAGATTTGCTGATCAACAAGCTCGACATCAGTAACGCTACACAGGAGTATGCAGAAAAAATAGCCAAGGCACAAGGCGATCAGTTTGCCAGCAGTGGTGCGGTGGCAGAAGCCAAAGAAAAAGTGGCTTCGCTCAGCATCAAAAAGCAAAACATTGAGCAGCGTTCTGGTTATTACTTTTTGGTGGCGCCACAAAGCGGACAGGTCATCAAAGCCATGAAAGCAGGTATCAATGAGATTGTAAAAGAAGGCGAGAAGATTGTAGAGATTGTACCGCAGGATATTGATTATGCTGTTGAATTGTTTGTGAGCCCCATGGATTTGCCACTGGTAGACGTTGGTCAGAAAGTTCGTTTTATGTTCGATGGTTTTCCGGCCATTGTATTTAGTGGATGGCCTGCTGCCAGCTATGGTACTTATGGCGGTAAAGTGATTGCGGTAGAAAGCAACCGCAGCATCAACGGCAAATTCCGTGTATTGGTTGCCGAAGACAGCACTGACCGCCACTGGCCGCCGGGCTTGCGGTTGGGCTCAGGTGCATCGGGGTTTGCTTTGCTGAAAGATGTGCCCGTTTGGTACGAGTTATGGCGAAACATCAACGGCTTCCCGCCAGAATTTTACAAGCTGGATAAGCCCGCTGCCAAAGGCGATAAAAAAGAATAACGAATACAGATTGGTGAATTACGCACAAGCACACTGCATGAAAAGATTTGGTTGGATATTGGCTGTATGTATCAGCATGGTAGCACCAGTGGCAGCGCAAGATTCGCTGGCCATACTGGGGCCTGTGCAATACCTCGATTTGGTGCGGCAATATCACCCCGTGGTAAAGCAGGCCGGCCTGATGGTAAACAATGCCGAAGCGCAGCTATTGGCCAGCCGTGGCCTCTTTGATCCGGCGGTTTATTTTACCAACGATCAGAAAACCTTTGATGGTAAAAACTATTACAACTACAACCACACCACACTGAAAGTGCCCACTTGGATGGGCATTGAGCTGATGGCGGGATTGGAAAATAACGGTGGCGAATTTACGAACCGTGAAGTATCGCTGGGGCAAACGAGCTATGCAGGCATCAGCATACCGCTGGCCAAAAACCTGCTGATGGACCGCCGCAGAGCCGGCCTGGCGCAAGCCAAATTGTTTGTGCAGCAAAGCAAGGCCGAACAATTGCTCATGGTGAACGATGTACTTTTTGAAGCCATGGATGCTTATTGGTATTGGGTAGCGCAATATCAGGTGTACCGCATTTTGACCAACGCTGTTACCATCAATACCAAACGCTACGAAACATTGCGCATTACCGTGGAGCAAGGCGACAGGCCCGGCATTGATAGCACTGAAGCACTCACACAACTGCTTACTTTTCAGGCAGCACAAGCCAATGCGTTCAACGAATTTTTGAAAGCCGGTTTTGAACTCAGCAATTACCTGTGGACGCAGGACATGCAACCGGCCGTGTTGCCAGCATCAGTTGTACCTGCGGTAAATACTGATGAAACCGATCCGTACAAAATGCAGTTCAAACCGCTGAATGAATTGCTGGATGTGGCTGGTACAAACCATCCGAAACTGCAAACCTTTCAATTTAAACTGGATGCATTGGAAATAGAACGGCAGCTGAAGTTCCAAAGCTTGTTGCCAGCGGTAAACCTGAAGTATAACATCTTATCGAAAGGCTATCAGGTGTGGGATAGTTTTGATGCGGCCACTTTGCAAAACAATTACAAGTTTGGTTTGGAAGTGGGCATCCCATTATTTCTACGGCAGGGCAGGGGAGATTACCGTTCTGCCAAATTAAAAATACAAGCGACTGAAGTAGACCGCAGTGCTACGCAATTGGCTATTGCCAACAAGGTAAAACAGTACTACAACGAAATGCTGAACATGCTGCAACAACTGCGTTTGCAGGAACAGGCATTACAGGCGTATCAAAAAGTGTTTGAGGTAGAACTAATGAAATTTGAGTTGGGAGAAAGCACCTTGTTTTTACTCAACAGCCGCGAAAACAAAGTGCTGGAAAGCCGCCAAAAAGTAGCGGAATTAAAAGCAAAATACTTCAAGAGTTTGTATGCGGTAGAATGGGCCGCCGGTATACTGCGTTAATCTTCTTCCTCCACATCGTTGCGCTGTTGGGCAGCAGCATCTGCTTGTGCAGCAATGGCTGCCAGTGCCAGCAATTCTTTGCGTTTGTAACCTTCTGCTTCGTTGTCGAAACAATTGGCAAACTGCTCCAGCAACAGCTGTATGATTTGGCGATTGCTACGGGGCTTAAAGTAAGAAGGTGTAGATGTAACGCCAATGCGTTTGAAGTACAACTCAATGTCTTTTAGCTGAAAGCCAATGCCACTGTTTGGGTCGATGTAGAACTTAATGGTATCGGCAGGATGGGTGAGTTCAAAATCATTTTCAAACAACACCTGGTGCGAAAACCAGCCCAGCACAAATTGGCGGGGGATATTGATGGCCCGAACGGGCAAATCCAATTGCTCGGCTAATATGAGATACAAGATGCCGTTGGTAATGGAATTGCCTTTTTTGCTCTCCACTACTTTATGTATCATGTAATCGTTGGGCTGCGTGTACACCAGTTCGCCGCCTTTCATTTTGTAGAAATTGTAGAGAATGCTCTCCACAATTTTGATTTGCTCCAGCGGGGTGAGGTAGCTGTTCATTTCCAGCCAAATGTTGCGGCGCATCCGTTCAATTTCCTGAATGGTTTGCACACTTTGCAACTCGGGGTATTGATATTTGGCTACCAAAAAAGCGCCATAGAGCAAATCGCTTTCGCCATTGGCCCAATTGGTAAACTCTTGTACGAGGTTGCTGTAATGAATACGGTGAATGATAAGTTCAATCCGCTCCTGCAATGCATCATCCGGCGATTGCTCCCAATACGTTTCCAGATTCGGAATCACACTTTGCCCGTAGCTCAACAGCTTTTCTTCTACCGATACCAATACTTCCGTATCCGTATCATCCAGCAGTTGGAGCAGCGCATTTATTTCACGTTCACGGGCAGAATACATACTGTCGCAGGTTGGTAAGCGTTTGGCAGTTTAAAATTGCCCGCCAGCCAGCGGCAGTCCAAATCTGTTTTTACACATGGGCTGCATTTAGCCCGAATGCTTATTTGGGTTGCAGCATTTCTACAATGGGTTCGCCAATGCAGCCGCTCGGCATTTGTATTTGCAGCATGGCCGCTACAGTAGCGCTGATGTCGGTCATGTGCGTGGTGCGGTTGGTGCGGCCTGGCGTTACGCCCCAGCCCATAAATACGCAAGGGATATGAGCATCGTATGGATTCCAGCTGCCGTGCGTAGTGCCTGTAGCACCACCATAAAAGAAGCCGGCTTTCAACACCACTTCAATATCGCCACTCAGCTTGGGGTTGTACACGTTGGCAAAACGTTCTTTCATTTGGGCAGGCATCACCGCTTCATCCATTTCCTTAAAAGAAAATGCATTGAGCACATGCGGCAATTTTTTCAACTCGGCAATGATGAAGTCGCTGATTTCTTCTGCATCTTTTCCTGCAGAATCGATGCGGTTGTGGTTGAGGTAAATTTGGTAATTGCTGAAATTGCGGATGGCCCCGTTAATGCCAAATTTCTCTGCCACTTTTTTATTGATGTCAGCTGTGTTGCTCGACAAAGTCTTTACATCAATTTTATGCTTCGCCAAAAAGGCAGGCACATGAGCCACACCATGATCCGCCGTAATGAAGAAGGTGTAATTGCCGGCACCTACTTCTTTATCTAAAAAGGCGAAGAAGGCCGCCAGTTCATGGTCGAGGCGCAGGTAAGTATCTTCAATTTCTACAGAGTTAGGACCGTATTGGTGGCCTACATAATCGGGGCTCGATAAACTTACGGCCAGCAAATCAGTGATGTCATCTTTGCCCAACTGTTCTGCTTTCAATGCTGTTTTGGCAAATTCCAAAGTGAGGGTATTGCCATAAGGTGTGCCCCGAACGGCGCCATAGTTTTTACCAATGTGCTGGCGCAGGCTGTGCGGAAAAACCGGTGCAGCTTCACCCGCATTTTTGCCTTCGTAAGGCACGTTGTCGTCGTCGCTGAGTTTGTAGGTGTCAATGGGGTACAGCGTTTTCCAATCGTTGCTGTACAAGCTGTCTACCAGTTTTTTGTTGTTGAACTGTTGCACCCAATCAGGCAAGGTATTCATGTAGTAAGTACTGCTGACAAAAGCACCATTGGCACCTTCGTACCAATAAGCAGTACCGGTGTGGCCGGCAGGCAAAATAGCACCGCGGTCTTTGATGGCGATGCCCACCACTTTCGATTGAAAGTTGGTCGCCAAACGCAGCTCATCGCTGATGGTGGTGACCCACAGATTGCGGGGCGACATGGGCTCCGATTTTTCTACGCCGCCTACAATTTTCACATTGTCATCTTCCACGCAATACACTTCCTTGCCTGTCTGCGGATCGAACCATTCATTGCTCACAATGCCGTTGATGGCAGGCACCGAACCGGTGTACACACTGGCGTGGCCCGCAGCCGTTACAGTAAGTGCATAAGGAATCATGGTGTTTTCAGCAGAAAAGCCTTGCTGCAACAAACGCTTAAAACCACCATCGCCGTAGCGGTTGGCGTAGCGGTACAAAAAGTCCCAACGCATTTGGTCTACCACCATGCCTACTACCAGCTTGGGCTTTTTGGGAGCCGCAGCTTTTTTGGGCGCTTGTGTTATGCCGGCCAGTGCCAGCAGCGATACCAATGCAAAAAGGGAAAAACGTTTCGTCATGACCTTGCTGTTTTAAGAAGGGCAAATGTACAGCCCCACAACAGCCGCCAATAAATAAATTTTTATGAACAAACGGCGCCGCTATCCAAACAAATCGATGGCCGTGCGGAAGGTGTTGCAATGTGCTTCTACAATGTGTTTGATATCGGGGCTATAGCCGCCACCCATGGCAATGCAACAGGGAATGCTGTGCTGCTTGCAGGCTTGCAACACAATGGTATCCCGCTGTTGGCAGCCGGCCATGCTCAGGTTGAGCTTGCCAAACTTATCGGTGCTCAATACATCTACACCGCTCAGGTAAAAAATAAAATCGGGTTGTAGGCGGTGCAGCAATGCTTGCAAATGTTGCTGCAACAGTTGCAGGTAATCCTCATCGCCAATGCCATCGGGCAGGGGCACATCCAAATCGCTTTGTTCTTTGATAAAAGGATAGTTGTGACCGCCGTGCATGCTAAACGTAAACACCCGTGGCTCTTGTGCAAAAATGCTGGCCGTACCATTGCCTTGGTGTACATCCAGATCTACAATGAGTATTTGTTTTGCCAGTTGGTGATGCAGTAAATAATTGGCCGCAATGGCCATATCGTTGAGCAGGCAAAAGCCTTCGCCACGGTTGGCAAATGCATGGTGGGTGCCACCGGCTACATTGAGCGCCACGCCATGCTGCATGGCCAGCAACGCACAATCGATCGTGCCTTGTGCAATCATGATTTCCCGCAGCACCAGCTGCGCCGACAGCGGAAACCCGATGCGGCGGATATGCGATGGTGTGAGGGCGAGCTGTTGGAGGTCGTGCCAGTAGCCGGCATCATGCGTCAGCAAAATGATGTCTTCGGTACAAGCTGCCGGCGAAAATATTTGTGCCGGCGAAATGCTGCCTTCGTGCAAGAGCTGCGCCGGTATGAGCTCATACTTAAGCATGGGAAACCGGTGCCCCTCGGGCAGCGGATGCGCATAAATGGGATCGTAAGCAATGTGTACCATGGCACTACAAGGGAATAACTTGCTGGTTGGCAATGGCAAAAACAACGTCTTGCTTTTTTGGTTGAATGGGGTGGGTGCCGGTAAACACACCAAAGGCGGGCAAGATGCATTGCTGCGGGGCAAAATAAAAACAAGGCACCCGTAGGCTTTGCCTTCCTGTACCCATCAGCCGAATGCCCGGATGAATGTGGCCACAGATGATGGGTAGCTCTTGTTGTCTGTCTGCTGGTTCGTGCACAAATCGGAGTCCGTTTTCCTGCCACTCGCTACAGCAGTCAATGTTGGTTTGCGTGTACCAGTCTTGGGGCAGCACATCGTGGTTGCCTTTTACCAGCAGTATGTGCAGCTGCGCTACATCTTGCCGCCAGCGGGCAAACCATTCATGTTCTTTGTTGGCATGGCTGTGAAAAAAATCGCCCACCACCAGTAGCCGCTGCGGCTTGAAATGTTGCAGCAGGGCAAACAACCGCATGAGGTCTTGCTTCAGCACTTCTTGCGGCACGGCAATGCCATGCTTGCGAAAATGGCCGCTCTTGCCCAGGTGCAAATCGCTGGCAATAAGGGTTTGGGTATCTTCCCAAAACATCACTTTATCGCCATGCAGCCAAAAGCGTTGATTGTGCCAAATGTGTTGCCTTACCATCGGGGCGCAAAGAAACGGAATTGGAAATGAGGAATGATGAATTGGGAATGATGAATGTGGAAGTTCCCAGCATCGTCCCCTGCAAGGGACCTTGCGTCTCGAAGACGTGATTGATTTGTCTGCAACATATTTTCCAGCCAAGTCTCCTGTAAGGGATGTTGCGTTCTGGTTAAGAATTCCCGGCAACGTCTCCCGCAGGGGACGTTGCGTTTTGGAGTAAGCCGCTTGTAATCCTTCTTGAAAAGAGCTAAGTTGCTGTCTTCAAAACGAAACTGCAGCATGCCCACACACCAAGCCATCCCCTTCGATCGGGGTGTATTTTCCATCACATTTACTTGTATCGAATGGCGGCCATTGATAGCACAATTACAGGGATATCTACTTGTGTATCAATGGTTCGATGTGTTGCGTCAGCAAGGCCATGCAGTAGTAGGCTATGTCATCATGCCCAATCATCTGCATGTGATGATTGCATTTAAAAAGACGGCCACTTCCATCAATAGCATCATAGGCAATGGAAAACGGTTTATGGCCTATGGATTGGTGAAAAGCATGCAACAAATGAATGCAGAAAAATTGATGAGTGAATTGGCTGCGCAAGTTTCTGTAGCCGGCCAATTGTCAAAACACAAGCATGCCATTTGGGTGCCGTCGTTTGATTGGAAACATTGTAGTACGCCAGCATTGATAAAGCAAAAACTCGATTACTATCATTTGAATCCGTGCCGTGGAAAGTGGATGCTGGCTAATGCGCCTGTGGAGTATCGGCACAGCTCTGCATTGTACTATGCTACAGGTCAGCAGGGTGAATACCCGGTGGTCAATTATTTGTCACTTTCAGATATGGAGTTCGGTCAGTGAACTACCGATGACGCAACGTCCCCTGCGGGAGACGTTGCTGGGAAGGAGTTCGTATTGCCAGCAACGTCTCTTGAAAAGGACGTTGCGATTGGATAGCAGATGCTGTACTAGAGTCTGGTTAATCATTTACGCAACGTCCCCTGCGGGAGACGTTGCTGGGAAGAAAACGACATTGGCCCCTCGGATGTACATCTGAGGTTTTTTTTGTGCCATATATTTTTTAATTCATGGACACTAAGATTCAGGAAAAGGCCTGCCCAAATAATTGGGCAGGCCTGTGTAGAAATGGGTGAGAATGGCTATTGAAGTATCTGAATTTTCTTGGTGATATTACCCTGAGAAGAAATGATTTGTAACAGGTATACTCCGGCAGGCAATGTTTTAATTAGATATTGACCGCTGGCGGATGGCGTAAATACCTGTACCGTTTTTCCATGGATGTCTACCAGCCTCAAGCCAGTTACTTGTTGATGATTTGAAATAGTAAAAGACCTGCTTACGGGATTGGGAGATATCGAAAATGGTTGACTCTGGGAACGATTGACACTTACAATTGAAGAGTAGGTAAATCTTCCATCAATATCAACCTGTTTGAGACGGTAGTAAGTAAGGTTCCAGGGATTTTCATCTATAATGTGATAATTGAAACCCAGATTGCTGTTTCCAACACCATTTACAAATTGTAGTGTACTAAAGTTAGTAGCAGTCTGACTTCTTTCTACAAAAAAGCCCTTGTTGTTGTGTTCGGTTTTTGTAGTCCATGCTAACCTGTTGCCCATATTTGTAGCGGTACCAGTAAAAGATTGTAACAGCACTGGTAGCGAACCCGCAAAACTCACTGTTGTTTCTGCAGACGGGCCTTTCATTTCTGTATTGCCTACGCTATCTACCCCCAAGCTGTAAAACCGGTACACGTGTTCGGCTGCACCTGTAAACAGTGCACTATCCTTACCAATTTTTCCAAGGTACTGATATGGGCCACCATTATCTGAAACATACAGTAAATAATGCCGGATGCCACTCGATGCATCTGCGCCATTCACCCGAATTACGGCAGTGGTATCTTGAATGCGGTTTGCAGAAACTGCCTGTGTAGCTGGTCTGTTTACATCAATCGTATTAAGCCAGGTATTGGTGATGATTGGTTCATTGGTATCGAAAATGATGGATGCCTTATTTTGAATGTGGGTGCCATCTGTTAAGCCTGATTTTAAGTTGATGGCAAAACTGATATTGCCTTCGCCTTCGGGGGAGCTTACATTGGGGGGTAAAAAACCTGCCAGAGGATCTTCTGGTAATGTACCCGTTTGCTTGTCAATGGTTTTCATCAGGGCTTTCAACACACCGGTTGCAGTATCTAATTGAATGCTAAAACGGATGTTGTATAAACTATTATAAGGAATATCATTTACATAGTCAGATGCATTCATAGGCAAGAACACAGAGGTGTCGCCAATGGTATAGCTTAGTGTCCTGAAGCTGTGTAAATCAAATACATTTTTATCAAGCGTATCAATGATTTCAACTGTTTGCGCCGGTAGCGTGGCACTGTCTACATTTTCAAAGTAGATGGTGTAGTTCATAATTCTGTCTTGATTATTGATGTAACCAGAAGTACCATAACCGGCAGGGCCAACTTTGCTATTGGGGTCTAATGAATTGCGAACCTGAATTGGTTTCTCTTTTGGCTTCGGTTGATTTTCGGGACAATTATTCACAATTTCGAGGGCATTAAGGGCAAGGTTACTTTCAAGCAACAGTATATCTGTGGAAACATCTGCTGCTTCTACTAATGGGTTTACCGTAATTTCTCCGGCACAGTTTTTTAAAGCACCCGCTACAGATTTTCCTACACTGGCATTGGTGGCATCGCCGGTAGAGCCTGTGAAGAAGTATGATACACCTGCGTACAACGAACTTATGCCTGCCCTTATTACGTTGGCCGCACAATCTAAACCAGGCACCAGTGAAGCGCCATCAAAAACCAGATCGCCTGCTAATTTCAATCTTGCTTTATTACAATCGCTTACCCAGCTCCTTTCTTCCGATCCCGAAAGCGGGCCTACTACCCATGTATAAATGCGATCTTGCAAAATGGCTGATTTTACATTGAAGTTGATATCCCGATAGCCCTGTTGTGGTATGCCGGCGAGATATAATGCATACAAATTTCCATCAGTGGGGTATCCCTGGGCTTTTGTTACTTTCCTAAATGCAGGAAGATTTGCCAGCGTATCATTTGGTACATTCAGTGTTACAATGTCTACCAGTTTGTTTAGTAGTGTAACTTCCATGCCAGCAGGAAAAAGTGCATACAACTCTACTCCGCCAGCCATTGTATTGCCTTCATTGTGAATTCTCACTTTGTAAGATGTGGCAGTATTTACACGTATAACATCGCGGCCAATGATTTCAGTTTTTAACTGGTCTATCAATCCATCCACTCTATAGCCATTGGGTATGGTATAGCTGGTGTCATCTGTGGTAATACTAACGTCGTACTGGCCTAATGGTGCATCGTGCAAATCAATAACCGCTGAAAATTTGTTTCCCTCTGTTGCAACCACACGAATACTATCAGTAAAAATTTTGCCCTGACCCGATAATGTAACCCTGGTATTGGGAGAGAAGCCACCACCAAACGCGGAAAACTCTACATTGCCAGGACCGCTATTATTGGGGCTGTATCTATCTAGCCCTCTTACCACAAGTGTCATGGTTGCCGTATCTACGTAGTTGCAGGTACTGTTTTTAGCAATCAATCGAATGGGATAGCTACCTGCTGCGTATGCTTTTAAATTAGGAGCCACCTGTGTACTTGTTGTTCCATCACCCAGTTGCCATACATAACTGTCTGCACGTTGGCTTTGGTTAGTAAACTCATATAAACCACCACCTAGTAAATGAGTGAAGGCCGCTTCAGGGTTGCGGTTCACGTACAATGGCTTGATGCTATATTTAAAACATCCGGAACTAATTACTCTAATGAATACAGAATCAGTAGTTACACAGTTTACCCCTATAGTATCGATAATGGTTGTACCTGCACTTACCGTCGAGCTTTTTACATATGCTGCAGTCAGTTGAGGATTTGAAGTTGTGCCTTTTCGGTAAATATATACGTATAAATACCCGTTGCTGTTTTGAGTATTGGTGCCTTCAACCACGTATTGTATAGTACCTCGGGCCGGCATAGCTGTTACAAAATAATCGTCGCCGTCTTCCAGGTTTTTGGTGAGGTATCCAATATTGTCTGATACAATGCTATCAATAGGCAGGAGCGTGGCAGTATTAAACGTATTGTTGGTGTCAGCTTCAGGCAAAGAGGTGTTTACCAAATCGAACGACCATTCATATTGCCATGCGCCTGATGATGTGATGCGGTGATAAAAACTATCTACTGCTCTGCACGGTATTAAGAATGTATCAGCTATGCTGGTACCAGGTGTGTGGCTTGAGCCTTTTACATACCGGGCAAAAAGTTGGCCGCTGAGCTTTCTGCCGTTGTATCCGTAGTGATACACATACCCATTGGTGCTACCTGTATTTGTAGCTTTTATTATAATTCTCGCGGTGCCATATGCAGGTATTTGCCCGGCAAAGTAATCATCATTATCACTGAGGCCACGCTGTACATACCCAATATTACCGCTGATTGTAGCCCCATAGAACACGTTTTGTGCAACGTCTATTGTATTGTTGTTTTCTACATCCTGCGGTATCATATCTTTCAGGTTGTAGGATAACTTATAGGTAAAACTGCCTGATGAAGTGACACGAATAAAATAGGTGCCTGCCATGCGTCCTTTGAGTACAAAAGAATCAGCAATCATTGTATTGGCAGTTATACTGCTACCTTGAATGTAGTCGGCAGCAATTTGACCACCGTTACCTCCGGCATCGTATACGTATACATAAACGTAGCCATTGGTATTTTGAGTATTGACGCCTTCCAGCTTAATGTGCAAGGTGCCATTTTGAGCCAGCTGCAGGCGGTAGTAATCACTGGCATCATATGCTCCATTGCTACGGTATCCTATATTGCCTGTAAGGGTAATTTGCTCAGGTAAGTGTATGGCAGTGCTGGTGTCTGCATTTTGCTCCTCATCTTCTGGCGCAGTATTTATCAGGTCATACTGGATGGTATAATTGAATGAACGACTCGACTCTACCTGCAGATAGTGCAAACCCGACTGCCTGCCATATACATAAAAAGTATCAGACACACTTACATCAGGCATTACGCTTGTTGAACTTACATAATCAGCCAATAATTGCCCACTGGCTTTTTGGCCGTCATATATTCTCAGATACATGTATCCATTGCTGGCACTCTTATTTGTTCCTTGTACAATAACACGGAATGTACCAAAGCCAGGCAACTGTGTTTGATAGTAATCTCTTTCATCGGTTACGCTACCAGAGGTATAACCGATACGCCCTACTTGTGAAAGGCCAGAGATCAATGGAAAAGCCTCATCAAAAGTATTATTGGGCTCAGGGTCTTCACTGCTGGGTTCTTGTATCATTTCATACCTGAAACTGTAAGAAAATGCAGCAGTTGAAATCAGCCTTATGTAAAATGAATCAGCCAGTTGGCCAGTTACGGTAATAGTATCTAAAATGGTTGCTCCGGCATTTATGCTCGATGTGTTACTGATGAATCGACCGAACTGTTGTCCTGATGACTTTCGTTTATCATAGCCGTACATATAAATATATCCAAGTTTGGAGTCGCGGTTGGTGGCACTTATATAAATTCGTACTGCAGCATCTTCAGGCAGTTTAGTTTTAAAAAAGTCATTTTCATCTGAACTGCCATTGCTGTAGTAACCGATAATTCCAGAAGTGGGTGCAGCAGCAGTAATACTGGTGGCTTGCTCAAAATTATCGTTTGGTTCTGTATCGGCTGAAGGAGTTTCACTCATCGAAAAGGAGAGATTGTAGTTGAATGCACTGGAGGCAATAAGACGTAAGTACACTGTATCTTTTGCTCTTCCTTTCAATACAAATGTTTCGGTTGCTGTAGCAGCAGCGTTGATAGCAGATGCCTGAACATAATCGGCTAAAATCAGGCTGTTTAATTGAGGTCTGTCGTATACATATAAATACAAATAGCCACTACTGGCAGAAACGTTTTGACCTGTTGTTGTGATGTGAAGCGTACCATTGTCGGGCAATATGGTGTAGAAGAAATCATCAACATCTTCCACACCACTTTTTTTATAAGCAATATTGCCAGTGGTTACACTGGTAAAGGATATTGGCACAGCTTGCCCGATGTTGTTGTTGGGTTCTGTATCATTCACAGGCGTTTGCTGCATGCTATAGGTAGTGGATACGGTAAAGCAAGCAGATGTAGTAAGCCGGATAAATACCGAATCTGCAAGCATTCCTGGTATTGCTATAGAATCTGTGCTGGTTTCACCGGGTGCAATAGAAGCAGCCGCAACATACCCGGCATACAGCAAACCACTGTTTTTTCTGCCATCGTATACATATGCATACACGTAACCATTGCTGCTACTAGTATTGGTAATGCTCATTTGTACCAGCATTTTGCCATTGGCAGGCAGCAGCGTCGTCAGGTATTCGTCCTGCGTTTTGCACACTTGTGCAGTTACTTGTTGTGATGCCGCAATAGGTCTCGCATTTTCAAAACTATTGTAAGGCTGCGCATACAATGAAATGGGTACAAATTGTATCAACAGAAAAAAACAGATAAGCCCAAAGGGTAAAGAAAATTTCATAGCAATTGTTTTGATGGTTTTTGAAGGCGGGTATTTGATGTTGTGCATAACAGCTATATAAAAGAGTAGCCATCCTGCGGTTAATCAGGACTGCACAAAGTTGTTTCTCACCTGCGACTGCTGCAATACAGGTTCTTGTACATTTTGTCTATAGGGAAACCTGTATTTTGATTTCGGGTTTCTTGAATAGCATTTTATTCTGCTACTTTTAGTTGATAAGCCATCGGTTCATGAAAGGCATTTTTCTTATTGCGGCGATTATTTTGCAAAGCCATTGTATGGCACAGCTGGCTGTAGATTCATTGCAGCTGGTGCTGCGTAATCGTAACTTACCAGAATCTACTCAGGTAAACACCCTGAACGAATTGGGCACTGCTTTTTGGAAAGCAGGCAACGATTCTCTTGCCTATATCCAACACCGGAAAGCCATTGCCATTGCAAAAAAGAGTGGCTTTTATCTGGGTGAGGCCAAGGCCCGCTTTCAGCTGGTACGTATGGAAATGGAGCATTTGGAAGATGTAACAACTGCTCACAAACATTTGGATACAACACTCATGCTGGCTAAGCAATACAATAATGATTGGATTGAAGCCATGACCTGTTTTCGAAAAGCACAACTGTATGCTTCCGGTTTTTATGAGCATTACGATACAGTACCCATTTTGTATGAAAGGGCAAGAGCATTGTTTGTAAGCAGTGGCGATAAAGCCATGGAAGGTTCTGTATATGTAGAACTCGGAACTTTTGTAGCTGCAGAAGGAAAGTATGCACAAGCTATAGACTACATGCTGAAGGGCAAGAAACTACAAGAAAGTACAGGAGATATAAAAGCACTCAGGGCCACCATTCCCAATCTTGGCACCATGTATCTCAATCTTAAAATGTACGATAAGGCATTGGCTACTTTCGACGAAGCCAGCAAGATAGCCCACCAGCTTAACGACAAAAGAGTGCTCGCCTTTATTGATTATCAAAAGGGCTTTTTATACAAAGAAAAAAAACAGTATGCGGATGCGCTGAAGTATTCATTGCAAGCAGTAAAGTTATTTGAGGAAGCGGGGGCGTTGCAAGTATTAACCAATGTGTATGCACGGGTAGCACAAATTTATTACTTGCAAAACAAACTCGATTCTGCGCTGAAGCTCAATAAATATGCAGATAGTTTATACTTTGCTCATGTTGGTATTGAAGAAACATTTTTCCATTACACCAATATGAATTTTGCCCGCATTTATTTGGCACAACAACGGTATGATAGTGCTATTTATTTTGCCACTATGGGAAGAGATACCCTTGAGCACACACAGGTATTACTGCCAGAAGAACTGTCTCTGTACAATGAGGTATTGGCAAAAGCATACGAAGCAAAAGGTAATTTTTCAAAAGCACTTTTCTATTACAAAGACTATAAAAAATGGTCAGACTCGCTATTAAATGATGAAACAAAGCAAAAAGTGCTGGCAGCAGGAATAAGTTACGATTTTGAAAAACTGCAGCAGGCCAGCGAATTAGATATCAGAAATCTGAAAGCAGAAAAAGTACGACAAACAAGAAACTTTCTGTTGGTTTTACTGCTGGCATTATTGCTTATTTTGGGTTTATTGCTTTGGAATTATCGTCAGATACGCAAAAAAAATAAAGCACTTATTGAGAAGCAGGCCGAAATAGAAAAGGCATTGTTCACCGGCCAAAAAATAGAACGAAAAAGACTGGCCGGCGAGTTGCATGATCATTTGAATACCCAACTGGCTGCTGTAAGGTGGTACCTGGAGGCAATGGATTTAAGTAATATGGAAGGGCATAATTTGAGCTTGCACAACCGAGTAATGCAAACAAGTGAAGAATTGTACCGCGACATGCGAATGATTTCTCACGTTTTATCGCCTGTAGCACTTGAAGATGATGATTTGCAGGGCGCCCTTGAAAAACTTGTTGTTCGAATGAATGAAAGTCAGCCTACACATTTCGAATTGCAATACCATGTACAAGACCAGCTTCCGGAAAAAGTAATTAGAGAATTGTACAGTATAGCGTTGGAGCTTACTGCAAATATTGCCCGCCATGCAGCTGCTACAAATGGATGGATTTCGATACAACAAACCCCCGATAATATACTTACGCTTTCTGTAGCTGATGATGGCAAAGGCATGCCGGCTCAGCAAACCTCAGATGGTATTGGCATTCAAAATGTGAGGCAACGGGCTGCCGATATTGGTGCTGTACTCCATATTGCTGATCGTAAGCCTGCGGGTACAATAATTTCCATTGAGATGCCTATGCGCTAAATCAATCCATTACGAATAGCAAACTTGGTAATACCGACTACATTTTTTACCTGTAATTTTTTGATGATGTTGTGCCGGTGTGTTTCAACAGTACCGGGGCTCAAAAACAACAAACGTGCTATTTCGGAAGAAGAAAATTCTTGCGCAATCAGTTTTACTACTTCTATTTCACGGGCTGTAAGCTGCGATGGCAACACTTTAGATTCTTCATCATCAGAAGGGTTCACCAACTCGTTCAATACTACATTGCTAATGTATTTTTCGCCATTGGCTACAGTACGTATGGCTTTTTCCAATTCAGTTTTACCGGCTCTCTTCAAAATGTATCCTGATATACCGGCATGAAAGGCAGACTTGATGAGCTGGTGATTTTCTTCTACCGTCAGCATCAAAATAGCCAGCTTTTTGTTTTGCATACGCAGGGCCGTAGTGAGTTCTATTCCATTTACATCTGGCATAGAAAGGTCTGTAATCAAAACATCAATGGCATGAGTTTCCAGGTGCTGCTGCATCGCTTTGGCATTGGTAAAAGTAGCCGTTACTTCCATGTTGCTCATGGTAGCAATAAGTAGTCCGAGGCTTTCAAGAATAATCGGATGGTCGTCGCATATTGCAATGCGTAAGGGCATACGGTGTATTGGATGGTGAGCCTGAAAGTACGGAATAAATACAATCAGCACAACCACAGTTAGTAGAGAGTAAAAACAGGAAGCGAACATTTTACCCGTCAACAAATGTTGAACCAATTGGCCGGTAGAAATGACAACTCATTTTAATTGGCTGATTACTGGCATACTCATGCCGCCACTTTTTCTGCCCTTCCTTTTCCAAATTTTTTAGACCACGGCGGACGCATTTTTAAAAAGGAAATGAAACAAACAATAAATACCAAAACAAAACTCCATGCTACTCCTTTCCAAAAACCGCCAAACTTGGGTATGCGTACAAAACTCTCAGCTGCAAATGCGGCGTACAAGCCTGCTACCGACCAATACATTCTTTTAAAATGTGTTTCATAGTCTTTGGGGCTTCTTATTTTTTTGAACATGGGTGCCATGCCTGCCACTAATGAAAAGGTAGACAGCAACGATAAATAATGAAACAACCCGAATTTGCCAAACAGCCTGTAAATGCCAAAAGAGGAGATGAGCAATACCGCCATACTAAGCACATACAAGTAACCTATTCTTTTGTGCAGAAGCGTTCCTTTTTTCATTTACGCAACGTCCCCTGCGGGAGACGTTGCTGGGAAGGAGTTCGTATTGCCAGCAAGGTCTCTTGAAAAGGACGTTGCGTTTGGATAGCAGATGTTGTATTGGCGTCGGGGTAACCATTTGCGCAACGTCCCCTGCGGGAGACGTTGCTGGGAAGAAACCCAGGAAGTCGATGAGGGTATTGTCGAGCTCTTGCTCCTGTGCATAGTGTGAATTCGTTTGCAGGCCAAACATGACTTTGCCCCACAGTCTTTTGAGCTGGTAAATGCCGGTGCTGCCGGTGTCTAAACGATCTGCTACTGCAATGGGGGAAGTTTCTTTCATGCGGCGGTAGTGGGTACGATGCCTGCAAATAAACAATCAAAAAATCTTGTGCCAGATGCAAACATTACTCAGGAGCCATCTTTTACCCGCTGTTCAATGTCTTTATTGCCCGGCTCCCGAATTGAAATACGATATCAGTTCCTTGAGGTCTTTGTCATCAGGAAACAAGGCCAACCCTTTGTCAAACATGGCTTTGGCCTTGGGCAGATCTTTGGTTTCCAACATATAATATTTGCTGAGCCAGGCGTATAACATGGCGTACTGTTTGTTCTTTACAGGAATGTCTGCCAGCTTTTTGAAAAAGGATTCTGTTTCGGCATATTTTTCATTTTTCAGGGCACAGTATCCTGCCCTGAAAATCACAGCAGTGTCTACCGGCGATGGGTCTAAACCATATTTGTAGATATCGTCATACACTTGCAAAGCATTTTTATAGTTCTTCAAAGCGTTGCCAAAACTTTTATTCTTCATAGAACTGTTGGCATAGGTTACAAACTCCGAATAAAACTTATTGAAAAGCTGGCGATACTCATGGCCAAATTCCTGCTGCAGCCATGTTTTCCCGTCTGATAATTCCATCAATTTCCGAATGGCTCTGTGCTGATTGGAGATACAATCATCGGGGAAAGAACTGTAGGGGCTCGTGTATTGTGCTTTTTTATAAATCTTGTACATCAACATCCACGCTTCAGCATTATCAGCGTACTTCACTTTTACAGCAGCATTAATCGCATTTATTGCATTAGTGATGTCGTCCCGGTCGTAGTATTGCTGTGCTGTTTGTAAATCGTTGGCATACAAATGGCCGGAGATGCAAGTCAATAGAGTGATAATCAGAAGTAGTTTTTTCATAAGCAGGAAAAGGGGAGATGCTTAGTGTAAATGATTGCTGATAGTTGTTTTTAGCAAGGGCACTTTAAAAATGACGTTGCTGGTGATTGAGCACTACTGCTCCCAACATTGTGCAAACAATTTAGGGCAAATTTTTCGCATGCTTTCCGGCTCATCTTCCTCCCAAGTAAATTGTATTTCCGGGTACTGACCTTCTTTGGTTTTGAAATGCTCATTATCAATAAAGTCATACAAATCTTTACCGGTTTTCTGTTGAAAGGCATCGTTAGCCACATACCAAAAATCTTCGAAGTCGTACATCTCTGCTTCTTCGTCTACTTCACTAATGAGGCTGTCGGGGTTGGCTTTGGCGGCATAATACACCGCTTTGCCTCTTGAGATTACCCAGTTTCTGAAATACTCAAAGCTATCATCGGAGCAGCCCTGGTTCATGATGTAAGCGGCACACCACATGTCGGATGTGTAAGTGTCGTAGAGCAGTTTATCGGTCCGCAACCTGAATCCAATCATTTGCTTGGGGGTAAGCTGGCCAATGGCTTTCACCAGATAGGCCGCTTGCTCATCTTGGTTGTGGCTGTTGCGCAGCGATTGGTCGATGATTAACCAATACAGCTCTTCGTCGAGCATGTCGGCGGTTTTGCTGAGTACGGTGGTGTCGACAAGCAATGGTTGGTCGCTGCTTTGTTTGTTGCCAAATAAACGATCAAAGAAACCCATATCAGAAGATGCTTTTGATGTACAAGAAGTGAATGTAAATATTGAAACGAAGAGTAATGACAGGCGCATGATGGAGTGTTTTTCATTTGCGCAACGTCCCCTGCGGGAGACGTTGCTGGGAAGGGAGTATTCATTCATCACAAGTGAGCCGCTGCAGCGGAGGGCTTGCGACAGTTGGGTTTCAATCAATCCAATGGCTTGGAATGCCATTTAATTTCAATTGTCGTTTTGCCAGGCTATCCAGCCATTTACTTGATAGCTTGTCCATAACCAAGCTCAATGGTCTTTTACCTTCAGCACCTTCGGCTCTTCGATGGCCCTCAATGGAGTCTGCAACCAAACGTTGATTGTCGAGTGTGGTTAAACTATCAATGAGTGTATAATCATTTTTGTTCAATATGGGTTCAGTGAACCCACTATGGTCTGTATAAATTATTTCACGGACAGCACTTGAATTGTTGTAGCTCTTTATCAATAGTTGTCGGAAGTAAGTCAACTTGAACTGGTTGATGTAAATCTCTTTGTATTGACGCTTCAGTGAAGATGTTCTTCGAGTGCTTTCGCAAGAAGTGCCAATCAAATAAGATGCTAATAGGAAGAAATATATAACAGTTCTTGTTTGCATCATGAATGGGGCTTTATATACAAACAACATCTTTTGAAAAGGACGTTGCGATTGGGCATTGGATGAATTACTGAAGTTAGGTCAATCATTTACGCAACGTCCCCTGCGGGAGTCGTTGCTGGGAAGAAAAATCAATAGTCTGTGATAATAATAGAGGAGAAAAAGAAGGCAAACTCTTTTTCAACCAGTCCCTTGAATTCAATTGGAAACTCAATTGTCATTGTAAAAAGACGGGAGGAGGTGTTGATATATTTCACAAGGCTGCCCTTCTGTTTTTCTTCCACCAAAAATGCAATTGATTCATGGTTGTCTGTTTTTTCTTTTTGGATGGTTTGTACAGTATTGGTTGGCTTCTTTAATTTTTGAATAAATGCATTTTCATCAATGACTTTATTCTTAATTGCTTTTTCAACTTCCATCACTAGAAATGTAAATCCGTCGGATGTTTTGCAGCCAATGTAGTAAGATGTTACGCCGTCGACCTTAACAGTGAAATCATTAAAAGGGAAGGGTAACAGCACTGAAAAGTGTCCTTCAGTTGATTTTGCAAAATATAAGCCATCGCTGTTTCTGATACTGTCTTGTAATCTGTGCATGGTTAGCGGAGATTGTGCTGACGACAGAAGGCATGTAGTAAGAATGATAAATAGGCTAGCGATGAATTTCATGTCAACTAATATTTCATTGAGTATTTACAGTTTTGCTGTATTTCTTATTGCCAGCAACGTCTCTTGAAAAGGACGTTGCGATTGGATAGCAGATGCTGTACTAGAGTCTGGTTAATCATTTACGCAACGTCCCCTGCGGGAGACGTTGCTGGGAAGGAACCGAGGCGGGGAGGGGGAGTTGTTGCCTTCAGGTTTAATGCCCTTTCGGTATAATGTTTACAATTACTTTGAAATCCTTGTCTTTTCTCGAGAGGTCATTTTGAATTCCCTTAGGATTGCTTACGTAGCCTTCAGGGTCATAAACAAAGCAATACAATGATTTGCAATCTGGATGCTTTTTGTAATGAGCGATGTCAATAATTAGTTGTTCACCAAGTTGTTTCGCCTTTAAACCTGCTCTTGTTTTTTTGATCTCAATAATAACTTGTTCATCTTTTAGAAGGAAGTCAGAACGTGTAGAACTACCTGCATAGCTGGGGTTCCACTCTTCTGGTCTAATATCGTCGAAATATATTTTTAAAAGTGAGTGTAATAGGTCTTGAACATCGTATTCATCCTCTATGTCTAAAGTCGGTCTATCAGCATGCCTCTGTCTTAGTTGCTTAGCTATTAAATGAAACCTGTCACACAGTAAGCCAATTAGGAAAAGTGCATCTTTTTCAACGTTTGTTGGCTTAGATAGCTCTTTTATTTTACGCTTCTTCTCTCTCCAAGGAAAGTTTGCACCGCAATTGTCACAAATGTCAGGTACAGAAGTTGTCGTGCCTGATAAATCGATGAAATTTTCGTAAATCATGTCACCCTTAATGTCTTTACCGCAAGAAGGGCATTGGTGAATTGTTTTTTCACCACAGGTCGTACAGAAGTTTTTACGGAATTGCGGAGAACTATAATACCTGTCTGTCGTCTGATGTCCATTTAAACAAACCTCTTGAGTGTCTTGTCTCGCCATAAGGAGCTACAATGTGTTTTGGTGTTCGATAAAAAATAGCAGGTAACGTTTCTGCGCTTGGCGTTCGTGAGGGATTTCAGGGCACAAAACTGTCAACCCAACACTAAAGTTGATTTGAAAAACTGCACTTGAATTTAAGCACTTAACCTCGCATGACGCCAAACGCATGTTGGGTGCTGGTGTTCTTGTCAGTCCGTTCATATTTAAAACTTTAACTCCGTTTCAAGTTTAGATTTTAACATATCCCATCTTTCATCAACAAATTCAATATATCTTGAAAAGTCTGTTATTTTTGGTAATATCTGCTTCTCATAATTGATTTTAGTTGTTTTCGCCCATTCTTCAAATGTTTTGTCACTCTTTGATTTGTTTTCGTTGCTGTCAAGCATTTGAAGATTTACTATCCCGTTAAAGCACCAATTGTCTGTGTAATAATGACCGTTTTCTTGCGTAAAATCAATACCCTGCTTTTTTAGGTTTTTTGCTGAAAACTGACTTATGGGAAATATGTGGTCTTTATTAAAGTCGTTATTCTTATAATCTAAATGCGGATATAATAAAGCAAGAATAGGGAAGGCGTATCTATCTTCATAAGTTGTGAGTAATAGATTTTCAATAGATTCATCATCCATTGTAATTGATTTTCTTGTCTTCGATAGCTTTTTAGCAATAGCTTGTGCAGGGAAAATTTCAGCACCTTTTTTCACTTTGTCTTTTACTACATCCCTTATTTGCTTAAGAACTGTGTCTGCTTGACCACCAAAGATTCTTTTCAACAAGACAGTATGAAACCAACGTTTTATAAGCTCTCTATCTTCTTTGTAGGCAACTTTTGAGGTAAACTGTTTTGTGCGATTACTTATAAATAAATAGTGAATAATTGGCAACAAAGCATTTTTTGAAGTTAAAGTTCTCTCGGCATATCCGAAGTCTCGAACAAGTTCGATTGCTTCAACAATTGCAGCTCTAATCCCATCCCAATTATCTTTGAACTCTTTAGCATTTGCAATAGAAAAGTTTGTAACTCTAAACTTAATATCATCACTGAAAATCAACAAGTATGCTCGAATTATTAAATCTTTGTCTATTACTATTTCTGTTGAGTCCCAAATTTCATCAATTAGATTATTAAACTCGTCCCGTGCTGAAACTGTCCGAGACGTCCAGCCTGATATTATAGTTGACATTATCAAGTCAGAATACGATAATTTTTCGCCACCGCTATTTATTCTAATGAAAATATTTAGGGCCTTGTCGTAGTCTTGCTCAAGTTCTAAATAGTAATTTATTAAAGTCTTTACGTGAATAACATCAAGTAGTTTAGATAGTGTATTGCTTATGTATTCGTTAGAATCCCATTCCTCTTTCTTAAGGAATTGGTTTAATTCAAAGGTTCCATTGAGAGTTAGGATTTTACCAACTTCAAACCATATTTTATCAGAGTTTTGTAGTTCTTCTTTTGTCAAAAATCGAAAATCGTATACTCTACCATCTTCATTCTCATCTTCGTCAATAGAATCTTCTGTTAGGCACAGATAAAGTTTTCTTGTTGGGATAGAGTGTTCGTTATCTTTCCAAGCGAAATTTTTCTTTTTGTAGGCATATGACCCCTTTAAGCCAATATACAAAGCTGTTAATCTTTGTTGTCCATCAAGAACGGCTTCAAAATCAGGAATTGAAGCAGTGTTTACTTCTTGGCAATGAGTGTTGTATTTTTCCCGATAAGTTTTTAATACGCTGTAATATCTATGGTCTGTCTTATTTTCCCCTTGTACTTTCCACATGAGCAACGATCCAATTGGATAATTTCTCATTAAACTGTCAAAAAGTAATTCTATTTGTCCTGCACTCCACACAAATTCTCTTTGTATGGCTGGAAGTAAATACTGGTTATAGTCGATTTTGTCAATTGCTTGCTTGATTGATATTGGTGGGTAGTAACTCATATTTTAATTTTATTTTATTCAATGTTTGGAGGTTCTTACACTTGCGCCCAACTCAAAAATAACCGACACTCGCCACATTTTCTACATTCATTATCAACCCTATTTTTAAAACAATCCGCATAGAATGTATTCCATGTAACGGTTGAAGGCTCGTCGAGATTAATCATGATGCAGCAGGTTTGATACATCTTCCTTTCCCTAACTTCATCCTTCCCAATTCCTCCCCATGCGTCGCTTCTTCAAAATTCTGTTTCGGGTCGTTATCACGGTGTTGGTATTGCTGCTGCTGGCGGTGCCCTTTGTGGTGCGGCGGGTAGATCGTACACCGTACGCCCAAACCGGTTGGTACCGGCAGATGATGCAGCGCCTCGATAGCCTGGCGGCTACGCATCCGCCGCCCGTAGCCGATACCGTGCTGCGGGTGGGCTATGCCAAGGTAAACATTACGCCCAAACATGCCGTGCCCACAGCGGGCTATGGCAAGCGGGAGGGCAGGCCCGTGCTGCAGGTACACGATAGTTTGTATGTACGCACCCTGTGGTTGCAGCAGGGCAATACCAAGGCCGCTATTGTGAGTGCCGATTTGCTCATTATTCCACCCGAGGTTTCACAACTGGTAAAGGCACAGGTGTCAGCCGCCGGTATCGAGTGGAACAATGTATTCATCGGTGCCACGCATACGCACAACAGCATGGGTGGCTGGGGCAAAAACTACATTGGTGAATTGTTTGCCGGCACTTACAATCAGGAGTTGGTCAACAATCTGGCGGCGCAAATCATTCAGAGCATGGCACTGGCAGCCAGGCATGCCACGGGTGCACAGCTGGTATACGAAGAACGGCAGGCACCACAGCTGGTGCGCAACCGGGTGCTGGGCGATTCGGCGCCCGAGTACCATGTGTTGCATTCATTGCAAGCCGTGTTGCATAGTGGCGAGACCGTGTCACTACACAGTTTTGCGGCCCATGCCACTACCTTGAGTGATTCGGTGATGCAACTCAGCCGCGATTATCCGGGTGCTTTGCTGGCACAGCTGGAGCAGCAGCAACCATTTGCCATGTACATGGCAGGTGCGGTGGGCAGCATGGGGCCGGTGGAGCCAGCGGGCAGCGATTGGCAGCAACTCTCATTCATGGCCAATGGTTTGGCCGATACATTGCAACATGGCGCATTCAAAAAAACGGTACCACTCGGCGATGTACTGTGGCCGGTAACACTGCCGCTAGAGCTACGGGAGCCGCAGTGGCGGTTTTCGCAAAACTGGTGTTTCCGGCATTGGTTGTGGAGCCGTTTGTATGGCGATTATCCGGCCGAAGTAAAAGCCCTGAAAATTGGCGACCTCTTACTGGTGGGCATGCCCTGCGATTTTGGTGGCGAACTGATGGCGCCGCTGCAAGCCTATGCACAGCAAAAGGGCAAACACCTGATGGTAACCAGTTTTAACGGTGGCTATTGCGGCTACATTACCCCCGACAACCGCTACGATGCCGAAGGCTACGAAACAAGGGTGATGAACTGGTTTGGCCCGGGCAATGGAGCGTATTTCAGCGAAGTGATACGCCGGCTGGTAGATATTATGTAAGCCTGCGGGTGGCGGTAATCAACTTTTAACGACTATCGGTGGGTAAATATGGTTTTGCCATTGCGGCCATTAACTATATTCGCCACCACTTTAAAACCAACGAGCAGCCCGGGGTTTGCCCCGGCTGTACATGCTAATCTGAATTGTATATGAAGTTTAACCGGTTGAACAACATTGTAGGTTGGATCGTGTTCCTCATTGCCAGCACCGTTTACATTATGACGGCCGAAAAAAATGGCAGCCTCTGGGATTGCGGCGAGTTTGTAGCCAGCTGTTTCAAATTGCAAATTCCGCACCCACCGGGTGCTCCCATGTTTGTACTCATTGGTCGTTTTTTCATCGTGTTGTTTGGTGATGATCCGGCTACCGCCGCTAAGGCGGTAAACATCATGAGTGCTCTGGCCAGCAGTTTCACCATTTTGTTCCTGTTCTGGACTATTACGCATTTTGCCCGTAAGCTGGTAAACCCCGTGGTAGAAACCATCAACGATACACAGGCCCTCACCATTATGGGTGCGGGTGTAGTGGGAGCGTTGGCTTATACATTCAGCGATTCATTTTGGTACAGCGCCGTAGAAGGCGAAGTATATGCGTTAAGTTCTTTCTTTACTGCCCTGGTATTTTGGGCCATGCTCAAGTGGGAGCATCAGGTAGATAAAGATGCCCGAACCGATGCAGGCACCGGCCATAGCAATGCCGACCGCTGGATTGTGTTCATCTTCTTCATGATGGGCCTTAGCATTGGTGTGCACCTGCTCAACCTGCTGACCATCCCCGCCATCGTAATGATTTATTACTTCAAGCGGTACAGCGTTACCAAGTGGGGTACATTCTGGGCATTTGTGATTGGTTGCGTTATCACTGGTGTGGTACAAAAGTTTGTGATTCAGTACAGCATCAAAGGCGCTGGACATTTCGATATTTTGTTTGTCAATGATTTTGGCCTGCCTTTCTTCAGTGGCTTCACATTTTATTTCGTGGTATTAGCAGGATTGATTTTCTGGGGCTTAAGGCTTAGTCGGAATTCTGAAATTGATTCGACTCATTTTGCAATTTGGCTAATAGTTTTTATTGGATTTATTGTTTTCCCCTTTTTTACGGGTGGAGAAATGCCAATCCGAGTTTTAAGACTTATTGTAATCATAGCATTAGGCTTGATTTCTGCATATTTTGGACATAAAAAAGTAGGACACTTTTTAAGGCTTGGTCTTTGGTGTTTCACTTTCATGCTGATAGGTTATTCAACCTACCTCACCACCATGATTCGCTCCAGCGCCGACCCCGGTGTGGATATGTATAACGTAGATAACCCCATGAGTTTGGTGGGCTATCTCGGTCGTGAGCAGTATGGCGATTTCCCGTTGGTATACGGACAAGTGTTTACAGCACAAAGCCGCAATACCAGCCGCGAAGAAGGTGCCATGCGGTATCAGAAAAGCAAAGAGAATTACATAGAGCTGGGCAATGATGTAAAAGAAGTGTATGACCCGGCCGATATGATGTTCTTCCCCCGTGTATGGGACCGCAGCAACGATCAGCAGCATGCCAACTACTACGCCGATGTGCTGGGTATTGGCCGCACCGACGACCCCAAAATGCAGAGCCCCGAAACCGGTCCCTACGAACGTCGTCCTACGTTTGCCGATAACATCCGCTTTTTTGTAGGCTACCAAACCTACTGGATGTACCTGCGCTACTTTATGTGGAACTTTGCCGGTAAGCAAAACGATGTGCAGGGCGTGTATGCCAGCAACGTACGGGATGGCAACTGGATTACCGGTATTTCATTTATCGATGACTTGATTTATGGCCCGCAAAGTGCCATGCCCGAAACGGCTAAAAACAACAAGGCCAACAACAAACTGCTGGGGCTTCCATTGATACTTGGTTTGTTTGGTTTGTTCTTCCAATACTACCGCCACCGCAAAGACTTTCTGGTAAACGGACTGCTGTTCTTCTTTACCGGTATGGCTATTGTGGTGTACCTCAATCAGGCGGGCAATCAGCCACGTGAACGTGACTATGCGTATGTGGGTAGCTTCTACGCGTTTGCCGTATGGATTGGTTTGGCCGTGCCGGCCTTTGTATTGCTGGCAAAAGAAAATGCGCTGAAGCTGTTGCAAAAAATATTGATTGGTGCCGGCGTGGTGTATTTGCTGGCAGCCATGAGCGGCTCTATTGCTACGCAAGATGGCAAAGCCTTTATTGGCCTGGCATTACTTGGTGTAGTGGGTACGGCTGTTGTAGCTGGTATTTTCTTTTTGCTGAAAGCATTGAAATCGGAAAAAGCCATTGCTACCGGAGCTTTTGCTATCACTTTGCTGGCGGCTCCTGCATGGATGGCCACGCAAGAGTGGGACGACCACGACCGTAGCAACAAAACCATGGCTCCCGATCTGGCGGTGGATTACCTCAACAGTTGTGCTCCCAATGCCATCCTGTTCAGCTTCGGCGATAACGATACTTACCCCTTGTGGTACGCACAGGAAGTGCTCGGCATTCGCCGCGATGTGCGGGTGATTAACTACAGCCTGTTGGGGATAGATTGGTACATCAACCAGCTGCGCTACAAGGTAAATGCCAGTGATGCCATGGATGTGATTTGGAGTGCCGAGCAAATTGAAGGCGACAAACTCAACTACGCATTGTACCAGCCACGTCCTGGCTACGAAGGCCCGCAAAACCTGTACAGCATTTTGAAAGATTGGGTAGGTACAGCAGATATGCAAAAAATGTACACCGAACAAGGTGAGCCATTGCCAATTTATCCAACCAATAGTTTTTACCTGCCGGTAGATATAAATCTGGTATTGAAAAACGGAACTGTAAAAGCAACCGATGCGGTGGTAGATACGGTACAGTTTCAGGTGCCCAAGCAAATCATGTTTAAAAATGATTTGGCGGTGTTGGCCGTTATTGCTTCTAATAATTTCAAGCGTCCTATTTACTTCACCAGCAAGTTTGATGAGTTGGGTTTCCAAAACTATTTGCGCCGCGATGGTATGACCTACCGCCTGGTGCCTGTTGCCGGTGATGAAGTGAATACCGAGTGGGCTTACGAAAAAATGATGAAGGAATTTAAGTTTGGCAATGCGGAAACACCGGGTGTTTATTTTGATGAAGAAAACCGCCGCCACCTCAATAACCTGCGTCAGGCTTATGCCGATGTGGCCATTAGCCTTTCTAATAAGGGTCAAAAGGATAGTGCACAAAAACTGCTGCAGCGGGTAGATAAAATGATGGACAGCACCAACATGCCGTATGGTTTAATCAGCCGGTATGCACTGCACAATCAAACCAGCCTCATGCTCATGGAAGCGGCCTACCGTGCAGGCGATGAAGCATTGGCACAAAAAATAGGCAATGCTGTTCGCAAAGAACTGAACGAAGAAATGGCCTACTTTGCTGCCATTGGCGATAAGCGTTTGGAAAGAATGCAGTTGGAGTTTCAGCGATCGCAAATGATGCTGCAAATGCTCGACCAAATGGAAGAAGTGCTGAAGCGTAGCAAGGCACCCGTGGTAGAAGGTCCTGTAAAAATTGGTGGCGACAGCAATGCGCAACCAGCTCAATAAGCAGTGAACAAACTGAATATGAAAAGCCCGCAGCCATCAGCTGCGGGCTTTTCATTTACCACACAAAAGGTATCAGTTTTTTTGTTCGTTGTCTGTATGCAGCATAGTCAGGAAAATGCTGGCACAAGAGTTTTTCTTCGTGTACCATTTTGCGTACAATAACCAGTAGCAACGTGATGGCAACAGCCAAACGCCAGTAGCTGCAATGAGCGGTAAGTATAGCTGCTGTGTACAGCAACACCGAACTGTAATACGGATGACGGATGTACGCAAAAATGCCGCTGCTGATGAGGGTGGCATTTCTTCTTGGCTCCGGAAATACGGTGAGTTTCGATTGGCGGAATGCATAAGTTGTTGCCAATGCTATAACCATAGCCAATGTAAAAAGTACGATGCCTGCAGTATTGGCCGGAATAAGCGGGCCGGTGTACATGAGTATGCCAATACAACTAAATTGCAGCAACACGAGTACAGTAGAAAGAAGACTAATTTTCATGTCAATTTTCGGTTATCGCAACAACCATTGCGCCGTTGCTGTGTTATTTTCAGGTAATTTAGAGCAAAAGCGTTCATCCATGAAGGGGCATCGGTTTTTGAAGTTTGAAGAAGGCGCAGATGGGAAAAGTAAATTCGATCAACTGCTGGATATTTTTATGCAAATGCTTACCTACACCAATGGTGATGTGAGTGAAGCATTGAACTGGATGAATGAGATAGACCGCAAGTTTGAGCTCACCGATTCCGAATACGGCATGGGCGATTTTATAGATGACCTGAAAGAACGGGGCTACATCTCCGAAGACCCGGAAAAAGGCAACATCAGCATTACACCAAAAACAGAACAAAGCATTCGCAAACGCAGCCTTGAAGAAATTTTTGGTAAGCTCCGTAAAACAAAGTCGGGCAACCACCAAACGTTTAAGCCTGGTGTTGGTGATGAAATAAATCCGGAAACCAAACCCTTCCAGTTTGGTGACACACTGGAGCAAATCGATTTTACCGAAAGCATTCGCAACGCACAAATCAACCACGGCATCGAACGTTTTCAAATGCATGAAGATGATTTGCACATCCGTGAAACGGATTTTAAAACGCAAACATCTACCGTACTGATGATTGATATCAGCCACTCCATGATTTTGTATGGCGAAGACCGCATCACCCCGGCCAAAAAAGTAGCCATGGCATTGAGTGAACTCATCACCACCAAGTATCCGAAAGACACATTGGATATTGTAGTGTTTGGCAACGATGCATGGACGGTAGAAATAAAAGAACTGCCTTACCTGCAAGTAGGACCATACCACACCAACACGGTGGCGGGTATAGAGCTGGCCATGGAACTGCTGCGCAAAAGAAAAAATCCGAACAAGCAGATATTTATGATAACCGATGGCAAGCCTACCTGTTTGAAAATCGGGAAGCGGTATTACAAAAACAGTTTCGGCATCGACCGTAAAATTTTCAGTCGTTGCCTCAATCTGGCCGCCCAATGCAAGAAGTTGAAAATACCGATCACTACATTTATGATTGCGACCGACCCTTATTTGCAGCGCTTTGTAACAGAGTTTACAGAAACCAATAATGGCAAAGCCTTCTTTGCATCACTCGACAATCTTGGCGCTTTCATCTTCCGCGATTTTGAAAGTGGCAGAAGGAAGACGCTTTACTAGTAAAGTTTGCAGTTAGCAGTTTGCAAGCAACAAGGAAGACGAATCACCAAAAAAGGAATTAACAAACAATAGAATATATCAGACATCAGACATCGTATATCAGACATCAGACATCATTATGAGTAACCATCCCAACATAGCCACCATTGGCCAACTCAAAGCCAGCGGTTATCAACCGAAGAGCATCAAGCAAGAAATCAGGGATAACCTGATTCAGAAAATACAAAACAAGCAAGAAACATTTCCCGGCATTTTGGGCTATGAAGACAGCGTTATTCCGGATACGGAAAGAGCCTTGCTGAGCCGCCACAACATACTGTTTCTCGGTTTGCGTGGCCAAGCCAAAACCCGCATGGCACGCCAAATGATTGACCTGCTGGATGAATACATTCCCGTTGTAGCCGGCAGCGATATCAACGATGATCCGTTGAATCCGCTGAGCAAATACGCCCGTGACCTCATTTATGAAAAAGGCGACGATACACCGGTGGAATGGATTCACCGCAGCCAACGCTATGGCGAAAAGCTGGCCACGCCTGATGTAAGTGTGGCTGATTTGATTGGCGATATCGATCCCATTAAAGCCGCCAACCTTAAGCTGAGTTTTGCTGATGAACGGGTGTTGCACTACGGTATCATTCCACGTAGCAACCGATGCATTTTCGTGATTAACGAGCTGCCCGATTTGCAAGCCCGTATACAGGTAGCGTTATTCAATATTTTGCAGGAAGGCGATATACAGATTCGTGGTTTCAAACTACGGTTGCCACTGGATATTTTGTTTGTGTTTACCGCCAACCCAGAAGATTACACCAACCGTGGCAGCATTGTTACACCGCTCAAAGACCGTATCGAAAGCCAGATTCTGACGCACTATCCACGCAGTATCGAAACTGCTTTGTCCATTACCGAACAAGAAGCAGCCATCTTACCACAACAAGCTGAGAAAGTTGCCGTGAGTGATTTGGTGAAACGATTGATTGAGCAAATTTCTTTCGAAGCCCGCAGCAGCGAGTTTGTAGACAAGAAGAGTGGTGTATCTGCACGTTTGACCATTTCTGCATTGGAAAATGCGTACAGCACCGCAGAGCGTAGGGCCATCATTCACAATGAACCTGCCACACAAGTGTGGATCAGCGATTTAGTAGGTATCATTCCTTCCATCACCGGTAAAATAGAATTGGTGTACGAAGGAGAGCAGGAAGGGCCCTATCAGGTGGCTGTGAACTTGTTGGAAAAAGCTATGCGTTCTGTGTTTGTACAATACTTCCCCAATCCGGATGCGTTAAAAAAACGCCGTAACACCGGTAAGCCTTCGCAGCAAGGCAAAGAAGAAGAGAATCCGTACAAGGCTATTGTGAACTGGTTTGATGCCGGCAATAAAATTGATTTGTTAGTGGATGCCAGCGACCGCGAAAAGATGAATCAACTCTATCAGGTGAGTGGACTACATGCATTGGTGACAAAATTGTTTAACCGAAGCGATGAAATGGAAACGGCATTGCTCATGGAATTTGTATTGCACGGTTTGGCCTCGTATTCTCTCATCAGCAAAAAAACACTGGATGGCAAAATTGAATTCAAAGACCTGATGGGCAGTATGCTCAACTTTGGCGGCAACTTATATGACAATGAAGAATTGTCGGAAGATGATTTTAACTAATCTATCGTTCTCATCATCCCCGGCAATAGTCGGGGATGATTTTTTATAGCTACTATGTCGCTCAGATTTTGTGCAGCAATCCCAATCCGTTATTTACTTGAAGGCAGGCTAATTACATCGTACACATTGTTTCGGATGTTGTCGGCCATCTTGTCCATGGGCAGGTCGTTGGTATCGGTACCAAACGGGTCTTCAATTTCTTCAGCAATCAACTCCAAACTAGCCAGTACATAAAAAATAAATACTACTACTGGTATGGCAATCCAACCAAGGGTAAAGGCAAAACCCAATGGCAACGTAGCTACATATACTGCAATAAACTTTTTAATAAAGCTGCTGTAAGAGTAGGGTATGGGTGTGTTTTTGATGCGTTCGCAAGCACCACAAACCACCATGAGTGATTGCAACTCTGCATTGATTGTTATCAGTTGCTCACCGGTAATGCGCTGTTGCTGATACAACTGCTGAATTCTTTTTTGCAACGCCAAACTAAACTGCAGCGGCATGTGCTTGTTGCGGTCGAAAGCCGCCAGCTCCGGATGTTCTGTTTCATCCAACGCATAGCGTGTACTGTCTTTTTGCAAATGCAATTGCAGTTCCTTCGGAAAAAGTCCCAGCATTTTGCGGCAGTAATTGCGGTTGTCGAAATCATCGGCAGGTAGCATACTATCCAGTTTGATAGCAAGGTTGCGACAATTGTTGACCAAGCTGCCCCACAGTTTGCGGCCTTCCCACCAACGGTCGTAAGCGCTGTTGGTACGAAACACCAGCAGCATGGAAATAGCAAAGCCCAGCAATTGGTGCATGATGGGAATATTTTTTACATATGCCTGATTCGCCAGTTTCAGGTAATGCATTTCCAGCCAGGCCACACCGCCGGTGTACAAGGCCAGCAGTATAAGCATGGGCAATAGTTTGCGAAATGTATCGGCCTTATGAAATTGAAACAATGGTTTCAACCAGTCTTTCGAATTGTAGTACTGCATGCTGCAAAGTAATGGGCCTATGGTTTAAACGAAATCAAATTGTTGGCCATGCCATTAAAAATGAACACATGAAAAGGCAATACGCTGTACCAATACAACCTGCCCCACACGCCCTTTGGACGAAACGTGGCGGTTTGTCGCAGGTAAAGCTGGTTGTTCTTTTTCATGAGTTTGAATTCGAGCCATGCTTCGCCGGGTAGTTTCATTTCTGCAAAAAGCAAGAGCCGCTTTTCTTGTTTGTCGGCAATGAGTACCCGCCAAAAATCGAGTGCATCGCCGGCGTTAATTTCATTTGGATGGGTGCGACCCCGGCGAAGGCCCACACCACCCGCCAACTTATCCATAAAGCCACGAATGCGCCACAACACATTGCCATAATACCAGCCCCTTTTGCCGCCAATACTCCAGATATTGTCGAGTACCTGTGCTTCTTTATCACCCACTTTCCGCCATTTGATGTCGTGAAAACAACCGTGCTTGGGCACTTCCACCTGCATCATTAGCTGCGGCGAAGTATTGCTGGCACTAAAGGAATCAATCCAACTACTAATCACCATGTGTTGCTCAATACGCTGAAAAGCCATGGTAACGGCTGTTGTATAGGGGATGAGTTCAATCTGCAATTCTTCAGCCAGTTTATTAGGGCTGGCAATCACATTCACCTTCATGCTATCCACCAGATTTTTAGCCAGCGGGTAACTGGTAGCAGTCACAAAATACAGCCAGTTGCTCGATAGTCTTGGTGTCATGATGGGCACAGTAATGATGGTTCGGTGCAGCTTTCGTACAGCTGCAAATTGCAACAGCATTTGTTTGTAGGTGAGTATGTCGGGCCCGCCAATATCATAATGATGATGGTAGTATACAGGTTGCAACATTACGCCACACAAAAAATGAATGACATTGCGAATAGCAATGGGTTGGCACAACGTGTTGAGCCATTTGGGAGCAATCATCACCGGTAGTTTTTCTACCAGGTCGCGGATGATTTCGAAGCTGGCACTGCCCGACCCCACAATGATGCCTGCCCGTAGTGTGGTGAGTGGTACACGGCTGCTGCCCAAGATTTTTTCTACCCGTAGCCGGCTTTCGAGATGGGAACTCAGCTGCGTTTCATTGACAATGCCGCTCAGGTAAATGATTTGCTGACACGTTGTTGTATTGATATAATCCACAAAATGTTGCGCAGCAGCACTTTCGCTCTGCGAAAAATCGCCGTTGGCACTCATGGAGTGTACCAGGTAAAATGCGACGTCTATGGAGTGGGGTAAATGTGCAAGTGAAGCAGGTTGCAACAAGTCGGCTTCATAAATAGGCATGCGGTCGTGTGCATTCGCTTCTTCAAAACGGGCGGCGTTTCTTACCACGGCATGTATGCTGTGGCCGGCTTCCAGCAATACCGGAATTAATCGCTGCGCAATGTAGCCGTTAGCACCCGTTACCAAAATTTCCATTGGGGTAAGTTACCGCATTTCCCCACAGCATGGGGTTGAAATGATGGGACGCGGATAGGCAGGATGAAACGGATTTTCGCAGATATCAAAAGATTTCTCCGTGCCCTCCTTAACTCTCCCGCCTGCTGCGGGACAAGTTGTGTGAAATAATTGCCGAAGGCAAAAGCTCCTACAGTCCGAACGGATATGTTTCATCCATCAAGCCACTCACTGGTAGCGTCCGTTTTTCGGCACTGCTTTGCAAGGCCAGTTCAATGATGCGAATGGTATTGTAGCCATGTGCCGGTTTTTCCCGTAAGGGGGCACCATGCACTATACTGTTGTACAAATTGCGGTAATAGTCGCCAAAATTGCCGGCCATGCTCGGCAGCAATTGCCGGATAACTGTTCCGTTCTGCTCCGTATGTAGCAGGCCTTCGTTGCCGGCAGGCTCAAGCCCCCAATCATCGCCGGTAGGCAAATGACCTTCTTTCAACAAAGCTTCCTGTGGGTCGTCGCCGCTTTTGATGTAAGAGCCAAGGGTGCCATGCAACATATATCGGGGACCCATTTCCCGAACCAGCATGCCTGATTTCAGAATGACACGGGTAAAATCATAATCGAGACGGATATCGAAGTAGTCATCGATGCGGGCATGGGGGCGCTGCATTTTTACAGTAGCCGTTATTTCTTTCGGCAAGCCAAACAGGCACAGCGCCTGATCGATGAGGTGGGAGCCGAGGTCGTACAGAATGCCGCTGCCGGGTTTAGGCTCTTCCCGCCAGGCATTGGCTTTTGCCTCGGGGCGGTACCGGTCGAAGTGGCATTCGTATTCATGCACCGACCCAAGTGTTTGCTGCTGCAGCAATTGTACAATGGTGCGGAAATCGCTGACATAGCGACGGTTGTGGTACACACTCAGTATGGTGCCGGCCTGTTGAGCCGCTTCTACCAACTGGCGGGCTTCATCGCTGGTATTGGTAAATGGTTTTTCCAACACCACATGCTTGCCAGCCGCCAGTGCCTGCAAGCTGTAGGGAAAATGCGTTTCGTTGGGCGTTGTCACAACCACCACATCCACGGCTTGGTCTTGCAGTAAATCGTAGAAATTGCGATAGGTAATGATGCCGGGATACTTGGCAGCGGCCAAATCAGTCCGGCGTTCTACCACCGCATGCAGCCGAAAACCGGGAAGGGTAGTTACAAAAGGGGCATGAAATACCTGCGCCGACATGCCAAAACCTACAATACCAACGTTGAGCGTTTTTTCCATGGGGCCGAAGTTCGGAAGTTCCTGGGTTCACAAGTTCCACAAGTTTTCGAGTTCACAAGTTCCAATGTTCACAAGTTCCAGCGTTCACTAGTTGGAATCTGCAATTAATAGAAGTTGAATTAGACATCCCAAACCTGACATCGTACATCTGACATCAAATTTCCACTTCCACCCAGGTATGGTCAGCCAGTAGCTTCACGGCGGATATGAATTGTTTGAAAGGACCGCTGCCGCCCCATTCTTTCGGACTGACCAGACTAAGCAAGTGATTGCCGTCCTTCTTTTCGTACATGTAATAGGTTTGGCCAATCACCGGCTGAAAACTCAATCTGGCATCGTAAATCATCAGGGAGAGTTCTTTGCGTTTGCGCAACTCCTGAGCCTGTTTGGCCAAAAGTTCAATCTGCTGCCGAATTTGATCCAGCTGCATGTCGGTTTGCTGCTCCATGGCCAGCAGGGCCTTGTGTTTGATAACGCCTTCTTCGGTGGGCTTAATGGCGACACTGCCCACGGAGGAAGCATAGGGCAACACACTCATTTGCTTGTGGTACATCTCCACGTTGGTAAACGGAGTGCCATCTGGTTGGATGCCGGTTTGTGTAATTTTCAGGTAGCCATTGGGCATAATTTCCTTCACAACGGTCAGTACAGTTTGCTCCGCCTTCTGAAACTGTATTTCCAGACAGCTGGCATTTTTGAATTGCCCCAGTACACTGTCGGCCAAATCCTGATTGTCGAAAGGGTGCCACTCACCATCCGGCGTAAAACGGTATTCGCTATAGAAGGCGCCGTTGTCCTGCGCCACCCAGTTGGTGGTCACAATCAGCTGGTGCTGCTTGTTGTCGGTTTCCATTTTGTAGTTGCCACTTTTTGGGGCCATGCCAAACTGGAAATCACATTTTTCAGGAAAGAGTTGCCACGCAGCCAGAAAATTATATGCTTGAACCATGACTTGTGTAAACAGTATCCATCTTATTGACAATCATTGTTTTAAAAAGCATGTCGAATTCGATGGTAGATGAAAATGATGCTATGAAACCAGACCAGATGATTGATTTTCTGGCCACGGTATATAGGTTACAATTTCCTCCAGGTATTGTTTGTCGGTTTCGTCAAAATGGTTGAGCAATTCACTGTCAACATCCAGCACCGCTACTACTTCTCCCTGCTTAATGACTGGCACCACAATCTCACTTTTGCTGGCACTGCTGCAGGCTATGTGTCCGGGAAATTGCTCTACGTCGGGTACAATCAGCGTCACGGCCTGTTGCCAGCTGCTGCCACATACGCCACGGCCTTTGCGGATGCGGGTGCAGGCTACCGGACCTTGAAACGGCCCGAGTACCAGTTCCTGTTCGCTATCAACGGTGTAAAAGCCCACCCACCACCAATCAAATTGCTCCTTGAGGGCGGCGGCTACATTGGCCAAATTGGCGACCAGATTGTTTTCACCTTCCAGCAACCCTTTGATTTGAGGAATCAGCGCCTCGTATTGTTCGGCTTTGCTTCCTTTTATGATGGTTAAATCCTCTGCCATTGTTTTATTTTTTGCCGGGCAAAGGTAGCTGGAAGCATGGGTAAACTACTGTGTATAAGTCGTGAATAAAATCGAAATTTTGGGGGAAGATTTCCCTGCATAAATTAATGCCAACGGGTATTTTTGGCAACTTGCCCCTTGTGGAGCCTGGGCGGCCAGCTGCCCAACAATACTGATTCAAAAAAAGGAGTTACTGTGCGTCTTAAAAGTTTGGAAATCAAAGGGTTCAAAAGTTTTGCTGATAAAACCATTGTCAACTTCGATGAGGGGATTACGGGCATTATCGGGCCCAATGGTTGTGGCAAAAGCAATATCGTAGACAGCATCCGCTGGGTAATTGGTGAGCAAAAAATCAGCAACCTGCGTAGTGAAAACCTCGACAGCTTGGTGTTCAATGGCTCCAAAAGCCGGAGTGCCAGCGGTTTGGCAGAGGTGAGTCTGACCTTTGAAAACACCCGCAACCTGCTTCCAACAGAGTTTAATACAGTAACTATCACCCGTCGTTTCTACAAAAACGGTGATAGCGAATACCGCCTAAACGATGTACAATGTCGACTCAAAGACATCCACAACTTGTTTTTGGATACCGGTGTTTCTACCGACAGCTACGCTATCATTGAGTTGGGCATGGTAGATGACATCATCAAGGACAAGGACAACAGCCGCCGCAAGATGCTGGAGCAGGCCGCTGGTATCTCCATTTACAAAACACGTAAAAAGGAAGCCAAATTGAAGCTGGATGCCACCGAACAGGATCTGGCTCGCATCGAGGACTTATTGTTCGAAATTAACAATCAGCTGAAAGCACTTGAAAATCAGGCTAAAAAGGCAGAAAAGTATTATGAAATCAAGAAGGATTACCGGGAGGTAAGCATAGAACTGGCCAAGGCGGCGCTTGAAGGTTTTCATGTACAGTACAAAGAACTGAACGAACAACAGGCAACCGAAACCGACAAGCGAACCGAGCTGGAGGCAACCATTGCCACCGAAGAAGCTGCAATTGAAGCCGACCGGCTCGGCTTTATAGAACAGGAAAAAGCCCTGCAAAGCATGCAGCAGGCTTTCAACCAGATGCTCCAAAACCTGCGCCTCAAGGAAAACGATAAAAACCTGGCACAACAGCAGCTCAAGTTTTTGTCGGAGAAAGAAGAGAGTCTGAAAGACTTTTTGCAGCGGAGTGAAGGTCAGCTCGAAAGCCTGCGGGACGGCGTACTGCACACGCAGGAGCAAATGGCAGACGAAAAGGAAAAGCTGGGTGGCATTCAGCAGCAGCTGGATGAATTGAAAGCCGTGCTGGAAGAAAAGCGGTCGGTGTACGATGCCCGCCGGGCCGAACTCGATGAAAGTCGATCCTCACTCCAGGGCCTGCAGCGCCAGCAGTTTGACGCCGAAAAGCAGGTGGCTGTGGCCGATACTTCTATTGCCAACCTGCAGCGCAGCATCATGCAATTGCAGGATGAACAAGAGCAGCGGAAGTCTGAAATTCAAAAAGTTGAACGGGAAAAAGAAGAGCGGGAAGCCGACGAAAGAGATAAGAAGCAGTTTTTGGAGCAGCTCCGCCAGCAGCATGAGCAAACCAAAGAGCAAATTTTGGCCGGACAGGGCGAAATGGAGAAGCTCCGCAGCCAGCTGATTGAAGAAAACCGCAAATTCGATCAGAAAAAGAACGAGTTCGACCTGCTGAAAAGCCTGATTGACAGCATGGAGGGCTACCCCGATTCGGTGAAGTTTTTACACAACAATGCCAACTGGAACCACCATTCACCCATCCTCAGCGACATTATCTATGTGAAGGAACAGTACAGGGCTGCGGTTGAAAATGTGCTGGAGCCCTACCTCAATTACTATGTGGTAGGAGATTTGAAGGAAGGTATGCAGGCGGTTAATCTGTTGGATGCCAACCAGAAAGGAAAGGCCAACTTCTTTTTGCTCGACCAGATTAATGCCTTTGTAGAAAGCGACCGCCGCAATACCAATACGGCGCATGGCCTGTTTTTACCTGGGGCCATACCAGCCATGGATGTTATAGAAGTGGATGCCCGCTACCGCAACCTGGCCCTGCACTTGCTGGGCAATGTGTTCATTGCCGAAGATGAATCGGTGTTGGAAAACAGCAGCGGCCACATTGTGCTCGAAAAATCGGGCAAATATGTAAAGGGCAAATACACCCTCACTGGTGGTAGCGTAGGCTTGTTTGAAGGAAAGAAAATTGGCCGGGCAAAGAATTTAGAAAAACTGCAAAAAGAGATTGAAAGTCAATCAGTAATAGTAGACGACCTGAAGCAGCGAATTAGCAAAAAACATGCTGAAGTATTGGGCTTTAATGAGCAGCTGAAAGAAAGTGCCATCCGCCAGACAGAGCAGGAAATATTGCAACTGACCAATGCGGTGTTTGCAGCGCAAAACAAACGGGAAAACCTGCTGGCTTCTCAAAGCAGCGCTGCAGGACGTATCGAAAACTTCCAATTGCAGTTGCTTGATCAGCAGGATGCCATTGCCGATGTGCGGGAAAAACTCACCGGATTGAATGCGGACCTGCAGCAATTGCTGGCCACCATTCAAACACGGGAAGACTTTTACAAACTGGCTGAAGCCGAATACCAGCAGGCTGCCGGGCAATACAATGAGGGCAACCTCAACCTTACCCGCCAGCAAAGCAAAATCAACTCGCTGGAACAGGAGCTCAACTTTAAACAGCAGCAGGTATTCAACCTCGAAAAGCAGATAGACGAAAGCACTGCCCAACTGAGCCAGGCGGCGGAGCTAATGATAAGCAACCGCGACAACCTCGAAGTGCTGAACGGCGAATTGGTAGAGCTGATGCGGAAAAAAGAGGAGGACGAAAAAGCCCTCAATGAAGCTGACCAGGCTTACTACAACCACCGCAACCACTTGCAGGAGCGGGAGAGTGAACTGCGCCACAAAACCAAAGCCCGTGAGCACATCGACCATCTGCTCAACGAAATAAAAGACCAACTGAACAACCTGAAGTTGCAATTAGCCGGTATGAAAGAACGCCTCGATGTGGAGTTTAAAATCAACATTGAAGAGGTGATAGACCAGCCTCGTAACAGCGAAACACCTCAGGAAGAACTGCAGGCACAGGTGGACCGCATGAAGAAACGCCTCGAGAACCTGGGTGAAGTCAACCCCACGGCAATAGAAGCCTTCCAGGAAATGAAAAAGCGCTACGAATTCATTCTGGAACAGAAGAACGACCTGGTAGATGCCAAGGAAAGCCTGTTGCAAACCATTCAGGAAGTGGAGGCAACAGCGAATCAGCAGTTTCTGGAAACCTTTAATAAAGTGCGGGAAAACTTCCAGAAGGTATTTAAGGCCCTCTTTACCGAAGAGGACACCTGCGACATGATTCTGGAAAATCCGGAGAACCTGGCCGAAACCAGCATCGACATTTTGGCGAAGCCCAAGGGCAAGCGACCATCATCTATTACCCAACTGAGTGGTGGTGAAAAAACACTGACCGCTACGGCATTGCTCTTCGCCATTTACCTCATTAAGCCTGCGCCGTTCTGTATCCTCGATGAGGTGGACGCCCCGCTGGACGATGCCAACGTAGGTAAGTTTACCAACATGATCCGCCAATTCAGCGAAAACAGCCAGTTCATCATCGTCACCCACAACAAGCAAACCATGGGTGCGGTGGACGTGATTTATGGCGTAACCATGCAGGAAGCTGGCGTAAGCAAGCTGGTGCCGGTGGATTTCAGGAGCCTGAATTGAGGAAATAAAGAATAAGAAACAGAAAATAAGAATTAAGAAAGTCGGGGGAATGATGAATGCTGAATGTTGAATTCGGAATGAAGAAATCATTTAGAGCTAAAGGCTGTGTGCTTCTTTGTGTATCCATTGCGCCTTTTTGGTTCAAAATCCTCCGTTTTCCTCAGTTTGTACTCCTCCGCCTCTGTGGTTTACTAAACCGCTATAAATTCCCACAGGGCTTGTTTGCTAATCTCTTCTGCTTTTATTTTTGCAACATGCTTGCCCACGAATACATTTTCCTCATCAGTACACTGGCCATGGATGCCCGATAGCACCCTGCTATTGCCAGCCCCGTTGAAGTGGGCCGTTTTATTGTATTCTCTTTTTTACTGACTGATTCAAAACTGTATTGATATGGAAACTGCTGTACAAAGCCGTTTGCAGGATGCTGCCATCAACGATTTTTTGCCCCTGCAGGGCACCGATTATGTTGAGTTTTATGTGGGCAATGCCAAGCAGGCCGCCCATTATTATTTGAGTGCATTTGGTTTTCAGGCCTTGGCCTATGCCGGCCCCGAAACCGGTGTAAAGGACAAAGTTAGCTATGTGGTGCGCCAGCACAAACTCACCTTCATGCTCACCACGCCATTGCGGGCTGGCAATCCCATTGCCGATCATGTGGACAAGCACGGCGATGGCGTGAAAACCCTGGCGCTACGGGTAGATGATGCGGCCGATGCCTGGCTGCAAACTACCAGCCGCGGTGCCCAAAGCTACCTCGAGCCGCAAACCCTCACCGATGATGCGGGTACTGTGGTGCTCAGCGGCATTCATACCTATGGCGATACTGTGCATCTATTTGTGGAACGAAAAAATTATGCCGGTGTTTTCATGCCGGGCTTCCGGGCTTGGAGCAATCCGCATTTTGCCCCCACCGATACTGGCCTGTTGTACGTAGACCACTGTGTGGGCAATGTAGGCTGGAACCAAATGAACAAGTGGGTAGGCTTTTACGAAAATGTGATGGGTTTTCGCAATATCCTCAGCTTCGATGACAACGATATTTCTACCGAATACTCTGCCTTGATGAGCAAGGTTATGAGCAACGGAAATGGCTTTGTGAAGTTTCCCATCAACGAGCCGGCCGAGGGCAAAAAGAAAAGCCAGGTAGAAGAGTACCTCGAATTTTATGATGGTGAGGGCTGCCAGCATGTGGCACTCGCTACCAACGATATTGTAGCTACGGTTCGGGAATTGCGCAGCCGTGGGGTAGATTTTTTGCAAGTGCCCACCAGCTATTACGATGACTTGCTCAGCCGTGTTGGGCACATTGATGAAGACCTCGAGCCACTCAAGGAACTCGGCATATTGGTAGACCGCGATGATGAAGGATACCTGTTGCAACTCTTCAGCAAGCCCGTACAAGACAGACCCACTTTATTCTTCGAAATCATTCAGCGCAAGGGTGCCAAGAGCTTTGGCAAAGGCAATTTTAAAGCCTTGTTTGAAGCGATTGAAAGAGAGCAAGAGGCGAGAGGGAACTTGTAAGCCTGTACGGATGAACTTTACAAAAAGTGTGAGCCAATTAGTTGATGTATTCATTAGCTAATTGGCTCATTTGCTAATGAGTTAATTGTTTTGCCATCCGTAATGAATGCTTCAGGCTGTGGGTGGTAGTGCCATCGCTATGGGTGATAACAATGTACTGAACGCCCTTGCATTTACGCTGCACATTTTTTAGTGTACTGTAGTAGGCAGCTGCGTTGGCATCACCCATGTAGCCCAGAGTTTCATTGTCGAGTCCTTTGATGAGGCAGCCGCCGTACAATAATTGAGCATCTTTAAACCATACCACAATATTATCTGGTGTGTGGCCCTCGCCGGGGTAGTAGGTTTCAAAGCGGTGTTGCCCAATCGTAAACACTGTATCGCCAGCCATGAGATGCGATGCCTGCGGTTTGTTGTTTTTTCTGCTCCAGCCATCTGTTTGCACAGTGGTGTAGGTAGCTATGCCTTTGCTGTTGAAGTAATTAAGGCCGGCGGTTTTATCGCTATGCCAGTGCGTAGCAATACATATTACCACAGGTTGCTGATGCCGGGCCATGATACTGTCCAGCAGTGGCTGGCACTGGGTGCTGTCCCAAGGTGAATCGAGCAGCACCACGCCTTTATTGGTTACCACATACATGCCATTGGCCGGAATGTATTTGCCTTCGTACAGGTTGTATGTGGTGTAGCTATAAAAATCGCCGGTGATGGATGTGATGCGGAGCGGGGCCTGCTGAGCCGCAACTTGTGTACTGCTTTGAGTTAGAAATAGCAGAACGGGAATTAATTTCAGAAATTTCATTTAAAGGAATTAAAAGTGAGACTATTCGATGGTGCTTTTTTCCTCCTCTTCTTCAGGATTTCTATTACGACGAAGCAATTTTCTGATTTGATATTTCCTATTGTAAGTTTCATCTAGTGCATAGGCTGGAACGAAACCGATAATCCAAAAGATCAGTGAAGAGAGTGTAGAAAAATCATACATGGCACAACAAATCCTGAAAGCATAAATACGATGAAACCAATGAGTGAATAATAGTTGGCTTGCAGGAGTTTTAATACATACCCATCATCTCTAAAGTTTTGTTTGAAAGGAAAATTGATCAATGGAATCCAGATAAAATAAAAAAGGTGTTTTTGTAAAATGGTTAAATCATCAGATATGTTTCGTTGAATGTAGCCTACAGCTTCGTCAACTAAATCTTCTTTATGTCCTTTAATATCCTCTTCACTAATTTTTCTTGAAGAAAGCTCTTGAAAAGCGATGGAGACAGCTAAATCTGAATAGTCAAACTTATTGTCAATTATTTCAAGCAGCTCCTTGGTGCTGAGTGCAGCGTATTTGGTTTTTAATTCTTCTGGTGACATTTATGAGACTTTGGTATTACTACTTGAATGAAATGAAAAGTTCTCCTGACGTATCAAATATAAACTTTTGGGTAAATGTTTCTTGCATGAATAATTCGATGCGAGCCTAATCTACGAATGATACAAGAAGGGCTTGTATTATCCAATTTTACCATCTATCTAACTGCTGATGTACAAACATGACATCATTTTTTAAACCCTCAACCCAACAACAACAAGAAAAAAATGCTTGCCATCTGTGGGATGGCCCTGCTGGCATTGGTTGCTTGTAAGCAACCAGCCACCAGCTCCGAAACGGCTACCGCACCTACGCCTGCTGCCATGCCCGATTTTCCTTATGCCATTGAACACCCCGACAACTGGGTACCCGGCAATCTGAACAATGTGGTGACCGTAATGAAAGGCCTGAAGGCTTGGGAAAACAACGATATCGACGGCTGCGTAGCCGAATTTGCCGACAGTGCGATGATCGAATTTGATGGGTTAGATGCCAAGATGGGGAAAGACAGTTTAAAAGCCTTTTTCGCCGGCGGAAGAGCCCAGTTTAAGTCCGTTCAAATTGTGATGAATGACTGGGAGTCCGTTATTTCAAAGGATAAAAAAGACGAGTATGTATCATTGTGGTACAAGCAAATTGTAACCGACAACAATGGTAAGGTGGATTCATTTCAGGTGATGAACGATGCCAAAATTGAGAATGGAAAAAATACTCCTCAATGAAAAAATCAGGCGGTATGGTACCAGAAAATATACTCCTGTGTAACTGAAAAGCAAAAGGCGCTGAGCATTCCTCGGCGCCTTTTTATGTTGAAGACTTTGGATGTTTTTTTTAGTAAGCCATTACTTCTTTTTTCGATGCGGCAAAATGAATACCGCTGATGCAATTCTTTGAAACGCCACTTCAATTACACTTTCACCCCAAACAAATAACCCACTACGGCCGACAGTACCATGGCAATGGTACCCCAGATGGTAATGCGTAATACCGATTTGAAAATGCCGGAGCCACCAGTTTTGGCAGCTATACTTCCCAAAACAAAGAGAAATACAATGGTGAATCCGTACAACCAGTATTCCATGCCTTTTACCGGGGCAAACAATGCCACCAGCATGGGCATTACACCACCAACTGTAAATGCAGCGCCAGAAGCAAAGGCCGCCTGCAACGGATTGGCCTGGCTGATTTCATTGATGCCCAACTCATCCCGAACATGTGCCCCCAAAGCATCCGCTTCAGTAAGCTCTTTGGCTACCTGCAGAGCTGTTTCTTTTTTCAAACCCCGCCTTTCATAAATCTGTGCCAGTATCTGTAGTTCTTCTTCAGGCATTTCTTCCAGTTCTTTTTTCTCCCGTTCTATGTCGGCGTGTTCTATGTCGGTTTGCGAACTCACCGATACATACTCACCTGCCGCCATAGATAAAGCACCCGCCACCAAGCCGGCCACAGCTGCCAGCACAATTGGCTCCCGGCTATTGCTGGCTGCCGCTATACCAATGGCCAAACTGGAAATAGAAATGATGCCATCGTTGGCGCCGAGCACTGCTGCCCGCAACCAATTGCTGCGGTGGATATAATGACTGTCGAGGTAATTGTCGATGGTAAGCATAACAAAATCATTTACAAGAGAAAATGCCAATAACACTTTTACAATCGCATGAAGTTACGATAGCATGCCGGAAGAGGGGGTTGTATCATTTTTCCCCCGAGTTGCCAAAGCGGTGCAAAAGCCTGCTACCCGGTTGGCGATTCCTGTAATTTTGCCCCGATATTTTCGTTTTGGTATGTCAAACGCAAACCGCATGCAGGGTGCAAGAATGTTGAACAGACGTAAGGGATGGATGGCTGTAGTGTTGTGCACCGTTGTCACGCTGCTGTATGCCCAACCGCCACAGCAAAAAGATTTTCTTAGCTTTCAGAAATCGTTTAAGCGGGTAGGCCTGGCTTTCGAATCGAGAGAGGAAATGCTGCGCAAAGAGTTTGCTGCCAAAGGATTGACCTGGCCCGCCAAATACATGTACATCCGTTCTTTTAAGTACGATAGCCAACTGGAAGTATGGGTAAAAGGCGATAAAAAAGAAAAGTACAGGCTGTTTAAAACCTATAAGGTTTGCGCCTTGGCGGGTGGCCTCGGGCCCAAACGCTACGAAGGTGATTATCAGGTGCCGGAGGGTTTTTATTACGTCAATGAGTTTCGCCCCAATAGTAGCTACCACCTGGCATTGGGGGTAAACTATCCCAACCCCAGCGACCGCATTTTGGCCGACCCGGTGAAACCCGGCGGCGATATTTATGTGCATGGCTCCTGTGTAACCGTGGGTTGCATTCCACTCACCGATGCATTGATTGAAGAGTTGTATGTGCTGGCGGCGTTCACCAAAAATGAAGGGCAGGATTACATTCCCATCCATGTAATGCCGGTGCTTTTTAAAAAAGACAAAAGCAAAGAACTGCTGGAAAAACAACTGGCGGCGCAGCCCGAATACAAGCCCATGGCGGGTATTATGGAAAAAGTGTATTACTACTTCAACACGCATAAGCAACTGCCCACCATAATGATTAACGCCAAGGGCGAATACATGATGGCGCAGGAGTTTACGATTCCGAAAAAAGTAATACCACCAAAGTTTAAAGAAAACACCGAACCCCGCCGCAGTGCTGCCCGTACCGTTACGTTTGGCGAAAACGATTTCTATCCCTACGTTAATACGCAGCCGAAGTTTCCAGGCGGCTTACCGGCCTTTCAAAAGTTCATTGATCAGCTGGCTGCTGAGCTGGCCGACTTCATGCCCGAAGAAGGCGCCAAACGCTTGTTTATTGATGTTGATTTTGTGGTGGATGCCAAGGGCAACGTGGTGAATGTAAAGCCCGGCAGCCGGGCCAACAATGAAATGAACAACCTCATCATTGACCGCTTTGAAGCCATGCCAGCATGGTCGCCTGCCTTGCGGCAGGATAAGGCTGTACCCATGAAACTGGTACAAAACATTATGGTAGAAGCCAAGCCCAAAGCTGCTGAGAAAGCAGAGGAAGAGGAAGAGTAAGTTGGAAGGTTTGTAGGTTCTAGTGTTCACAAGTTCCAGAGTTCACAAGTTCCAGAGTTCACAAGATCCAGAGTTCCAGCGTTGAACTATTTTCTTCTTTCAGTCACTGTTTGGTATTGATGCAGCAAATAATTCTTCTTTTTTACAACACAAACTGCACCGTTTCTTTGGTTTGCTGCATGAGTATGGGTTGGTGTTCGCCAAGTATACCGGCAATAATGCTGTCGTTGTAATGACGAATGGTGGTCAGTGTCAAATCTTTTTGCAGCATCACATTCAGCCATGCCTCAGCCTTTGCAGCTATGCGTTGCAGTTTTTCGTCGTTCTGATCGAAAATGGCCAGAAAACGAATGGCGCCGTTTTGCGTCAGGTTGGGTTTTATTTTTTCTTCTTCAAACAACTGGTACAACTGGCCCACAGAATGTTCACCAATAAAAGAGTAATCCCTCGACATAAACTCCAGCAATACCTGCTGTGTTTTCTTCACAATAATCGGCGGCAAATCGTGGGCTCTTTTGCGGGTGATAACTGTGCCGGGCAGGCTGGCATCTAAAAAGCATTTTACCTGTAGCGGTATTTTCTTTTCGTACAGCGGCTTAATGGTTTTGGGGTGAATGACCTGTGCACCATAGTACGCCATCTCAATCACTTCTTCATAGCTCAGCTCATGTATGGGCATGGCATTCGGAAATTGTTTGGGGTCGGCGTTCATTACCGAAGGCACATCTTTCCAAATGGTTTGGCTTTCGGCATCGAGCATGTGGGCAAAAATGGCAGCAGAAAAATCGCTGCCTTCGCGGCCAAAAGTGGTGCTCTCATTATCAATAGTGCAGCCAATAAAGCCCTGCGTCACTACAAGTCCGTTACTCTTTAATAAGGGTTGCACCTGATGCTGTACTTGCAGCAGGCTGGCATCCCAGTCCAGTGTGGCTTCCCGAAAGTTGTTGTCGGTGCGAAACACATCCCGCACATCCATCCAGGTATTGGCAATCTTTTTTTCTTTCAGATAAAATGAAACCAATGTGCTGCTCAGCAGTTCGCCAATACACACCAGCTGATCGTAGTAGTAATCAAATTCCCGCACTGGCTTATCGTGTAGCAGCCATTCTGCTTCGGTAAAAAAATCGTTGAGCTGTGCTACACATTCATGGTAGTGCAGCACCAGCAAATACTTGGCTGTGGTAAGGTGTTGTTGCTTTACCTGATCAAACAATTGCAGGGCATCGGCATTGCGCTGTTCAAAAAAAGCCGCTGCTACTTTTTCCAGTGCATTGGTGGTTTTGCCCATGGCACTAATCACAATAACTGAAGGCCGGGCTACGGCTGTGGCTATGATGTTGGCTACTTGTTTAAACCGCTCTACCGACTGCAAACTGGCGCCGCCAAATTTATGTACCTGCATGATGTTGATATCCGTTGACTGTAAAAATGAAAATAGCAAAAACTTGCGGCAAATGTACAGGCTTGCAGCCACTGTGCTGTGTGTGCTGTACACATTAAAACAGGAAATGTGCAGACCGAAACTGCATGAAAGTTATTCAGGTCATTTCCCCTTATTTTGTGTTCCTCGGTTATGCGATGCTTGCACGTTTATCGGATAGTAAGTGTTGCATCCATTTTACGTTTCACAGATTGTTTTGCCATTAAATACTGCCAAAAAAAAATACAGCTATGATTAATTCCCGCAAACTCATGACGCTTGATGAATACACCATTCAGGAACTGCGCAATTTTCCGCAGGCCACGGGTGAATTGAGTGGTTTGTTGCGGAGCATTGGGCTGGCGTGTAAGCGCATCAATGCCGAAGTAAACCGTGCAGGACTGGCCGATATTTTAGGGGCGCTGGGTGTAGAAAACGTGCAGGGCGAAGAAGTACAGAAACTCGATGATTTTGCCAACAATGCCCTCATTGAAATGCTCAACCATAGTATTTTTTGTGCTGGTGTAGGCAGCGAAGAAAATGATGACATTGTGGTGTTCAACGATGCCATCAGCAACAACAGCAAGTATGTGCTGCTCATGGACCCGCTGGATGGTAGCGGCAATATTGATGTGAACGTGAACATTGGTACCATCTTCTCCATTTTCAAACGGGTATCGCCACTGGGCCAGCCTGTTACGCTGGAAGATTTTTTGCAGCCGGGCAATAAAATGGTGGCCGCCGGCTATGTTATTTATGGTAGCAGCACCATGCTGGTGTATGCCACCCGCCGCGGTGTCAATGGCTTTACCCTCGATCCTCGCATTGGCGAGTTTTGCCTCAGCCATCCCAACATGCAGTGCCCGCCACAAGGGGTGTTTTACAGTGCCAACTATGGCAACTACGGCAAGTTTAGCCCCGGTGTACAGGAATACCTCAAACGTTGCGAAAACAAAACCGCAGCTGAGGGTGGCCCATATACAGAACGCTACATCGGTTGCATGGTGGCCGACATTCACCGAAACCTCATCAAAGGCGGCATCTTTATGTATCCCGGCACCAGCAACAAGCCACAGGGCAAGCTGCGGTTGTTGTACGAATGCAATCCGCTGGCCTTTATTGTACACCTTGCCGGTGGTATGGCCAGCAACGGGGTAGAGCCCATTCTCGATATCAAACCATCTTCATTGCACCAGCGCATGCCCCTCTTCATTGGCAGTAAACTCATGATGGAAGAACTGCTGCAGTGCCTGAAAGAGAAAGGGTAGAAGTTACTGTTGCAGGCCTCCCGGCCTGTGACGCCTCGTTACTCTGTTAAGAATAGAAACCACTTCAAATGATTGCCGCCCTTTCAGGGCTTTGATAATAATACTGTTGAATGTTCCACGGGCTACAACCGTGGCTAAGTTATTGCCGCCCTTTCAGGGCTTATCGTTCATCATTCCATGCCATCTGTGCATCTGTGGCTAAATTACGTTGACATAAAGGGGCACATTTTTAGTAACTCTCCTGTCACAGGCCGGGAGGCCTGCGACAGTTAGGGAAGAAAAGATCCTTGCAAATCCGTATTCATCTGTGCAAATCCGCGTCCCCTCTATGCGTCCCAACAAATCCTTATCCCATCAAACCCGCATGCCGCTTTTTCCCTATTTTGCAGCGGTCGCTTGGCGCAGTAGTTCACTGGCTGAAGTGTACCACTCGTTTCCCATTTATGCGTACCATCATTTCCGTTGCCAACCTTTCCAAATCGTACGGCAGTTTTGAAGCCGTCAAGGGTATTTCATTCGATGTACAGGAAGGCGAAATTTTTGGCTTGCTGGGCCCCAATGGTGCCGGCAAAAGCACCACCCTCGAAATCATGGAAACACTGCGCCCCAAAACCGGCGGCAAGGTGATGATTGATGGCTTCGACCTGGATGCACAGCCCAACGAAATCAAAAAAATTATTGGCGTACAACTGCAAACCAGCGGCTTTTATCCTGGCCTCAACCTTACGGAATTGGTAGAAATGTTTGCCGGTCTCTACAACCAAAAAGTAGACCCCATAACCTTACTTACCGAGGTAAACCTGCAAGACAAAGCCAAGGCTAAATACAAGGAGCTGAGTGGTGGACAAAAGCAACGATTTTCCATTGCCACCACACTCATCAATAAGCCCCGCATTATTTTTTTAGATGAGCCCACCACCGGCCTCGATCCGCAGGCCCGCCGCAACCTGTGGGATCTGGTAAAGCGCATCCGCAGCGAAGGCACCACGGTCATCATCACCACGCATTACATGGACGAAGCCGAAGTGCTTTGCGACCGCGTAGCCATTATGGATGCGGGTACCATCATTGCCATCGATTCGCCCGATGCCATGATTGATAAACTGGTAGACTCTGGTTTTGAACGCATCCGCGAAGTGAAAAAAGCCAACCTCGAAGATGTGTTCATTCAACTCACCGGCCATGCCCTGCGGGAAGACTAACACAACACAAATACACAACCGATAATTTAAATACCACAATGAAAAAACTGTTTCTTTCTGCCGCCGCCACTGTAATACTGGCCGGCGCCATGGCGCAAACCAAACCTGCGCCCAAAACTCCCGCCAAGCCTGCTCCTAAACCAGCGGCTAAATCTACGCCTGCCAAACCGGCCTTTGCACTCAAAACAAGTTTGGATAGCCTGAGCTATGCTTTAGGTGTGCTCGATGGCGGCTTCTTCAAACAACAAGGCATAGACAAACTCAACTATACTGCGCTGCTTGAAGCTTTTAAAGCAGTAATAGAAGGTAAAGAACCATTAATGACTCCACAAATGGCAGATCAAACATTGCGTCAGAAGTTGCAGGAAGCTGCACAAAAGAAAATTCAGCCCACTATTGATGAGGGCCTGAAGTTTTTGGCCGAAAACAAGAAGCGCCCCGAGGTAAAAGAAACCCCCAGTGGCTTGCAGTACGAAGTGGTAAAAGCCGGCACCGGCCCTATGCCAAAAGATACCAACGTGGTGAAAGTGCACTACACCGGCACCCTCATCAACGGTACCAAGTTCGATAGCAGCCGCGACCGTGGTGAGCCTGCACAGTTTCCGCTGAATGGTGTAATACCCGGCTGGACAGAAGGCGTACAGCTGATGCCTGTAGGCTCGGTGTACAAGTTTTACATTCCATACCAGCTGGCCTACGGTGCCCAGGGCATGCCACCCACCATTCCCGGTGGCTCTATGCTCATTTTTGAAGTAGAACTGCTCGATATTATAACGGGTGGCGGCGGCCAGTAAGCCACGTTCATTTATTTATGCAAACAGCGGGTGCCATAGGTACCTGCTGTTTTTGTAAGTGAAAGGTTGGTTGTTTCACCTGTATTTCAACCGTACGCTTTTGTTTGCGTTTGTTTTCCGGCCGCAGTCTTTTGGGATTGCATTGTCACAAGTAATCTGTTGGTGCGGAAGACTTGCGCCAGCGTTTTTTTTGAATGAGGAATGATGAATGATGAATGCGGAATGCGGAATGCTCTTGCCGTTGCGGGTGTTATCACCCGCAACAATGCTTGTTTGCCAGCAACGTCTCCCGCAGGGGACGTTGCGTGGATGAATAGACAGATAGACCACTACAAGGGGCCCGCTGTTGCTGAACACTTGCGCCAGAGGGGGGGGATGGCATGGGTTTTTACAGCATACACTCTATAAAAACGGATGCCTGAACTGCGGATATTGTTTTTTGCGTTCGTTCAGTTCTTGTACATAACGCTCCATGCCCGAAGGGTCGTAGATATTGTCTTTGGCAAAAAACAGTTTGCCTTCGTGGTAATTGTACACGGCCCAATTGATGGACGCATCAAAAATGAGTGTGTCGCCAATCAGAAAAAGATCGAAAGCGTATTTAATTACCATTTTCCAGGTCATCAGCAATGGCTGCTCGTTGCTGTCGGATAATACAAACACTTCATTGCTGAAAGGGATGCCCCTGTTGTACATCCATTTTTTGATCAGGGGAATGTTTTCCTGCACATCAACTGCATGTTCAAACTGGTCGATGGTTTTATAATTTTCGTACGAAAACGGAGCCCAGCCACCATCGGACAACAAACAGGCATGTTCAATGAATGCGTATAAAAATTGGCTGGCGGTTGCATCAAGAAAAAAGATTTGTGCTTTGTGGGTGTCGGGCAATGCATCAAACGCCGCAGCCGTGCCAAACACCGTAGGTTGGTTGGGGCGGGGCGTGGTGAAGTTTTTGATGTTGCTAAAATCAATCAAGGTTGAGTTTTTTGGGCAGCAACGTCTCCCCCAGGGGACGTTGCGTGAAAGAGAAAAAATAAGGAATAAGCAATAATGAATAAAAATAAGGAAGTAGGGGAACCGATAATCGTGATGAATTCTAACTTCCATGGAGCATTTTTCGGTCGATGTTCGTATCGACCGAAACTGTATTGGCTTTTACTGGCGCAAGTGTGCTGCGTAGCAGGTCACTTGTGATGGCTCAAACTTGCCCGATTGTATCGGGTGTTGATGGCAATGGTGTTTATTGTTTACACTATTGTTTGTATGCTTTGTTTTATCCTGACACAGTCCGGCAGGATTGCAACGTCACAAGTGATCCGTTGGTACGGAACACTTGCGCCATCGGGGAGTGTTGCCTGTGCGTTGGCACAAGGCAGGCTCTTTTGCAAGGTTTGCTTTTGTGTGTCTGCTTTGTGTGCCTTGCAAAGGTACCTGACTTGGTGTGTTTGCATTTGAGGCTTCGTTATTTTACTCATTTCAAGCAACACTTTCAGTGTGGACAGTAGTCCGTTGTTTAGTAGTCTACATAGTTCCACTTTTGCAATATGGATATAAAAAAGAAATTCGGCAAACAAGTCAAAAAGTTGCGACTTGAAAAAGGCTTGTCCCAAGAAGCCCTTGCTTGGGAAGCTAATCTCGATAGAACTTATATTCCAAGTATTGAAAAGGGAGAAAGAAATGTTTCCATTACTGTCATGGAGCAAATTGCTAATGCACTCAAAGTGAAAATATCCGTACTTCTTGATGAGTAAAATAAAAGTCAACAAACGAAAAATGAAAGAACTTAAAGCAACTGCTGACAACAAAAGACAGTGGAACGAAAACTTTTTGAAATATACAGAGTTTATTGTCGGTCATGTAAATTATAAAGGGCTGTTCTTTGAAAGAGGTGCAGACAAAAGAGTAAAATGGGTTGTAACTGGTAAATCAGCTAAAGGCATAGAAAGAAGAAGTTGGTGGGATAAAAAATGTTCGGAACATGGAATTCAACTTGGAGCAGGATGTTATGCCAAAATTGCATACATAATTCATCCAACGAAATTGCATACATGTCAAATTTGTGGCAAAGAACTTCGGATTGAATATGTTTACCCAAATAAGAGAACTATTGAAGCATTTAAGAGGGAATTCAATTTTGCTATTCATCCTTACACAAAAGATATTTACCAAATCATTGATGAAGTTGTAAAAACAAATGGTGATATTGAAAAGGTCAAAAGAATTTTCAAAATCAAAGGAACTAATATTCCGTCTGTAGATACTTTGAAGCAACATGTAAAAGTCAATTTTGTTGATACTTATTCAAAAGCACTTTCACCAGGTGTGTTTAGTAATTCGCCCGATAGATTGGACGGTTATCATTCAGATGGAAATTGTTGTCGTGGTCAAAGTGATAAAGGTCGCCACAAATCAAATATGCAACGATATGGTCAAGATAGGAGAGTGTATGAAAACTGGGCTGATGGTGATTGGAAAATGGCAGACCGTTTGATGTCAATATTCCGAAAGCATGATTTAAGTGCCGACCATATCGGACCAATTTCACTTGGCTTTTGTCATCGTCCAAAGTTTCATCCGCTTACCAAAGCTGAAAACTCTGCAAAGAATAACCGAATGAGTTTGGCTGATGTAAAAGTCTTGCTTGGAGATGAACAAAAGGAACAGGTTGTTTCCTGGCATTCTAAATTTATTTGGGATAAACTGAAAAGCAAAGTTGCATCTGATAAGGATGCAGTGAAGTTGAGTGACTTTATGAGAAAGAATTTGCATCACATTCTCATTGTATTTTCAATGATTGATGAAAAAGGTTTCGGTAACTTTCTAGAGGAGTTTTTAAATCCTGAATACACATTCTTTGACCATAGATTTGAGGGATTTAATCCTAAAGATGGTTCATACAAAAGAGTAGTTTCTACCAAGCGAACTGGAAAAAATCAGCAAAATAATATCAAGCGTTATTATAGAGCAGCATTTGAAAAGCTACAGGAATACAAAGAAATTGAAAACAGAAAAACAAATATTTGGAACCATGAAGAAGTTGACAAGGAACTTGAAAAACTTTTTGTTTTGCTGAAAGCAAAACAAAACAAAGAGGCAAAAGCACAACTTGAAAATGTTTTCAGAGTATTAGCCAACATTGCGGAAAGCAACTGGTAATTGGTCTAAACAACTTTCGTAGAAAGTTGCAAAGTCAATTTCTCCCAACATCAATTTTTCAAAAGCAGAAGTCGGTTTGTAATTGCAAGTCATTTCAAACTCTCCAGAACCTGTCGTAAGAATTGGTAAGCCTCCAATGGCTTGTTTAACTGTTATCGGTTTTGGTTTGCTTTCGTCTTTATGGGAGAATAAAATTTTCGGTTGCGAAAATTTTTCTTTTTTGAGTGAACCGATAATTACAACTCGTCTGCGTTTTTGTGGAACTCCAAAATCTTCTGCGTTCAATTTGAATGGTGTGGATACATGGTAACCGATTTCTTCAAATGATGAAATTATTTCTTTCATTGCTGCACCCTTTCTCATTGTGAGAATGCCTGGGACATTTTCCATTACAAAAATCTCTGGCCGTATTTCCTCAACTACATAAACGAACTCTTTAAACAACTGATTTCTCTTATCGTCTGGATTTCTCCAGCCTGCATGAGAAAAGCCCTGACATGGCGGACCACCAATTATAACTCCAATCTTTTTTTGTTTTGCTGCAACTGAAATAATTTGCTCTTTAATTTCTTGTGAAGTGATGTCGCCTAAAATCAAATTATTTCCATTGTCAAATTCCGAATGGTTCTTCTTATAGGTTTCAAAAAAGTTTGGTTCTATTTCATTTGCAGCAATCAACTTAAAACCTTCCGACAAAAAACCTTCCGACATTCCACCTGCACCAGCAAACAGATCAATGAATGTCAAATTCTTTAAATGGCTTTTCAATGTTTCTGCAATTGCTCTTGCAAGCAATGGCGGAACGGCATTGCCAATTTGTTTGTATTGAGAAGTCTTGCTGCCGTAAAAAATAAAACTGTCTTTAAATGATTGCAGTCTTGCTCCTTCACGGGTTGAAATAATTCTGTCTTGTGATGGATGCAAGTTGCATCCATTACCTAAGCGATTAAAGTAAGTTGTGATGGTGTAACTCGGCTTGTCAAATTCAAGTCTGCCATAGTAAGTTGTTCGTCCACCAGATCGCCTGATTTGCTCAAGTCGTTGCGATGGAATTGTGTCGGGAATGTTTTGCCAATTCCCCCCTGCTGGAATGTGTTGAACCATTTCCCACTCCAATTTACTAAGTCCGGGTGCGATGTGGTTATACAGTTTCATAGTCAACTACTGGCTCTGCCTTTTTCTTAGTATTCAAAATGTAATTGGTTTCAGTTTTAGTCAGGCCGTAAAGTTTACAAACTATTTCGTTGGTATCGTTTTCATCATTTGAAAATTCATTCAAGTCAAAACTGTCTAAGTCAACAATCGGAAGTTCGTCTAACTCGTAATTATTTATGTGGTTATTGCTACTTGTAATTTTAAAACGCCAATTTAACAAGCCACTATTTAATATGAAATAGAGTTTTTTCAAATCAGATTGTTTCCTTGTTGAAACAATGTAGTTGCAAGAGTTTCCTATTATGTCTGTCTTTTCACAAAAAATAAATTTCAATCTTCGCTGAATATCAATGTTTGAAATCTGCTGGCAAATTAACCTCTCTTTGTTGTAGTCGTTAACTTTAAAATCATCTGATTTTTTGTTAAGAAAACTTTCAATCTCAACAAACTCTCCGTTCTTATCAATCACACTTTCATCAGAAATCATATTGCCTCTTACCAATCTCCAACCTGTGTTTTCAGAAGTAATAAACGTTTTGAATAGCGTTAAATCTAATTCGCCTCTTCTGTTTCTGATGAAAGAAATTTCTTTCATCTTTTTTTGCTTTGAGATTTTTGCAAGTATTGACCAACCAGTTTTATCAATCAAGGGAATTTCAAAGTTGGTTGGGAAAATATTTTTAATTGTTGTAAAATCAATTTCAAAAGTATTGTCCGAAATTTCAATTCCGATTTTATCTGTCTTGCTACCTTTCTGCAAATAGAAAATTACGGTTGATTGTGAAACATTCTCAAATAATTTTGCTGCTTCGGGATAATAACGAATGAAATGAAGTCGGTTAGAAAGTAAAAGATACTTGCGAAGTTTTGCAGAAGTTAAGTCGGCAAATAATGAGGATGGACAAATAATTCCGATTTGTCCGTTTGACTTTGTCAAACGAATAATCATTTCAATTGAGAGTTGATAGTAGTTCAACATTCCTTCAATTGAGTATTGATAAAATCCAGAAGTCCTGAAAAAATTTATTTGGTTTTGAACTTTGATTTGAAGATTTGCATAGTAGCCGTTCAACTTTAGCTCGCCTTCTTTCTTGTTTACTTTCAGTAAACAGTAAGGAGGATTTGAAAACACAACATCAAAACCGCCATTGGCAAAAATACTTTTGAAATCGTTTGAAAGGTCAATACTGTTCTCGTCTTCTTGCAAAAAAGTTGTCTTTGGTATCAATGCGTTTCTTATGATGATGTTTGTTGAAAGTGCATTGATAATTTCGGAATTCAATTTCGGAAAAAGCGAAATGACTTTGCATCGCAAAACTTTCAAAGCCGTTTCGTCCAAATCGACCGCAAACAAATTATTGCAAATAATTTGTTGCAAAGGCAAAGAATATTTCTTTTTCAGAATTTCAACTGCCTCAAAGTAAAACCTGCCTGTGCCACTGGCAAAATCAAGACAAGTTATTGCGTTAGCAATTACTTTTTCTTGAATTGCATTTGCAATTGTATTCTTAACTATTTCGTTTGTGATTTGCTTTAGTGTATAGACTGCTCCGTTTTCTCTTAAATGGTGTTTGGATTTTTTTCTTGTGAGTTTTCCATTTCCAATGGAAAATTCTGAATTCAAAAAAGCGATGTGCAACTCTTCAACTATCTCTGGAATTTTATCAATGTTCTTCTCAACAAAATTTTCAATCAAGGCAATTTGCTCAAACTGAAAAACCGTTTTTAATTCTTCTGAATGTTTTTTGTATTTGGAACTGATGAAAGAAGTAATCAGCGAATTGATAAGCTGATTATGAATTTTGAAAGCGATATTGCTTTCATCTGTTAGTAGTAAGTTTGCATTTATCAAATGAAGTTCCTTTGCAGAAATGGGTTTTAATTCATTTGTATTTGAAAGGAAATTCTTTTGAATTTCAAGAGCAATCATTTGTTCTTCTTTTATCAAAAAGTAGTTCAGAATATTACTGCTCATTTTGACTTCTTGGTTTTGGTTCGTTTATATTCAATTTTTGCCTCTGCTACTTGTAGAATTTCGGAGAAAGAATTTTCTTCCTGAATTTCATAAACTACAACATCGCTATAAAAAGCTACAAGTAATTTGTTCTTATCTGTTTTAAATTGGGTGGCAATTTGTTCAATCATTTGAACATTTGGTTTGCGTTCATCTCTCTCAATCTTACTTAGAGTCGATTGGTCAATGTCAAGTAAAGCAGCAAGTTTCCTTAAAGGCATTGCGGCTTCTTCTCTTAACTTTCGGATTTGAGTTCCGATACTGTCTAAATTTTGCATATATAATAATGGTCTTGACATTATTTGTCCAAATGTATAGTGTTCTCAGTTAAAATGCCAAATTCTTTAGTAAATATTTTATGGTTGTTACTAAAATGTAAGTTGTGGAAGATGGATTTTCTGCTGATGTTTTGGGTAAAGCTCATAAGAATTCCGTTCGCTGGGTGGTGGGTGGGTATGGGGAGTTGGCATTTTTAGCTCTTTATAAGTTTGGCTTTGTGTCCGGCTTTGTGTCTTGCACTGTGCTAAAACAGCTTGGGGTCGGTTCGGCAAAGTCATGAATGCTTAATTGTTTGCTGGATGTCTTTTTGGGTGTCGTACAAAACGTACATATATGCTAAGGATTTAAAAAAGACCTAACGAAACAACCGCCGTTATCACCCATCAACTGTCGCTGTTCCCCTGCTGCCACCAACACCCCCGCTCATGGGCTGCCGGGCTGGCAGTAGTAGCTGGCCGGTGGGTGAGGCTGTGCGGGGCGGCCACTACTACCAAAGACCGGAACCGCTGCTGCACAAAGCGCTGTACGTTGACAGCCCCAAATCATCCTGCTGCATGGCAGCGCTGGCGGGTATTGGTTTCTGAAGTACATTAGCCCTTTATCAATGACCTCTTAAAACGATTGACACATGATGCGCATTGGCTTTGCCCAATTTCGTTTTCGCTGTGCGGCAGTGGCGCTGGCCCTGCTCGGCAGCCAGCTTGCTACACAGGCTACGCCCATGGCCGCAGCCGCCATTGAAGGCCGCTGGGATATGACGGTTCAATTTGAAGGCAAGCTCCTGCCTTCGTGGCTGGAAGTGATGCACAGCGGATCGCACCGGCTGGTGGGTTCGTTTGTGGGTTTTGGCGGCAGTGCCCGCCCGGTTTCGAGAGTGGAATTTACGGATGGCCGGATGCGGTTTACCGTGCCGCCACAGTGGGAGGCCGGCGACCGCGACTTTGTGTTTGAAGCGCAACTGCAAGGCGATAGCCTGGTAGGTACCATGATCAACGAAGAGGGCAAGCAGTACAACTGGACGGCGCATCGTGCCCCCGACCTGGTGCGTAGCAAAGCGCCGGTGTGGGGTACACCCATCAAGCTGATTGCTCCCGGTGGCAAGGGCTGGCATGCTACAGGTGCCAACCAGTGGAAGGTGGAAAACGGCATCCTCATCAACCCGGCATCGGGCTCCAACCTGGTAACGGATCAGACCTTTACCGATTTCAAATTGCACATCGAGTTTCGCTATCCTGCGGGTAGCAACAGTGGCGTGTACCTGCGGGGCCGCTACGAAATACAGGTGGAAGACAGCTATGGCAAGCAGCCGCAAAAAGATTTGCTGGGGGCGGTGTATGGCTTTATTAAACCGAGTGAAAATGTGGCCAAAAAAGCAGGCGAGTGGCAGAGCTACGACATAACGCTGGTGGGCCGTTTTGTAACGATTGTGGCCAATGGTAAAACCATTGTGTGCAACCAGGAAATACCGGGTATTACGGGTGGTGCACTTGATAGCAACGAAGGAGCTGCCGGCCCTATTATGCTGCAGGGCGACCATGGTGCGGTGGAGTATCGCAATATTGTGATTACGCCAGCGAAGTGATTTAGCTGAGAAATAAGTTAATGCGTTTTTAGCGCAGCATTTATTCTCATGTTTTTCATTCATGCTTCATCACGCAACGCGGTTTTGGTAGCAGCATTGTTACTTTCTTTTTCTTGAAAAAAAGAAAGTAACCAAAGAAAATTCAAGGCAAACCCGAAGGCTCCGCCCGTTTTGCCTGGCCAACGCCACCCTCTGTGTGATTTATCTATGAAAACTTTACTTAGCCTTCTGCTTGACGACCTAAGTTTCTATTTTAAAAGAACAACACCTAGTTGCAAATAGCAAAGCCGGCTGCTACAGGTAGCCGGCTTTTTTTGTACATCAGGCAAAAGCATGACAAAAGTCGCAACAATTGCTGCGCCGGGCTGTTACCTTTTCATCATGCAAATAGTTACTTCTATACAACGCTTTGTACTGCTGCTGGTTCTGCTGGCTACTGCCCAGTTTGCACAAGCACAAGATGCCTGGAAACTCAAGAAAGATGAAGACGGGGTGCAGGTATACATGCAAACCAAGGAAGGTTCGCCGTTTAAGATTGTAAAAACAGTAACGGTGCTCAACACTACGCTGACGAAAGTAGCAGCCGTTTTGCTGGATGTGATGAAAACGCCAGAGTGGGTGTATGGCACCAAAACCTGCAGCATACTCAAGCAGGAGTCACCACAGGTGGTGTACTACTATGCCGAAATAGACATGCCCTGGCCGGCCAGCAACCGCGACTTTGCCATTCGCATTTCGATGTCGCAAAACCCGCAAACAAAAGTGATAACGGTGTTGGCCGAAAACCAGCCCACTTTTACACCGGAGAAAAAAGGATTGGTACGCATACAGCATTCGGCGGGTAAGTGGACGATTTCGCCTGCAGGTGCCGGTAAAGTACGGGTGGAATATGTGCTGCAGGTAGACCCCGGTGGCAGTTTGCCTGCCGGCATCGTCAATATGTTTTCGTATGAAGGTCCGTTTGAATCTTTCCGCAGCCTGCAGCGTCAGGTAGACAAGCCTGCGTATGCGAATGTGAAAATTCCGTTTATTGTGGAGTGAGGAGAACTTACGCCCACTCAATCCCCAGTCCCGGTTGATCACTCAGCAGCATTTGTCCGTTGAACAACTTGAAACCGCCGTGTACAAAATCGCGGCTGAGGTCGAAGCTGCCATCCAAATCGAGGTAGCGGGTATGCGGGCAGCTGTAAGCTACGTGCAGGGCACCGGCTATGCTGGCCATGCTCTCATCGTTACAACCCCAAAACAAGCGGATGCCTGCCGTGGCTGCCAAGCTGGCAATATCCAGTGCAGGCAGTATTCCCCCACATTTCATGAGCTTGATATTGTAAATGCCGTAAGGTGCAGGCGGATGACTTAACCGCCAGGCAGCATGCACATCTGTCAGCGATTCATCTGCACAGAGCTGCGACCGTTGTACAATGGGCAAAGCATTCAACTGTGCATCTTGCCCTACGGGTAATGGTTGTTCTATCAACTCCACATTCGCTGCTGCTGTTTGTTCCAAAAAATGACGCAGCATATCCAAGGTATATCCTTGGTTGGCATCCACCCGAATGATCATGTCGGTGCCACATTGCTCCCGCAGTTTGATGATGCGTTCTGCGTCTTCTGCTACCGACAATCCTGTTTTCACTTTCAATACTGTAAAGCCTTGTTGCGTCAGGTCTTTGGCCATGTGCAAGGTTTCTGCAACTGGTTGAATGCCGATGGTAACGGAAGTGGGCAGCTGCCGGTGCTTGCGACCGTAGAAATCAACAATGGGAATGCCGAGGTATTTGCCAAAGGCATCGTGCAGGGCCAAGTCAATAGCCGCAATGCTGCCGGGTTGGTGGGCGTATTGTATGCTGGCTTCCGCAATCATCGACCGGAAGCGGCGGATATCTCTGCCCAAAAATTGCTGCAGAAAATCCTGCTGCAAATTGTGCCATGTTTGCGCCGGTGTTTCGCCCACCACTTCTTCAAACGGATTGGCGGCACCAATGCCCGTGATGCCATTGCTCAGCGTTATTTCCAGGAAAACAATTTCTGTATCGGTGATGGTTTTGTAGGCAATGCTGTAAGGAACCTTCAGCGGCAACTTTTCCAAACGGGCTTGTATGCGGGTAATGTTCATGGCTATGCAATGAGTGATTGAAGAATGGGCAATGCTTTTTGTACGCCTTCCTGTAGTGGCAGCAGTACCGGTATGCCCAGTGCCTGCTCATACTGCTGCTGAAAGGCATACGCTTCTTCGGTGCTGCAATGCTCGGTGTTTAGTGCAATGGCTATCACCTTGGCACCATAGGCAGCAATCAACGCCACTTCCGACTCCAGCGAATGTATAGCACCCCAATGTGGCAGGTGATCATAGTAAGTGCGTTTGGGCGCATGTACCAGCACTACGTGTTTCGCATTGCCCGATACCAGCATTTCCGAACCACAAGGACCACTTGGATTGCGCAGGGCACTTTGCCCTTCAATGAAAATAATATCGGCACCGGTTTCTTTCCAGCAGCTGGTGATGGCATGTTCAAGTTCTCCACTGATAAAATCGTTGAGGGTAGAATCGAAAATGAAACCATATTTACCGCCTTGCAGCCATCCTGTTTGTCCGGTGTAAATCATCTGCGCATTCATGTTGGCTTGCTGGCAGGCTTGCAGCAGCAATCTGCAGGTCGTTCTTTTGCCGAGGGCACAGTCGGTGCCAATCACTGCCACAATAGGAGCGGTTACTTCAAATATCGAAGCATCCCAAAAATGCAAATCCTGCCGGCGTTTGGGCTTGCGAATGTCGATGAGTTGCGCACCATGTTTTGCTGCCAGCTCTTGCATGTCAGGCATATCATTCAGGTAGTCGTGCAGTCCATTCACTAATGAAATGCCATGCTCCAAACAGCTATGCAGTATGGGTTTGAAATGCGCTGGTAAAATACCACCTACCGTAGCAATACCGATGATGCAAAATTGGATATTGTTTATCTGTGCCAATGCTGTTTGTACATCGGGCAGCACGGGTATGTTGCGGTGTTGTCCATCGAGCACTTCGCCGGCATCTTTACCAGCATGTGTGGCATCAATGATGGCAGCAATGTGAAAACGATCTGTGCCACGAATAAGGCCATGTGCAGTTTTAGCATCCGATTCGTGAAGCATGCCATCGGTGAGTACTATGGCTGTAGGGAGAGAAGCAATGTTTGTCATGCTGGAAAGATCAAATGTTTACAATCGGGAAACAAAAACGCCGGGAAACTTTCCGGTGTGTTGCAGTTGTTGATAGGCCAGTACACCATTTACCCAAACGCTTTGTATGCCATTGCTCAGTGCCTTGGGGTTGGCAATGCTGGCATTGTCTTTAACAGTTGTCGGGTCTATCAAAACGAGGTCTGCAAAATAGCCGACAGCAATACGACCACGTTGTTGTATGCCGGTTTGCTGTGCGGCCAGCGCCGTCATTTTATGAATGGCCATTTCCCAGCTCAATACTTTTTGCACGGTTACGTATTGATGCAGTATTCTGGTAAAGCTGCCATAGCCTCTGGGATGTCCGCCATTACCGCCATCGCTGCACATGTTGGTGTATGGCCACTGCATAAAATCGGCAATGTCTTTTTCATACATCGATTTACCCATGATGGTTTCTATACCGCCGGCATCGGGGTTGGCTTTGCGGAAACTATCGGCAGCGGCCACCATGTACAGTAAGGTTTGTGCGGCAGTTTCATTGCGCAGTTGGGCAATCTCCGCTACCGTTTTGCTCACATAGTTTTTGTTGGGCGCAAAACGAACCATCACACTGCCTGCAGGGTCAAACAAATGTTCGGTAGCGTAGGTAGCTGCAGCCAGACTGGTAAAATCTTTGTTGGGAAACAATACCCGGATGGTGCTGTTCCAAAAATCATACGGGTAGCAATCAGCGGTAACCATGATGCCGGCCTTGCGGGCAGAATCAAGTTTGCGCAGCAGGGTAGGCGCAGTGCCCCATTTGTCTTTCAATGCAATTTTAATGTGTGAAATCTGCACCGGAATATTGGCCTGCTGACCAATGTTGAGAATTTCATCAATGGCAGCATCCATGTGTATGTCTTCGCTGCGGATATGGCTCATGTAACGGCCTCCGTACTGTGCAGTTGTTTTGACCAGCGCCACTACTTCATCGGGATGGCTGTAAAAAGAACCTTCGTATTCGAGCCCGGTGCTTAATCCCAACGAGCCTTGCTGCAATTCTTGCTGTAGCTTTTGCTGCATGGTGCTGAGTTCTTTTGCCGTGCTGGTTCGGTAAATGTCATTGGCACCCATGGCTATTTCCCGAAGGCTGGTTTGGCCGGTATAAGTAGCCACGTTCACCGCTACGGGACGTTTTGCCAGTTGTGCTTTGATGCTGTCTATCCAATCGCTGTCACCATCTTGTCCGGTAATGATGGTGGTAACGCCTTGATTCAAAGCGGCCAATGCTTCAGGTGCTTCATCGAGATTGCCATATAAATGACTATGCGTATCAATAAAGCCCGGTGCCAGAATCTGTCCATTGCCTTGCACAATGTTTTCACCGGGCAATGCCTGCAGCGAACCCACGGCCACAATGCGATTGCCCGCAATACGTACCGATCCTTTGTACATGGGTTTGCCGCTGCCATCAGCTATCAGCACCTGCTGAATGAGGGTTGACTGTTGTGCTGCTGAAATATTTGCCGAAGCAATCAGCATCATCGAAAAAAAGATACGCCACATAGCGTTTGAATTTGGCGAAAGTTAAAGGAGAACTTTGCGTAGAAAAAATGCTTTTACCCGATAGCCATTCTTGCTTGGCCAACACCCGAAATGCTTGGGTAAAGGAAACCGAGAAACCGTAAGTTTGAAGCATTCTACAAGAGAGGAATGCAGTAATACATGAAGCAATTGTTTATCAATATACGCCAGCTGGTGGGTGTGCAGCAACCGGCGCAACCCTTGCGGGGCGAGGCTTTGGGCCAACTGCCGCTGTTGGAAAATGCCTACCTGCAAGTGGTGGATGGTCGCATTGCCAGCTTTGGTGCCATGTCGGAGGTAACCACCGATATGCTGCACGAAGCCAGCCATATCATTGATGCTGCCGGTCGATTATTGTTGCCGGGCTTTGTCGACAGCCATACGCATTTGGTATTTGCCGGCACCCGGGAAGCAGAGTTTGTACTCAAGTTGCAAGGTGCCAGTTATGCGGCCATTGCAGCAGCTGGTGGTGGTATCCACAGCACGGCTGCCAAAGTGCAGGCTGCCAGCGAAGATGCTTTGTATGAAGCAGCATGGCAACGCCTGCAAGCTTTGATGAAAACAGGCACCACCGCTATTGAAATCAAAAGTGGTTATGGCCTCACACTGGAAGCCGAATTGAAAATGCTGCGGGTGATACAACGCTTAAAGCAAACAGCGCCCATTCCCATCAAAGCCACTTTTTTAGGGGCGCATGCATTGCCCAAAAACTTTGCCGACAACCGCGATGCTTTTGTGGATGCATTGATACAACAATGGCTGCCCAAAGTAGCCGATGAAGGATTGGCCGATTTTGTAGATGTCTTTTGCGAAGCTGGTTTTTTTACTCCCGAAGAAACCATCCGCATAGCACGGGCAGCCGCAGCAATGTGGATGCCTGCCAAGTTGCATGTGAATCAATTGCAGGTATCGGGTGGGGTGCAGGCTGCCGTGGCGGTGAATGCGCTTAGCGCCGATCACTTGGAATGCATGGATGAAGCAGCCATTCAAACACTCGCCGGCTCCAATACCATTGGTACGATGTTGCCAACGGCGGCGTTCTTTTTGCGATTGCCATATCCACCTGCAAGACAATTGATTGCTGCGGGTTCGGCATTGGCATTGGCCAGCGATTACAACTCCGGATCATCGCCCAGCGGCTACATGCAGTGGGTGCTGGCATTGGCTTGTATTCAAATGAAAATGACGCCGGCAGAAGCCATCAATGCCATGACCATTAATGCAGCATTTGCATTGCAACTGGAAGAGGAAGTGGGCAGCATTGCCGTAGGCAAACGGGCGAACATCTTGCTCACCAAACCCATGAGTGGCGTGGATTACATGGCTTACGCCTTTGGCGAACAGCACATTGAACAAGTGTATGTAAATGGCCTGCCGGTCTAATTAAAAAACGGGTGGTTCTTCTTCGCCACCATCGGGGCCGTAAAAGAAAACCCAGGTGCAAAAATCTTCGCTGAAGTTGAGGAAACGATGCTCCACACCGGCTTTTACAAACAGGTAATCGCCGGGGCCGAATGGCACGGTGTTTCCGCCGTTGTAAAATTCACCGTGGCCCGCAATCACCACGTACATTTCATCGCGGTTGTGCGGTTGTTGAAAGTCGACACGCTGTGGTTTGTAAATTTCAGCTGTCATGCTGCCATGGCGAAATACTTCGGTAAACAACTTTTCTGAATGACGGAGCAATTCCAGCGCCTTGCTTGCAGATACGTGCATTGGCTTACGATTTGGTCTAAGTACAAATTACAACTTTTCCTTCATGGACTCATCATTTGGCTATCGATTGCTTTAGTAGATTCAACGCTTAATTTTTTAGTAACACATTTCATAGAAAGCATTTGCAAAAGGATTGACAGTACATGAATTGTATGATGCACAAACAGACTAGTGATTCGATAAGAAAAGTGTATTTCAACATTCAATGCTGATCTTAATTTTTCTGATATTGATGCAGTATTCAATCCCGAAGGGATGGCATGATTCTAGAAAATAGCGGCACCAAAAGCCGCAAAACCCCGAAGGGGTGAAATACAATTCTTTTTTTAATGATAATCAGGAATGGGAAAAATCTATATCACCCTTTGAGGGTTTGGGTGATTTCAACATTACATCTTCTCTATAATCATTTCACCCCTTCGGGGTTAACTATCCGATAGATTTGTTGCTGTAAAAAAATGGAAGGCCAAGTGAACTCAACGGGTTGAATGTTTTTTTAGCGTCTTAAGCCATTATCTTTCCAAAAATCAAATCCATGTTGCAGAAGCTCTCCACCATTTGTTTGCTGGCAGTAATGGCCATTGCCTGTAGCCAATCGCCAAAGGCCGACCTGGTTATTCAACACGCCGATGTGTACACCGTAGACAGTGCCCGGAGCAAAGCGCAGGCCGTAGCGGTAAAAGACGGCCGCATTGTGTTTGTAGGCAGCGATGCTGATGTGGCCGCATGGATTGGCAGCAACACCGAAGTGATAGATGCCAAAGGTGCTTTTTTGATGCCCGGTTTTATTGAAGGACATGGACACATTCACAACCTCGGCGATTTTTTGCGTGACATCAATTTGATGCACGTGAGTGGCTATGATGAAATAGTAGCCAAGGTGGCAGCAGCCGCTGCCAAAGCCAAGCCCGGCGAGTGGATTGTAGGCCGCGGCTGGCATCAGGAAAAATGGACCAACAAACCTACAGAGCAATACCTCGGGTATCCATACCACGATGCATTGAGCAAGGTATCGCCCAACAACCCGGTGATTCTGACGCATGCCAGTGGTCATTCTTTGTACGTCAATGCAAAAGCGTTAGAGCTGGCGGGTATCACTTCAGCCACGCCCAATCTAACGGGTGGCGATATTGTTAAAGATCCTTCCGGCCGCCTGGTGGGTGTGCTGGAAGAAACGGCGATGGGCCTGGTACGCAAAGTGTATGGCGATTATGTCAATCAACAAACCGAAGCCGAACGCAAAGCCAAATGGTGGGCAGGTATGGAGTTGGCCGAAGCCGATTGTTTGAAAAAAGGCATTACTTCTTTTGTAGATGCCGGTTCATCGTTTGAGCAAATCCGCTGGATGAAAGAGATGGCACAGCAAAACAAACTGCAACTGCGCCACTGGATGATGATTCGGGATGGCAACGCTTCTTTGCGGGCCAATGCGGATGTGTTTCCCATCATCAACGAAGGCAATGGACACCTGACGATGAATGCGATTAAAGTATCGCTGGATGGCGCTTTGGGCAGCTATGGTGCATGGCTGCTGGAATCGTACAGCGACCGCAAAAATTTCACGGGGCAAAACACCTTCAACATGGATTCGCTGCGGGCCATTGCCGATTTTGCCTGGCAGAAAAACATTCAGTTGTGTGTGCATGCCATTGGCGACAAAGCCAACCGCGAAACCGTGAATATTTTTGCAGACCAGATTCAGAAAGATAAAAGCAGAGATCACCGCTGGCGGGTAGAGCATGCACAGCATGTACACCCCAGCGAAATTGGCCGCTTCAAAGAATGGAACATCATTGCCAGTATGCAGGGCATTCATTGCACCAGCGATGCGCCGTTTGTGCCCAAGCGCCTTGGCGAAGAACGCAGCCGCACCGGTGCCTACATGTGGAAGGCGTTTATGCAAGCCGGTGTGTTAGTAAACAACGGTACTGATGTGCCGGTAGAAGATGCTGATCCTATTCCCAACTTTTTTGCCAGTGTTACCCGCCAATTGAAAGATGGCAGCACGTTTTATCCCGAGCAAAAAATGAGCCGCGAAGAAGCCGTGTACAGCTACACCATGGCCAATGCCAAAGCGCAGTTTGAGGAAAAGGACAAGGGTAGTATTGAAGTTGGAAAGTATGCCGATTTTGTAATGCTCAGCAACAACCTGCTTACCTGCAGCGACAGTGCTATTCTGCAAACCAAAGTGCTCAAAACCATCGTGGGTGGTAAAGTGCTGTTTGGTAAATAATCATCATTACATTCTTCACCTACTTTGTATTGATGAAACCTCAGGTCACTTTTTCTGCAGTGTTGCAACGCTTTCAGCAAATGGGCGAAAAAACCGGCTGGACCTACGTTGTGGTACCGGAGAAAATGTCGTTGCAACTGCATAGTGCCGACCGCAAGGGCTATCGGGTAAAAGGTTGGTTGAATGAAGTAGCAATTGCACAAGTAGCCCTCCTGCCGATGGGCGAAGGCGAAATGATTTTGCCCGTGAATGCGGCCATGCGCAAACAACTACAGCAGCCTGTTGGCGCAACTATTCAAGTACGTTTAAGTAAAGATGAAACGGAACTTACCATTGCGGCCGACCTGCTGGCCTGCCTCGAAGATGAACCGGAGGCGATGGCGTTTTTTCAATCGCTGGCAGCTTCGCACCGCAAGTATTTCAGCAAATGGATAGACGATGCCAAAACTGATGCCACCCGCACCAAACGCCTGGTACAAGCCGTGGAAGGATTGAAACGGAAAATGGATTATGGCACGATGATACGATGGGGAAGGGAGCAAAAACTTTGATGTTTGATGTACGATGTCTGATATTTTGGAATAAGAAATAAGGAATAAAAAATAGGTTGATTTCAAGTATATGGAAACACACTATTTAGCAGGTTATTATTTACTCAAATTGAAACCATTAGACTTTGGTGACGATATTAATAAGACTGTTTGGACTTGCGGAAATTGTTTAAATATATCGGCTTTTGATAATTGGTGTCTTAGTTTGGGTTATGAAAAGCTCGATAAAAAGGACAAGAAGGCTCTAAATCTTACTGACGATAAAATAAATGAAATTTATCACTGGACTGACAGTAGGTTTTCTGACTTAATCAATGGGTTTGCAGATTTAGAAACAGCAAAAGAGTTTAAGGATTTGTTTTATAATTCAAGAGACGATATTCAAATACTCGGTCTTTATTTTCCTCAAACTGACGCAGAATTATTAATTGAAGATTTTAGAGAGGGTAATAATGTTGATGAATTTAACTATAACAATGGGGATATTGGAATTCGGAAAAACTTGCAAAAGAAAATTGTAGAACAAGCTGATTCTAACGAAGAGTTTTTAGGTTACGACTTTATTGGTGTAGAAGGTGATGGCTCTTTTCATTCTTTTTATTGTAGTAATATAACAAAGACGTTAACCACCAAGTTTAATCTTAAGACGAATGCGTTTGGACTTTTTGATGAAATAGAAAACAGAGAAGAAATCAGAGCTTATTTAAATGACCCAAAATCACTCTTAGAACCTTTGCCATATTATTTCGCAAAAGTTACAAGAGTTAAATATGTCTGACATTCAATAAGAATTTTGTGCAAGTTTGGCTGACAGAATGCAACCGACACGTCTTTGACAGAACTTTTAAAGAAATATGAAGGTGTAGCAAACCAACCCGAAAACACCAGCTATCAAAAATCCTACATCAGTTTTATACCCACCCCGCCCTGCGGGCACCCCTCCGCAGGAAGGGAGAAAGTGAATCAACAATTATGATTGCACTCCACCAAATCATACATCGTACATCAGACATCCAAAAATCTCCTTACCATCTTACCGTGAGTTTGATATTCACCAATCTTGGAGTGAGGCGGTTGGGGATGGCAAAGCTGTTGTTGTCGAAATCTTTGATGAGGGCATAGCTGATGGTGTTGGCTCGGTCGAGCAGGTTGAACACTTCTACACTCAGCAGCATGCTTTCGATATTGCGGAACGGATCGTGGCTACGGCGCAGGCTTTTATCGCCACCCACCAGCAGGTAGCTAAAGCCCATGTCTACCCTGAAGTATGAAGGTATTTCCAACGCATTGCGGTAGCGTACACTACCGGGAATATTGTACGGCAAATTGCTGCCATACAACAATTGCGTATGCACCCGAAAGTTTTTGTTGGTGGTAAGGTAGTCGCTGAAAAATAAACCAATATTGAGGCGTCGGTCAGTAGGGCGGCGTAGCCAGCCAACATCCATGCGGGTGCTGTCGGTGGCAATTTGGTCTTGTGTGTTGGCGGTAATGAGTTCGCCATCTTTATTAAAATACTGCTGGTAAAAATCGCCATCAATATTTTCCATCGATTTCATAAAGCCCACACTCAACCAGCTTTCTGCATCTTTCACCAACTCGCCAAACAAGCGCCCTTCTACACCATAGGCATAAGCCTTGGCATTATTCTCACCTGCATAACGCAGCCTTACGTTATCAATATCGTAGGTCACTACATTCCACATGTTTTTGTAATACGCTTCGGTGCTCACCCTAAAAGGTCTGTCCATCATTTTGAAAGCATAATCCATACCGCCGCTTACCTGCCAGCTGCGTTGTGCTTTCAAATCGGTATTAACACTGCCATCGGGGCGGCGCATTTCTCTGTAAAACGGCGGTTGATGATACAGTCCCGCACTGCCTTTAAAAATCACATCCCGTTTCCATTGCAGTGGCGCATAGCTTACACCCACCCGAGGTGAGAGCAGCAACTCATTGTTGAGGGTATTGTAATTGTAACGTAAGCCAGCTTGCAGATTCAGCCCATTGTTTTTGTTGAAAGCAATATTGTCTTGCACATAGCCATTCATGCGCCAGGCTTCAATAGTTGCGTTGCCTTTGAGGTTGCGAAACACTTGTAGCGGTCCGGCATTGTTGGGCAGGCTGTACCCGGCGCTGTCCTGGTATTCAAATTCATTCAGCGCATCGGTAATGGTATTGCGTTCTACACTGTGGCCAAACTGCCAGTAGTGCCGGCCCTTGTCGTAACTGCCTTTCAGCGAAGCGTTGAGTACTTGCACATTCAGCTCATTGCGGGCATAGTTGAGAAACACACCAGCACCAAGCGGGTTGGCAATGAGTCCGAAACTAGAAGAGGCTTTGTCAAAATCCCGTTCGCCAAACAAGTAGCTACCGGCAATGTTGATGTTCTCCGCTTCCTTGTTGTTGAAGTAGGAGAGCATGCCTTTCACTTTCAGTTTGTCATTTACCTGATGCGTAGCCGACAGGCCCAACATGCGGGTATTGTATTTGTCTACTTCCTGGCCGGTAAAGAAAATATCGAGGCCAAGGTTGGCAGCAAACTGCGACGTAAATACAGAGGTCGTTTGCTGACTTTCCTTCGGCTCCAAATCGAAGCGGGTGCTGCTGAGGTTGCCCACCATATCGAGCTGCCACTTGTTGTTGGGGGCATAGCTAATCACCGCTTGCACATCATTGCTCGATGGTTGGTAGTTGCCCTTGGTTTCCTGAGCACTCAGCAGGTTGCGCAGGTTGCGGTTGCGAACACCAAACAGGTAAGTCACTTTGCTGTTGGCAGCAGTACCTTCTGCATGCAGGCCCTGCTCCAGCAAACCCACGTAGGCACTGCCTTTAAAGGCGGTGGGCTTTTTGTATTGCACATCCAGCACACTACTCATTTTATCGCCATAGCGGGCCTGAAAACCACCGTTGTAAAAATTGACATTACGCACCAACTCCGGATTGATGAAACTCAATCCTTCCTGTTGTCCGTTGCGAATGAGGTAAGGTTTGAACACCTCAAAGTCATTTACATAAATGAGGTTTTCATCGTAGCTGCCGCCCCGCACATTGTACTGGCTGCTTAGCTCGTTGTTGCTACCCACCAATACCTTAATCATGCTTTCCACACCGGTAATAGGTGAGGGATTTTGTGTAATGAATTTTGGATTGATGCTGACGAGGCCCGCTTCGCGGCGGTCTTTTTTGCTGGTTACTTCTACGGGTGCCAGTTCGCTGCGGCCGGGTTCCATGCGTACAAAAATGTTTTCCTGCTCACCGGGGTTTAGCAAAAAACGCAGCTGTTGTGTTTGATAGCCTGCGTAAGAAAACACCAGTGCAATAGCCCTGCCCGAACGAACATTGATGACAAAACGGCCGCTGTCGTTGCTGGTAACGCCGCTGTTATTGCCCAGCACTACTACACTTACGCCTGCCATGGGTTCGGCTTTTTCATTCATGATTTTACCAGCAATACTGGCTTGCTGTGCCAGCAATGGCCCGCAAAAAAACAGGAGTAAAAAAACGACGAATGTTGACTTGTACATGTGCGGTAGAATACTGCGGGAAATTAGGAAAGAACAGTGGTTTGCCACACAATCATTTTATCCGCAATACAGCGTCGGTTATTGTTTGGTAAATGGCAATACGGTACGTTGCTGTTGCAGCCATATTTCCGCAAAGTATTGTCCTGCTGGCAATGTGGCTACATCTACACTCAATACCTGACGGCCTTGCAACAGGCTGCGCTTTTCTTGCAACAGCAGTTGGCCATTGGCCCCACGAATGCAGATGGTTGCAACTGCTGCATTCGTGGCCAATAGCGACAGCTGCAATTGCTGCTGCACAGGATTGGGATAAATGCGCATGCCTGCAGGTTGCTGCTGTTGTAATTGCACAATGGCGCTGTATTGCCACAGGCCCTGCGCATTTTGCCAGGCCAGTTGATAGTAGGCATTGGCAACGGGTTGTGCTACTACATATTGCAACATGCCGTCCCGCTGTGTGTTGTTGATGCTGGTCAGCGTTGTAAAATCACGACCATTGTTACTGTGCCGCAATTCAAAACGTCGCACCTCTTCTGCACCTGTGTATTGCCACTGCAACCTGTGCGTATTGCTGCTGGTTACTTGTCCGCCAAAAGATAGTAGTCGCAATGGCAGCAATGCACTGCTTGGCAGCTTGTAGGCATACACATCCGATTCGGCAGGTGTGTTGCGGTAATCTTCCCAGGCTATGTAAATATCACCGTTGGCATCGGCTGCCACACCGGGGTTAACCGATATGCTGCTGCGGTTGCAAATAGCTACTGCACCACCACTTACGGGTAAACCTGTAGCTACCAAAAAACGATACCCAAATATGCGGTCGTTATCGGTATCGTAGGCTATTATACCGTTGCCCACACCATCTTCAGATAAACTGTAATTGATAATGTGCGACTGACCACTTACCACAGCTATGCCATTGCTGGCGTATTGTATAATGCCATTTGAATTGAGGCGCTGCACATAAACAGCACCCAGTGGTGCATTGCGCAGGTCGAACCACGCCGCTAAAATGCCGCCATTGCCATCAGGTACCGTGAGGGTGTTGTACAAATCGGCTCCGGTGGTATTGCAAATGGATACGCCATTGGCTGCCCACTGTACCACGCCGCTGTTGTTCACCCGCTGCGCATAAAAATCGGCCCTGTATGGAAAGCTCAGTCCATTGTTGGCATCGTTGCGATAATCGCTCCAGCTGATGATGGCACCGCCCACATTGTCGCTCACCATAGAGCCACCGGGGCGTATGGTTTCCCGAAACTGATTGCTGGTTTGGTTGCAAACAACAGTGCCAGTGCCCCATTGCAAAGCGCCGCTGCTATTGAGGCGTTGCGCATAAATATCCCAGTTGGTATACGCACCATTTCCATTCACAGCACTGTTGCGGGCATCCATCATCGCAATGATGGCACCGCCAATGTTATCGGCAACAATGCCCATGGGTTTTGATACATTGGCATTTACCTGCACACCGTTGGCCGTCCATGCTGCAGTACCATTGTTGAGTATGCGTTGCGCATAGGTTTGGCTGGCATCGCTGTTCGATGGGTCGTTGCGTAAATCGAGCCAGGTTACAAAAATGCCACCTAATCCATCGGGTGCCAGGTCGGCTTCGTATTGGTCATTGGCTGCATTACATACTACAACGCCATTGGCTCCCCATAATACAACACCGGTATTGCTCACTTTTTGCGCCAGCACATCGTAGTAGGCGCCGTTTATTTCATCAAATACAATAAAGAAACCACCATCTCCATCGCTTAGCACCCGGTTGATGCTGCGGGGTTTTGTAGTGCTGCACAGCTTTTTGCCTGCATAGGTGCCGGGTACCGACCATGCCGTATTGCCGTCACTATCTATCAGGTCGAAATAAATATCGGGCGATGTGCCGTGGCGATAATCTTCCCACACCACGATGGTGCCGCCCAAGCCATCGGGTATTACATAGGGCTTGCTTTGGTTGGCAGCATTGGTTACTACCCGTGTAGATGCCGAAGCAGGATCATTATCCCACTGTGCCAGCAGCATGTTGTAGATGCCCAAAAAGCATACTAAAATCAGCCATTTTCTCATACCCCCAATTGTACCTTGATATTGCAAAATATTGGCATGGGAACGGGATGTGCTGTAGTAATTGCCAACAAAGCAGTCTGCTGTGTGGATTCGCCGTTTTTTTACCTGTTAAAGGTACATCATTTGCAGGGCCTTTGCCAGCTGGTACTTACTTTTGCCGCTTTATTATTAGCAAGCCTACAACCGCATTTATGCAGGACCTGGAACCATTTTACCGTTGGCGTGATATGTATGTGAGTGAGGAGGATGAACGGAGTCCTTTTTACGGGGTAGACCATAGCCATTTTGAGTACTCCACCACGGTGTACAATTTTTACATTCATCCGCAGTGGGATGATATGGGCAGCAAAACGCTTTTTCTGAAAGTGCTGTATGCCAACTACCGCAAGGGTTTTGTGATTATCGAACTGATTGGTGAATGGAACGATGCTATTGAAAACGACATCATGACGCTGCGCCGCGAAGTGACGGATCATTTCATGCACGAAGGCATCCATAAGTTTTTGCTGATTGCCGAAAACGTGCTCAACTTTCACAGCAGCGAGGCCGATTACTACGAAGACTGGTTTGAAAATGTGGCCGATGAAAGTGGCTGGATTGTGTGCCTGAACATGCCGCAGAGCAGCCAGCACGATTTCAGGAAACTCAAACTCAACTATTACGTAGAACTGCAGGAGCGGACCGACTGGCGCAAGTACACCCCGGAAAATTTGTTTAAACTGATAGATGACGAACAAAAAAAGCGACTCGCATAAGAGCCGCTTTTTTTCATTTATCCTTTGCCGTTGAACAAGGCTTTGAGTTCGGTAGCATCATCGGGTTTCATTTTTCCACCGAGGATGAGGCGCAGCTGGCGGCGGCGCAGGGCACCATCGTACAGTTCTTTTTCCGCTTCCGTTTCGGGTATTACCTCCGGCACGGTGCGGGGACGGTCGTTGGGGTCGAGGGATACGAAGGTGAAGTACGCTTCGTTGCTCTCGTACTTAAACTGGTGCAGGGTGTCTTCGCCCCATACTTTCAGGTGTATTTCCATACTGGTATTAAAAGCCCGGGTTACCTTGGCTTCAATATGTACGTAGTGGCCCAGTTTGATAGGGTTTTTGAAAGAAATATTGTCGACCGAAGCGGTCACAACCGGTGTATTGCAATGCTTGCTGGCGCAGTAGGCGGCGGCAATGTCCATCCAGTACATCAGTCGGCCGCCCATGAGGTTGCCAAAAGTGTTGGTGTCGTTGGGCAACACCAGTTCGTTCATGTGGTTAATGCTGTCAGATACTTTTTTTGCGTTCATGCCGCGAAGGTAAGGGAGCCGGGGAGGATATCTGATGTACGATGTCTGATGGCTGATGTACGATGTCTGATATGTAAAGTACGATTCGGAGCTGCCGTTGTGGGTGTTATCTGCCGCAAGCTCAAAGAAGTAAGCAATACAGTAATGCGTATCAGTTGGTGATAACAACAACTGTGGAGACAAAGATTACTCCTGATTTAGCATGGGAGTAATAGAATCAACCGTGATTAGACCGACTGATCCGCTATCCTGCAATGTAAGACTAGGCTGTATGTCATCAGATGTGTTGGGTTTTCCATCATTGCCTACGGAAAACAGCAGGTATTTGTTACCCTTTTTTTCATAGTAAAAATGGGTTGATGTTTTTTGCTGATTCAATTGTATTGGGTCGGCGATGGACACATTGGCGTTGTCAATGAGTAATTGGGGTAAACTATCCGGGTATTGACCGTGTTGGGATTTATAAAACTCTAGTTCTTTCACCAAAGTATTGAGTTGCTGCTGCGATAGCTTACTGAAACCTTGTTTGAAAACAGTTGTATGTTTCATGGCATAAAACAAACTGCTGTAGATGACAATGCTCCATACAATACCCGCAATGCCAATGATGACGAGTTTTTTATTTCTGTATTTGAAGATGCCGTACAGCAGCAAACCTAATCCAACAAATGCACCAACTAATGGGATGATGCACAATAATCCCAACCAGTATGGAGGTGTAGCTGCTTTGTATGTGGAATGACGAGGCATGATTCAAGGTAATTGGATTTATGCTACAGAATTAGATAAATGACAACGTCACGTATACTTATTTACTAAGAAACAAACATTTGGTCTAGCCAGATTTTTTGAAAAGATAGGAACCGCCTAATGCAAAAAAGACAGTCAGTATTATGCCAGCTATAAGCTCTGTAATGGTATCTTCTTCGGGAAATAAAAACAAATCAGTATCAGGTTTGTGCAACATGTTTAATGACTGGCCTACTGCCAACCCATCAACCAATTTGCAAGAAGTTCTTAGAACAAATTCTTGTCTTTCGTAACTGATTCTGATGAATTTGTTTCTATAGCCAGAATTGCAATCAGGAAGTGCTTTTACTATTACCGTTACTGTTTCTCTTGTTTGTGATAGCTTGTATGCGGCCACTTTGTGAGGTAAAACCAAACTAACAAATATGATAAACATCAAGAAAGACAATAGCGCAAATACTTTCATGAGAAGTGGTTAAATCTAACATCAGATATCAGCCATCGTACATCCCACATCCTTACATCTCCACTCTAACCTTTTCGCATTGCTGCAAGAATGCCGGGTCTACGTCGGCTCCAATGCCGGGTGTTTGCGGAGTGCTGATGACCATGCCGTTGTATTGCACACCGCCCATCACGGGGTCTTCCAGGTGGCCCATCAGGCTGGTGTCCAAATCAAAAAATTGAATATTGGGGCAGGCGAGGGCCAGGTGGGCCTTGGCCGACACCGCCAGCCGGCTTTCGAGCATGCCGCCCAGCATATTGGGAATATTGCCTTGCTGGCATACGTCGTGTATGCGCAGTGCTTCTTGTATGCCGCCGGCCTTGCTCAGTTTGATGTTGATATAATCGCAGGCATTTTTGCGGATGAGGCGTTCTGCATCGTGATGGGAGAACACACTTTCATCGGCCATGATTTTAATCTTGCTGATGCGCCGTAGCGATGGCATTTTATCGTCGAGCAATTTGGGCATGGGCTGTTCGCAAAACTGCACGTTTAATTCTTCCATACCGGTGAGGGCAAAAACGGCCGCTTCAAAATCCCAGCCCTGGTTGGCATCAATCCGTAGTCCGATATGCGGGCCTACAGCCAGGCGAATGGCCTGCATGCGTTGAATATCTTCCGCAGGATTTTTACCGAGTTTTATTTTCAGCACATTGGCCTTCATGCGTTGCACGTAGTCTACCGCTTTGGCAGCCATGGCTTCGGCTGTGCCAATGCCAATGGTGAGGTCACTTTCTATTTCACGGTAACTGCCACCGAGGTATTGATACAGCGGCATGTTCGCTGCTTTGGCAGCAAGGTCGTACAGCGCCATGTCGAAAGCACTTTTGGCTGTATGGTTGCCGGCAATATAATAGTCGAGCTCCTGCATACGACCCGCAATATCACGGGCATCTTTTCCCATCCAGATGTTGGCAAAATCTTTGGCCAGCACAAAACAGGTGCTTTGCGTTTCGCCGGCTATTATGGGAAAGGCAGAGCATTCGCCCACACCTGTAAGGCCTTCGCTGGTGTGGATGTACAGCAGCATGTTTTGCGCAAAAGTCATGGTGCCGGTAGCAATGGTAAACGGCTCCATGCGAATGGAATAACGGTAAATATCGATGGCAGTAATACGCATACGTGAAATTGAGTCTGCAATATGCAGCATTCCTGCGGGCTGGCAAGGGTTACAAATGCCGCGATACCTTTTTCCAATAATTAAAAAAACTGGGGAAATAACCCTGTACCTGTGGTGCCAACCAGTCACGGGCATCTTTTTGACCGGGGTAGTGGGTAAATGCCGGATGCTCTTTGCTGTAAAATGAATGTGCTGTAGCTGACAGGTTGTGTATCTGGTACAAGTCGTGTAGCTCACCTGTAAACACTTGTATGCCCGGAATATTCTTCGACAAATCGAGGATGAATTGCAATACTTTTTCACTCACCGGGTACTGTGCAAAATGCGATGGTTCTAGTAGTAAAATTCTATTGGCCGGTTGCTGACTGCGCCTCTGCGGATCGAGGTTGTAGCTGTTGTACAAGAGTGTGGGGAGCGATGCATCAATCTGTACAGGTGCCATAGCCGGAAGAACGGTTTGCAGCATAATGTTGGCTGCTGTTTGCAATGTTGCAGGAACATGCATATCAGGCAGCAGGTCGTAACTGGTATCGAGGTAGCTATGGCGTTGCGAGCTGCCGGTATACTTGTTGATGTTTTCCTGATTGCATAAATATTTCTTGCTGCTGAAGCTGCCTGCTACCCATTGCCAGCTGCAATGGTTGCTGGCCAGGTCGCCATCGAGCAAATGGTAGTACAGCCATTCAGCTGGTTGGCTCCAGTGGCAGCGGCCAATATTGCAAATGATACTCGCTGTGTACATCCGCAAATGATTGTGCATGTAGCCGGTTTCTTGCAGTTGCTGCAGGCCTTCGTCAATTGCATCAATGCCAGTATTGGCATTGGCCAGTGCTGCGGGCAAATGATGAAACTGCACATCGGGTTGTGGTTGTTTCAAGTCAGTAAAAATGCCTTTTCCCTGGTGCTTCCATACCTGCTGAAAATAATCCCGCCATGCCAGTTCGCTTACCCATTTTTCCATTTGGTACAGGCTGTACCCCTTGGCCACAAAGGCTTCGTACACCTGACGGGTACTAATCACGCCGCGACTGATATACGGTGATAAATACGACACTGCCCCGTTGATATAGTTGCGGGTTTTGCCATAGCGAACAGGATCTACAGCATCAATGCGTTGGAGTATGCTGGTGTAGTCGGTTGGAAAATGTTGCATGTTTTGCTTGAGTTTTTTTGAACCACGAAGGCACGAAGTTCCGATAGCTATCGGGAGCACAAAGAGGTTTAATAGTTTGCAGTGTTCAATTTGCAGTTTGCAAGGTTTGCGTTTAAGTATTAAACCACGAAGGCACGAAGAAGGCACAAGGAGCACGAAGAGTTTTGTATTTAACCAATTAACAAATCAACCCCTTCGAATTCCATTTCCAAATTTTCAAATTGACACATTTCCAAATTGCTCATCGCTTGCTGATTTTATTCATACTAATGCTTCTTTGTCGGCTGCATTTGAAACGGTTGACGGCAGCGCTGCGGAGGCTGGCGTGTTTGGTGGATCGGCCCTGCATGCGTTTGCGCCACATGCGAAAACTGGAGGGCTTCATTTGCTGGCGCATAAGTTCAATTACAGCTGATTCATTGAGGCCAAACTGTAGCTCAATGGCTTCAAATGGAGTGCGGTCTTCCCAACCCATTTCAACAATGCGGTCGATGTCTGCAGCTGTGAGCTGACTATATGCGGATGATGCCTTTTTCATGCAGATAGTTTGTCGTTAATGTGTTTCCGTTATTAAGGTTTTTATAAGCCGTTACATCGCAGAGCATCATGCAATGATCACCGGCGTCTATCTGCTGCAGTACATGTAGTTCCATCACAGCCAGCGCCTCTTGCAAAATGGCATAGCCGTTCCATTCTGTCAATAGTTTTCGCTTTTGTAAGCGGCTAATCTTGTCGATGTTTTTGCCCGATTGCTTGCCGAGTTGATTCACCAGTCTGTACTGCGTTTCATTCAATAGTTGCAATACAAACCGCGGTGTATGCTCAATGTTCTCGATGGTTTGTGTACCATAGTAAATGGCCACAATCATGCGTTTGGGCTGCATGCTCACGGCACTCACATAAGTGCAAATGTGCATGTTGGGTTTGTGGCCCATACTGCTCACAGAATACACGGGCAGGTTTACCCGGTTCCATGGTTTTTTGCGGGATAGTTGGTTATCGGGCATCGAGACTTTGTAAAAATTGTTCAGCAGTTTGTAAGTGTTGTTGTTGCTTGTCGGCACTCATTTTATCAAAGGTTTTTACCAGCATGCCCAGCCTTGGGTTTTGGGTAAAAAAGCCGCGGTGTACATGCATGAAACGCCAGAAGAGTGCATCCCAGATGGGTTGCCATTCGCCTTTGTTCCAATCACCCATTTTTAGCAGGTAATTGCTGCCGCTGATGTAGGGCTTGGTGGTCATAAGGCCGCCATCGGCAAACTGCGTCATGCCATACACGCTGGGTACCATCACCCAATCGTAGGCATCCACATACATTTCCATAAACCAGCGGTACACCTCATTGGGGTCGAACTCGCAGAGCAAAAAGAAATTGCCCAATACCATCAACCGTTCTATGTGGTGGTTGTAACCGGTTTGTAATGTTTTTTTGATGACCACATCAATGGGGTGAATACCAGTGGTGCCTGTCCAAAAACGCTCCGGAATTTTCCGCGTAAATCCCCAATAGTTACGGGTTCGTTGTTGCCGGCCTTCCAACTCATACACCATGCGGATAAACTCCCGCCAGCCCACTATTTGCCGCACAAAACCTTCGAGGCTGTTGAGCGGAATGTCATGATTGCTGGCATACTGCAAGGTAGCATCCATCACCTGCTGTGGTTGCAGCAAACCAATGTTGAGCATGGGGGTGAGCACACTGTGGTGCAAAATATTTTCCCGCTGCACCATGGCATCTTCATACACGCCAAACTGCGCAAAGCGTTGTGCTAAAAATTGCTGCAGCCATGCTTCGGCTTCTGCAAAAGTGCAGGGATAATGCTGTGAGCTTAACTCACCATAGTGATGCGCAAAATGAGTATTGACATACTGTTTCGCTTCGCCATACCATTCATTGCTTGATGGCCACTTTACTATGGGTGCCACCGCTTGTTTCGGAAATTTTTCACGGTTGTCGGCATCAAAAGTCCACTGGCCACCCAATGGTTTTTGCTGTGCATCCAGCAGCAGGTTCAACCGCTTTCGTTGCCAGATGTAAAAGTCCGTTTGGAAGTAGATTTTTTTCTTGCTGAAAAAATCTTTTGCCAGCGGCAATTGGGTAATGAAGTTGGGATTGTTGTACCAAACCAATGTGAGTTGATGTTCGGCTGCAGCCTTTGTAATGCGGCGGCGCAACCAATCATCCGTTACATCACAGAGATGTATTTCGCTTACCTGTTGTGTGGCCAAATACGCCATGCATTTCCTGATATCACAGCGTTCATCAGTGACTTCAATATATTCTTTTATGGTATAGCCATGCTGGAGTAACCAGTGCTGATAAAACTGCATGCTGGCCCGGTGCAGCGCTATTTTTTGCTGGTGAAAAGCGTATTGCTTAAAAAACAAATACTCTTCAATCAGCACTACGGGTCTGCCTGCTTGCAGCGCCGGATGCTGCTGAAACAACTGATGGGGCAAAACCAATGAAATAGACTGCATGAAGATTTTTTTGCTGAGCATAACAACAAACTGTGTGGCCTATTGTTGTTAGTGGCAAATGTTTTTTCATGGAAAGTTTGAAAGGTAAAAATGTGTTGATTGTGGGTGCAACGGGTGGCATTGGTGCACAAACAGCCCGGCTGATGCAGGGGAGTGGTGCACAGCTTTTTTTGGCTGGCCGCAATGCTGCAAAACTTCATGCCGTAGGCCAGCAGTTGCAGGTGCCGGCACAGCGGTTGTTTGCCGTAGATGTCACCAGTGAAGAAAGCGTAGCTGCATTGGCAGCCGGCGTACAAGCACAAATACCTGCTGTGGATGTGTTGGTAATTCTGTCCGGTATTGGCATCATCAAACCTATGGAAAGCCTTTCGGCACAAGAGTTTCAGCTGACACTGCAAACGAATTTGTTTGGGCCCTTTTTGTTGCTCAAGCATTTTTTGCCAGCCATGAAAGAACAGAAAAAAGGACTCATCATAAATATACCCGGTGTGCTGGGCAAAGTGCCCATGGCGGGTGCTGCGGCATACAGCGCCAGTAAATATGGCCTTTCAGGAATGCTGCAAAGCATTCGGGAAGAACTGAAGCGGACGGAGATTCGCATCACCAATATTTTCATGGGTGGTGTCGATTCTGCGTTCTGGGATAACATCGACCTACGGGTGCAGCGTGACAAGATGATTCGGGAAGAAGAAGCGGCGAAGGCCATCTGGTTTTTGGCACAGCAGCCCGCCAGTGGCGTGGTGAGTGAAATGGTGTTGCAGCCGTTTAATCATCAGGCGATTTAATCACGAATTTTTTTTGAACCACGAAGACACGAAGGAGGCACAAGGTGCACAAAGAGATTTGAACCGCAGAGGTACAAGAGGAATGTACTGAGACTCTCGAAGTTTTTTAAAAACTTAAAGGGACTTTATCTTTTTGCATTCATCATTCCAAATTCATTATTACTCATTCTTCCTTGCCTTTCTTATTCCTTATTTTTTATTTCTTATTTCGATGATTTAGTGCAAGCTCACCACTCTTGCCAAAGTCCATTTGCCGTTGGTATTTTTCCAGATTTGTACAAACTTGGAAGCATGCTGAGGTGCATTGGGTTCCTGGTTGTTGAAGAATTTGTGCCAGCCCATTTCAATAGCACCATACCCCGGAATTTCGTACACTTCGATGGTGCCGGGAATGAGTATGCGGGTCACTTTGTTGCAAATGTTGTTTTGCAACGCTTGCAGCAAATCCTTTTTAGAAGTAGAGAGACCGCCACGGTCGTGGTAGAATTCAATGTCTTCGTCAAACATATCGGCCATGGTGGCCATGCCGCAGGTATTGTAGGCATGAAAAAAAGTACTGTCGAGGGCCACCACTGTTTTGTATAGTGCAATATTCTCAGGCTTATAGGTCGGCAGCACTGTTTGCTGCGCCTGCAGTGTTTGCATGCAAAAAAGCAGGCCAATAGAAAGCACTAAATATTTCATGTACCAATGTTTGCCGCCAAAGTAGGCAGCATTGCCGATGTGGCAGCTCCGTTCATCCATTTCTTTTTGACGCAAAACTGACTTACAATAGGATTTCAGCGGAAGGATGTTCGTTAATTTGGTGCTTTCGTATACTAACTTCTGCATACAACAAAATGCACAGCATTCAATAAACATTATGTACAAACTTTCTAATTGGCTCTTATGCTTGTTTGCCTTGGCAGCACTGGTTGCTTGTGGTAAAGATTCGCCTGCTACACCTACGCCACCTCCGCCACCAGTCATCGATACCAGTTTTGCCAAAGGTGCTGATGTAAGCTGGATAACAGAAATGGAAGCCGCCGGCGTAAAATTTTATTCGTCAAATGGTACCCAAACAGAAGGTATGGCGTTGATGAAATCGTTGGGCATAAATACCATACGATTACGGGTATGGGTAAACCCCGCCAGCCCCGGTTGGAACAATACTGCGGATGTAGTGGCTAAAGCCGTTCGGGCTAAAAATCTCGGCATGAAATTGTTAATCAACTTTCACTATAGCGATAGCTGGGCCGACCCCGGCAAGCAAACAAAACCTGCTGCATGGGCGGCGCTTAATTTTACCGATTTGAAGGCGGCACTGGCCACTCATACTACCGAAGTTCTCACAGCACTGAAGGCAGCAGGCGTTACTCCAGAGTGGGTGCAGGTAGGCAACGAAACCAACGATGGTATGCTGTGGCCAGATGGCCGGGCTTCTACCAACATGAATAATTATGCACAGCTGGTAACTGCCGGATATGATGCAGTAAAAGCGGTGTTTGCCAACGCCAAAGTAATGGTGCATGTTTCCAATGGTTGGGACAATGGATTGTTTCGCTGGAACATTGGTGGCCTCGTAGGTGCCGGTGCAAAATTCGATTTGATTGGCATGTCGTTGTACCCGCAGTTTGTAGCTGCAGGATGGGCAACTGCCAATCAGCAATGCCTCGCCAATATGAATGATATGGCCACACTCTACAATAAAGAAGTGATGGTGGTAGAAGTAGGCATGCCATGGGATGATGCCGCAAACTGTAAGGCTTTTATTGCAGACCTGATTGCAAAAACAAAATCAGTAACGGGTAAAAAAGGAAAAGGCGTGATGTATTGGGAACCCCAAAGCTATGGCAGCTGGAAAGGCTACACACTCGGCGCTTTTGACAACAGTGGCAAGCCAACAGTGGCGCTGGATGCTTTTAAAAATTAGCTACGAACGTAACTGAAGACAATAGCATTTTACATGGAATAATCACAAGCAAGCAAGAATACATTTCCTCCGTGTCTAAGGAGGAAATTTTTACATAACAGGACGGAGATACACTTAAGGTATTATACCTTCATTGCCAGATATTTTTACTGGCATTGTATAATTGGATTCATCATGACGAAACGTATTTGTTCCCCGGTGATAGTGATAATGTTGTTCTTATTTAACAACACATTTGCTCAGTACGAAAAAGTAAATTTGGATGACCGATGGAAATTTCATTTCGGCCATGCCGGCAATCCTGAAAAAGATTTCAACTATGGCATCGCCAATGTGTTTGCAAAGTCTGGAGCCGCAGCCAAAACGGCCATTGATCCTAAATTTAATGATAGCAGTTGGCGAACCCTCAACCTTCCGCATGATTGGGCGGTAGAGTTACCATTTATAAAGTCTTCCAATTTCGATATCATCCAACATGGATTTAAGCCTGTGGGTGGTTTATTTCCTGAAACCAGCATTGGTTGGTACCGCAAGCAGTTTACCGTTAATAAAGCCGACTCAGCAAAAAGACTGGTGCTGGAGTTTGATGGCATTTTCAGAGATGCCAATATCTGGGTGAATGGTTTTTTTGTGGGCAACAACAAAAGTGGTTATGTAGGTGTGTCGTACGACATTACCGATTATGTACAGTTCGACAAACCCAACACAATTGTGGTGCGGGTAGATGCTACGCAATACGAAGGTTGGTTTTATGAAGGAGCGGGTATTTACCGCCATGTATGGCTCCACAAAATGTCGCCCATACATGTGGCGCAGGATGGCATTTATGCGTGGTCAACATTCGCCAATAATAAAGCTACGGTGCATGTGCAGGGCACGTTGCAGCAACATTCGGCCAGCAGCAATGCCGTAACCGTTACTAGCATCATTAAAGAAAGAGATGGCCGCATTGTAGCGAAAAGCAAACCGCAATTGATAACCATACCGGCTTCAGGTGAAATAAGTGTTACCCAAAGTATTGCCTTGCCAACAGTACGCCGCTGGTCGTTGGATGATCCTTATTTATACCGCATTCAATACATCGTTGAGCACAACGGTCAATTGATTGATGACAGAACCATTCGCTTTGGTGTACGGCAAATTGAAGTGAAACCAAACGGTGTGTTTTTAAATGGTCAGCATGTAAAACTGTTGGGCACCAACAACCACCAGGACCATGCTGGCGTGGGCAGTGCCTTGCCCGATTATTTACAGTATTACCGCATTGGCCTGCTGAAGCAAATGGGCTCTAATGCCTACCGTGCCAGCCACCATGTACCCACGCCCGAATTGCTCGATGCCTGCGATAGCCTCGGCATGCTGGTGATGAGTGAGCAACGACTACTCAACAGCAGTCCTGAATATGTAGACCAGCTTACCCGTTTGGTAAAACGGGATCGCAGCAGGGCATCGGTTTTCATGTGGTCGATTGGCAATGAAGAAGGATGGATTCAAACCAATAGTTTTGGTAAACGCATTGCACAAACGTTGTTGGAAAAAATGAAAATACTCGACCCGACACGTACCTGTACTTATGCAGCCGATTTGCCCAATACTTTTAAAGGCGTAAATGAAGTGATACCGGTGCGGGGATTCAACTACCGGCAGTTTGCGGTGGCCGATTATCATCGCGACCATCCCCATCAGCCCATTATTGGTACGGAAATGGGAAGCACCGTTACCACTCGTGGTGAATATGTAAAAGATAGCATTCGTGGCTATGTGCCCGATCAGGATATTACTGCACCGTGGTGGGCCAGCCGTGCTGAAGAATGGTGGAAACTCGCTGCCAGCAACGATTTCTGGCTGGGTGGTTTCATTTGGACGGGCTTCGATTATCGTGGTGAACCCACGCCATACGAATGGCCCAATATCAATTCGCATTTCGGGGTGATGGATGTGTGCGGCTTCCCGAAAAACATTTACTACTACTACCAAAGCTGGTGGACTGATAAAGATGTACTGCATATTTCGCCACACTGGAATCACCACAATGAATGGGGCAAGCCCAAAAAACTGGTGGATGTGTGGGTGAACTCAAATGCAGATAGTGTGGAGCTGTTTTTAAACGATAAAAGCCTTGGAAGAAAAGTGATGGAGCGAAACTCACATTTGCAATGGCAAGTGCCTTTTGAACTCGGCACCCTCAAAGCCATTGGCTATAAAAAAGGACGCATCCTGACGGCAAAACAAGAAACCACTGGCAGCCCTGTTGATGTAGTAGTAACGCCATACAAAACAACGATGTTGGCTGATGGTAAAGATGTGGCAGTCATCAATATTTCTTTGCAAGATGCGCAGGGCCGCGATATTCCAACAGCTGATAATTTGATTCGGTTCAGCATTACGGGGCCGGGCAAAATCATTGGCGTAGGCAATGGCGACCCCAGCAGTCATGAGCCCGACAAATGCGCCGATGGCCTGTGGCAGCGCCGGTTGTTCAATGGTAAATGCCAGGTATTAGTGCAGTCCACCGGCGAAGCCGGCATGATAAAATTTGAAGCTACCGCTGCAGGTATTTATGCCGGCGGTACCGACATCGTAACCGTTGCTCCGGCATCTGTCGCAGTGGTCACCAATGCAGCAAAATATCCGCTCACTGCCGAAATGAAAAAGCCCGTGCCGGTTGGTAAAATGTTGGGTGCCGATATTTCTTTTTTGCCAGAGTTGGAAGCCAAGGGTATACGTTTTAGCGACAAAGGCGTGGAGAAAGATGCCATTGAAATTTTGAAAGACCACGGGATAAACTATGTACGGCTACGGGTTTTTAATGAGCCTGCTAATGAAGGCGGTTATTCTCCCCAACAAGGCTTTTGCGATTTGAAAAATACATTGGCGATGGCCAAGCGGGTGAAGGCTGCCGGCTTGAAACTTCTGCTCGATTTTCACTACAGCGACTACTGGGCCGACCCCGGCAAACAATACAAACCTGCGGCATGGAAAGGACAGGATTTTGCAACGCTGCAAACATCTTTGTACAACTACACCAAAACTGTGATGGAAGCATTGAAAGCCCAAAATACATTACCCGATATGGTGCAGGTGGGCAACGAAATCAATCATGGCATTGTGTGGCCCGATGGCAATATTCAACACCCCGATAGCCTGGCGCAATTGCTGATGGCTGGCACAGCGGCGGTAAAAACAGTAGCACCTATTACCATCATGATGATGCACGTGGCACTTGGTGGCCAATACGATGAAGCTGCGTTTTTTGTGCAGGAAATGCAACGCCGTGGAGTACACTTTGATGTATTGGGTTTATCGTACTACCCACGCTGGCATGGTACGTTGGGCGATTTGGAAAACAGTCTGGCATTACTGTCGAAGCAATTCCAGAAAGATGTGATTGTAGTGGAATATTCGCACCGCAAAACGGAAGTGAACAAGCTGGCTTTTTCAGTGCCGGGTGGAAGGGGCAAGGGTACCTGCATTTGGGAACCGCTCAGCACCTGGGAAAAGTTTTTCGACGACAAAGGCCAAAGCAATCAACTGTTGGAATTGTATGATGTAATGGCGAAGGAGTATTTGCAGTAAATGCAAACGGGACGCGGATTATCGTAGATGATTTACGGATTACCGCTGACCTTGTGCAGGCCTCCTGGCCTGTGCTTATCGTAAATTATTTTTTTGAAAAGCATCATTCTACAGGCTCAATCAAATCCCAGAGGTTGCCGTAGCAATCGGCAAACACACAAACCCGTCCGTATGCTTCGCTGGTGGGTGGTCGTACAATGGTGATTTGCTGCTCCAACAGCCTGTTATAGAAAGCATCAAAGTTGCTGGTGTGCAAGAAAAGAAACACCCTGCCACCGGTTTGATTGCCCACCCGGCTGGCCTGTTCTTCGTTGGCCGCTTTTGCCAGCAGCAATCTGCAACCGTTACCATCGTTGGGCGATACCACTACCCATCTTTTACTGGTACTCATCACGGTGTCTTCTATCAGGGTAAAGCCCAACTTGCCACAATAAAAAGCAATGGCTTCGTCGTAATCATGTACAACAATGGCAATTTGAGCAAGGGAGAGTTGCATCGTAAATAATTTGAGTTGCAATAAACTGCCTTCCATTTAATTCCATTGAAAAACTGAATATTTGTTTTCCTCAAATCTGTTTCATATCATGAATCGGCCCATGCTCTCTTTACTCTTTTTGCTGGCATTTAGCTGCACCAGTTGTGTAGAAATGGAAGAATGGCTGCAGCTGCGCAAAGACGGCAGCGGTCGGTTCACCATCAGTATCGACATGAGTGGTGTGTACAAAGACCCCACAGCCAAAGCGCTGCTGGAACAGGGTGGTGGAGAAGATAATCCATTGACAGCATTGGGTAAAGTAGATACTGTGATGAACATGAAAGCAGAAGCTATCAAAGCTGGTTTGGGAAACCTTGAATTTTGGGAAAGAGTTACTTCCGGAGTAAAAGCCAGTGAAGCAGACTCGGCATTTATCCTCAATTTTTCACTACAGTTCAATCAACTGGATGAGATTGCCTATATGATGCAGTATTTACCCAAAGTGGGTAATATGGCCGGGCAAGAAGGAACGCCGGGTTTGGGCTCCTTTTTTCCGCAGGTGATGCATTATGCGCTGCAAAATGGAGAACTGCTGCGACGTACGGAAATGATGGCTGAAGATAAGGCCGCAGATCCATCCATGTCAGCCATGTTTGCAATGATGCCCAACGCCAATTATGTATTGAAAGTTGATGCGCCAGCGAACATCAAAGAATCGAATATCAGCAATGCCAGCACCAACGGCAAGCAGTTGAAAGCAAGCATACCGCTGGGCGATGCTATGAGCGGACAGTTGGAAAAACTCGATGGCCGCATTGTGTTTTAGGTCCTTTCTCGCTTTTTGTAGAAGCAAGTGCCTGCGTTTTCCCACACCTGTGCTTCGTCAGGTTTCGGTTCTGCTGTTTCCGCTTATTTTGCAGCCTCAACTTGCAGCCTGATATTTTATGGATACAACCGTACAAAAGGTGACCCTCAATTTTGAGAACACCGAAAACGCCTTCAAATACAAGTCGGACAAAGACCTGAAACAAGCCCAGTTTTTGTTTAGCAGCATGGGCTATCAGTGGTTGGTAGAGCTGGGTACCCGCATTACACCCTGGGCTATCAAAAGTGGTTTGCCTATAAAAGGCATCATCCGAAAAACCATTTTCAAACAATTTGTAGGTGGCGAAACACTCGAAGAAACCAAACCTGTGGTGGATTTGCTGGGGCAGCACCATGTACAGGTAATATTGGATTATGGCGCCGAAGGCGGACAGGAAGAAAGCAGCTTCGACCATACCATGCAGCAGTTCATCAATGTAATTGACTATGCTGGTACGCAGCCCAATATTCCGTTCATGAGTGTAAAAGTGACGGGTATTGCCCGCTTTGCGTTGCTCGAAAAACTGGATGACCTCATGCATCGTTCTACCAGTACCTTGGTTAAGCGATATGAAGCAGCACTCAGCCAGCTTACCCCGCAGGAAAGGGAAGAGTGGAACCGGGTAGTGGCTCGTACCGAAAGCATTTGCCAACATGCGATGGCGCAAAACATGGGCGTACTCATAGATGCAGAAGAAACCTGGATACAAGATCCCGTGGATGCACTGGTGATGCTGATGATGGACAAATACAACAAAGACGTTTGCCTGGTGTACAATACGCTGCAGCTGTACCGCCACGACCGGTTGGCTTTTTTGCGCAGCATGATGGAAGCCGGCAAAGAGCGGGGCTTTGTGGTAGGTGCCAAGCTGGTGCGTGGCGCCTACATGGAAAAAGAACGCAAACGTGCCGAAGACATGGGCTATCCTTCGCCCATTCAGCCCGATAAAGAAAGTACCGACCGCGACTACGATGAAGCGGTGCAACTCTGCATCGATCATCTCGATCAATGTTCGTTGATATTGGCTTCACACAACGAACAGAGCAATAAACTGGCGGTGGATTTATTGCAAAAAAAAGGGTTACCCATCAACCATGAGCGGGTACATTTCAGCCAATTGTTTGGCATGAGTGACAACATCACTTTCAACCTCGCCAAGGCCGGTTGCAATGTGAGCAAATACCTGCCGTTTGGTCCTATTGAAGAAGTGATTCCATACCTCATGCGCCGAGCTCAGGAAAACAGCAGCGTAGGTGGTCAAACCGGCCGTGAGCTCATGTTTATCAAAAAAGAAATCATTCGCCGTGGAGTGAAATGAGCATTTGCGCCTTTTTTGGTCGCCCGACCAACAAAGCAAAGTTGAATGCTGTCTTGTCCTAAAATGGGTTTACACAAAAAGTAAACGATGGACATAAGAAGTCAGGTTATTGAGCGGCGGATGTACAGTTTAGAACTGCGTCATAAGATATGCCGTGAACACATGGAAGACGGCATCAGGATGGCAGAGCTGGTACGTAAGTATGAGTTGAGCAGCCACAGTCTTATTCACGATTGACTGAAATCACTAGGCTATATACCGGATAGGTACAGAAGGACCAAAGTGACCTACCTTCATGTTGAAAAAAGTCTGGATTTGAAGACAAAGAATAAGAAGATCGATTCCTTAACTGCCGATCAGCAACAAATCGAGCTTTTGAAGAAGGAGCTTGAAGACGCCCGGCTGCAGGCAGAAGGTTACAGGCGGATGATTGAGATAGCCGAACAGGAGCTCAAAATATCTATCCGAAAAAAGCCCAATACCAAATAATCCGAGAAATCAAAGACAGATACCCGGCCAAGAGCCTGAGCCGTATCTGTAGTTTATTTGGTGTTACACGTCAGGCATTTTATCAGCATTCATGGCAGGTTGAAGATGTGGAGACCACACATTTACTTGTTGTAAAAGAGGTAAAGCGATTGCGTCAAAGCCACCCGCAAATGGGAACAAGAAAGCTGTATGCGTTAATGGAAGTCTTTTTGCTGGAGCATAGCATTAAAATGGGCAGAGATGCGCTGTTTGATTTACTGGCAGCTAATCAGCTGCTGGTAAGAAAGAGAAAACGAAAGATTCAGACTACCTATTCTTCCCATTGGATGCGCAAATACCCCAATCTGATAAAAGATTTTGTTCCAACGGGTATTAACCAGCTATGGGTGAGTGATATTACATACTGGAAAATTGACAGCGGAGATCACTTATACATCAGCCTGGTGACAGATGCCTGGTCTAGAAAAATAGTTGGCTATAATGTGGCAGCAACATTGGAAGCTGTCGAAAGTATAGAGGCGCTGCAAATGGCCTTGTCAGCCTTTAAAGGGGCTGACCGGCCAAAGCAGCTTGTTCACCACAGTGACAGAGGTATCCAATACTGTAGTGGCAGCTACGTAAAGCTATTGCAGGATTACAGCATCAGCATCAGTATGACTGAATCAGGAGATCCACTTGAAAATGCGATAGCAGAAAGAGTAAACGGAATTCTCAAAGAAGAATACCTGAATCATTATACAACTCAGGACATAACAACAGCGAAACAACAACTCAAAAAGGCAATTACAAATTACAATCAACACAGGCCACACTTGAGCATAAGCAATCACACACCCGATAAAGTGCATAGCCAAAGTAACATGATGACCAGAAGGCTATGGAAAAACTATTATCGAAAACTAGATAGCTTTACCAAAAATTATCCTGTCAACCTAAATCAGGATTTATCACAAAACCTGTAAACTTTTTTTAGGACGAGTCATGCTGCATATCATGTAATTACTTCTTTCCCTGTTGGTCAGGCGAACAATAGGGGCAAAAAATCCCGCCAACAAATGCTGGCGGGATTTTTTATGCTGTAGCAACAATGCGTGAGCGTTATTTTTTGAGTTTACCACCACCAAACAACCGCATGTAGAGGCTTATTTGGAGTACACCGTTTTTATAATCGGCGTTTTGAATGGCGGTAGAATTGGCATCACCAATTTTAGAAACACCTACGTTGTATCGGGCTCCGAGTCCGAAGCCTTGTTTTTTACCCACAAAACCCAAACCGCCGGCTACGCTGAAATCGCCTGATTTCAGGTCTTCACGGCTGCTGTTGATGGTTACATCTCCAGTACGGAAACCCACCTGCGGACCTGCCTCAACATAAAAGCCGCTGTTGGTAATCAACTTCACCATCACAGGTACGTTGAAATAATTCAGCTTCAGGTTTTCAGAAGAGGTTGAGTTTTCCAGCTTGGCACCTTGTGTAGAATACATCAGTTCTGGTTGGATGGCAAAGTTGCGGCCAAGGTTGAATGCGGCATAGCCACCAATGTGAAAACCAACCGTTGCATTGGTTTCAAAGTTGTTGACAGTAAGGCCGTTAAGGTTGCTCACGTTGGCGCCGCCTTTGAGGCCCAGCGATACTTGTGCTTGTGTTTGTGTGGCAGCAAGGCTCATGATAGCTACCGCACCTGCGGCGATTAAGGTTTTTTTCATAGAGGGTGAATTTGATGATGTGGTTTAATTTACTACAAGCCAAATACAAACCTACAGCTGCTCGTACGGCCTGCTTGTTAGGATATACAATTCAAGTTTTATGCCATGCGGCGTTGCGAATTTGCTAAATGCCGTTGATTGTCAAAGCATTAACAATCATTTCGGAGAAGCGTTGCATTCTCCACATTCATTTCACTACTCAGCAAAGCATGGCGGCTGCCTGCCCGAAAGCAATAACTTGCGCCCATGCAACAATACCACGATTTACTCCGACATATCATTGCTACCGGCACCGATAAGCAAGACCGGACCGGCACGGGCACCCGCAGTGTGTTTGGCTATCAAATGCGCTTCAACCTGGCCGATGGCTTTCCGTTGGTGACCACCAAAAAAGTACACCTCAAGTCCATCATTCATGAACTGCTGTGGTTTATTAAAGGCGAAACCAATACCCAATACCTGAAAGAAAACGGCGTAAGCATTTGGGACGAGTGGGCTGATGCCGAAGGCAACCTCGGGCCGGTATATGGCAAGCAATGGCGCAGCTGGGAAGGTGCCGACGGTCCAACCGTGGATCAGTTGAGCTGGGTGGTGGAAGAGATCAAACGTAACCCCGATAGCCGCCGCCTCATTGTGAGTGCATGGAATGTGGCCGACCTGCCCAAGATGGCATTGATGCCTTGCCACAATATGTTTCAGTTTTATGTAGCACCCCCCAACCCCCTAAAGGGGGAAGAGAAAGGCAAGTTGAGCTGTCAGTTGTATCAGCGTAGTGCTGATGTGTTTTTGGGTGTGCCTTTCAACATTGCTTCTTATGCATTGCTCACTATGATGATGGCGCAGGTTTGCCACCTGGAACCCGGCGACTTTGTACATACGTTTGGCGACGTGCACTTGTACAGCAATCACTTTGAACAAGCCGAATTGCAGTTGACCCGAACGCCATTTGCATTGCCGCAAATGCGCATCAATCCGGAGGTAAAAAGCATTTTCGATTTTACCTATGCCGATTTTGAGTTGCAAAACTATCAATGCCATCCGGGCATTAAAGCGCCAGTGGCAGTGTAGATAACCTGAAATAAGAAATAATAAATAAGGAATCAATAATAAGAAAGTATGGAGCAAACAAACACCAAAAAGCCATTTGATTTGGAAGATCGGTTGGTTGAGTTTGCGTGTTGTTGTTTGCGTATTTGTGATTTGATGCCCAACACAAAAGCAGGGCACAACATAGAACATCAATTGTCGAAAAGCGGTACAGCACCGGCTTTGAATTATGGTGAGGCGCAAGCAGCTGAATCTCCCGATGATTTCATTGACAAGTTGAAATTGGTATTAAAAGAGTTGAGAGAAACCAGAATGAATTTGAAAATCATCCAATTGAAGCCTGTAGTTGCCATCCTTCGGTGCAGGAAACGTTGATGTAATGCAATCAACTCATCGCTATTTTTCTGAAAAGTATAGAAACAGCAAAAAAATAATAAGGAGCACAACAAAAGACAAAAGCCATCATAATCCATTTTCATCACTTGTACGCTGCCATATTTCCTGATTTATTATTCTTTATTCCTTATTTGTAAAATGACAATCTCAATCATAGTAGCCGCCGCCGAAAACAACGCCATCGGAAAAGAGGGTAACCTCTTGTGGCACCTGCCCAACGACATGAAGTTTTTTAAAAATACCACCTGGGCCATGCCGGTGATTATGGGGCGTAAAACATGGGAATCGTTGGGCAAACCTTTGCAGGGACGGGCCAATATTGTTATCAGCCGCCAGCCCGATTGGAAGGCCGAAGGTGCAGAAGTATGCGCCAACTTGTTTGATGCCATTGAAAAAGCCCGGCAGCTGCACACGAAGGAAATCTTTGTGATTGGTGGCGGACAGATTTACAAAGAATCGCTAACGATAGCAGAGCGGATTTACATTACCCGTGTACATGCCCGTTATGATGATGCCGATGTGTTTTTTGATGGCGTAAAATGGGACGAATGGCTGCTGGTAAAAGCACAAGACTTTGCGCCGGATGAAAAAAACAAACTGCCGCATACCATCGAAATTTGGGAACGCAAACAAGGCTAAGCCACAAGGATGTACAACGCTTTTCAGTTAGGAAAAAAATACCTGCAGTACTACTGGCATGCCCACAATGGTCAGGGCCACGGTGTGCATTCACCTTTTGTGTTTGAGTTCATCATCAAAGTATTGAACGACAAAAAGGTGTACGATTGCTATGCACCCATTGAGCAATGGCGCCGCCAGTTGCTGGCCAACGAGCAGGTATTGACGATACAAGATTTTGGTGCCGGTAGCCGAACCGGTGCTACCAAACAGCGAAGTGTGCAATCCATTGCTGCCGCTGCTTTGAAGCCAAAGAAATATGCGCAACTGCTGCACCGCATGGCTCGTTTTTACGCCTGCAACAACATTGTAGAACTGGGTACCTCACTGGGCGTTACCAGTGCCTACCTCGCATCGTCGCCGCATACCAAGCAACTGCATACTTTGGAAGGTGCTCCGGCCATTGCAGAGCTGGCAGCACAAGGTTTTCAGCAATCGCAGCTGCACAATATCCATCAGGTAGTGGGCAATTTTGATGATACTTTTCCCGCATTGCTGCAGCAATCAGCGCCCATCGATTTGCTGTACATTGATGGCAATCATCGCTACGAGCCAACCATTCGTTATTTCGAACAGGCTTATCCGTTGTTGCATGAATATAGCATCGTGGTATTCGACGATGTGCACTGGAGTGCCGAAATGGAACAAGCGTGGCAGCAGGTAATAGCCGATGAACGGGTAACCATGACCATCGATTTATTTTTTATTGGGATCGCCTTGTTTCGCAAAGACTTTAAAGTAAAACAGCATTTCCCGGTTCGATTTTAATTAAAGCATCACATCGTGATGTTGCCGGAAGGTAGTTGCTGAAAATCGTTGTCGCTTACAAAGAACAATTCATACACGCATTTTGCTACACACAAAATGCTCATCATAAAAATGGCACCGTAATTATGAGGCGAACTGTGGTCGAATAGAAACGCCGAACCAACCGCCCCAATAACAACTGCAATATGAATAACTATTTGTCTTGCATCGAAAATGGCTGCATAGCTATCAGGGCTGGCATAATAATAGGCTTTGCTCATTAAGAAATTTTTGATGAGATAAATGGACTGAACTACTACAGCCAATATCAACGCCAGATTGAATAGGGGATTGGCAAATGCCAGTGTTTGTAAAAATCCGGTATCTGTTTTGTTTGGATTAGCGAGCAAACCAATAAATACGATGATGAATAGGGCATAAAACAAAAAAATGAATGCCCTTGTCATCAGGTATTTAAACGCTTTTTTTACGTTCCAAAGTTTCAGTCCTTGTGTAAAAGGTATTGCCTTGTCGTTGCCCTGGCTCAGTAGAATCCGCAAGGCGTTAAACAATCCAATGATTAAAGTCTCTACCCAAAACAGCCAAAAAATATCAAATGGAATCCAGCGGTAAAAGGCTGCTCCAATGATAGGGATGGCGTTGAAACCAATAATAAATACTCTCGAAATATTTCCATTCATCTTAAAGCAATGTAAGTATCAAATCAATAAAAAATGCTGCTGTTGATGGTGGATATTTACTAGTCAATGCAAAACCTGTTATTTCTCATGCCTGCTCCTGCCAAACCGCAGTAGCTTGCTGTATGCCAGTGAAAGTATTACGGGTAGGTTTGTTGCTTGCTTTTTTATGCCTTTACCTCGAGTGGGGTAAAGGGCAGCATGCTTTTGTAGCACAGTTAGAATGGCAAACCATTACCCTGCAAAAAGATACCGTAAATACATTGATGCATCCTTTGGTGTTGCTGCCATTTTTAGGACAGCTGCTGATGCTGTACGCAGTGTTTGCCTCAAAGCCCCGCCGCTGGCAAACCCGCACCAGCATTGTACTGATGGGTACGCTGGCGTTTATGATACTTTTGGTTGGCGGGCTCAGCCTCCATTGGAAAGTCATCCTCAGTGCGTTGCCTTTTTGGATCATCGCGGTTTGGCTTTGGCAAAAAGAATGAATGCTGCTTTCTAAGCAAGCAAGATGATTGGATAAGAAAAATGGTTTCCTAAATCGTCCAGTCTACCAACTGGTTGGCCCACTCGGCACGGTAGGGCGTTTGTATGCGAATGTAGTTGTCGGTATAGCCTTCCATCATGCCGCCTTTTTCATGGCCTTCAAACAGCACGGTGCGTGTTTGGCCCTTGTGTTGTTCGGTAAAATATTGCTGCTTCATGTAGCTGAGGTTGCGCAATGTTTTGTTGCGGTCGTTGCGTACTGATACAGGCACCACATCAGCAATTTCCAATGCCTTGGTATTGTCTCTTTCGCTGTACGTAAATACGTGCAGGTAACTCACATCGAGGCTGTGCAAAAAGTCGAAGGTCTCTTTAAAATGTGCATCGGTTTCTCCGGGAAAGCCCACAATCACATCTACTCCAATGGCGCAGTGGGACATTAGTTGTTTGATGCGGGCCACACGGTCGGCATACAGCTGGCGTTTGTAGCGGCGGCGCATCATACCCAAAATGGTATCACTGCCGCTTTGCAGTGGTATATGAAAATGCGGCATGAAAGCACGGCTTTGCGCTACATAATCAATTATCTCGTCGGTAAGCAGGTTGGGCTCAATGCTGCTGATGCGGTAGCGGCTGATGCCTTCCACTTTATCCAGCGCTTTTACCAGATCGAAGAAGTTTTCTTCGTATTTCAATTCTCCATCGGGGCCCTTGCCAAAGTCGCCGAGGTTTACGCCGGTGAGTACAATTTCCTTTACGCCTTCAGCGGCCAGCTTTTCGGCATTGGCTACCACGTTGGCCACATTGTCGCTGCGGCTTTTGCCACGTGCCATGGGGATGGTGCAAAAGCTACAGCTGTAATCGCAGCCGTCCTGCACTTTTAAAAAAGTACGGGTACGGTCGCCCTGGCTCCAGCTGCTGTTGAAGCCGCTCACGGCCTCAATATCGCAACTACTGATGCGGGTGCTGTCGCCCTTGCTGAGCTCGGCAATGTGTTTGGTAATGTTGAATTTTTCGGCTGCGCCGAGCACCAGATCTACGCCGGGTATGTCGGCTATTTCTTTGGGCTTCAGCTGGGCATAGCAGCCGGTAATCACCACTAGGCTTTCGGGAGCCTTGCGCTGAATGCGCCGCACCAGCTGTCGGCATTCTTTATCGGCATTGTCGGTTACGCTGCAGGTGTTGATCACATACACGTCGGCCACATCGGTAAACTCCCGCTTCTCAAAACCGTCGGCTTCCAGTTGACGGCTGAGGGTGGAGGTTTCCGAAAAGTTGAGCTTACACCCGAGGGTGTGAAAAGCAACGGTCTTCTTTTTGGTAGCTGCCAGCATAAGGGCGGCAAAGGTAAGCGGATGAAAGCAAAAGGCTTAAAGCTGAAAGTAAATGGCTTAGGGCAAAAGGCAAAAAGGTCAAAGCTTAACGAAGCCTGCAACAATCCTCTGCGCTTCTCTGTGGTAAAAATCAGACATCTGACATCAGAAAACAGCCATATTTTGCAGCATGTCTGTTTCCCGAAAGAAAGCCAATCGTTTTGCCCCGGTGCTGGCACTGGTATTGTTGGGCATTGCCTGGCTGGTGGTGCGTCAGTGCAACCCCGGCGGCACCAATCCACGCCCAACCACCCGCAAAGAAGCTACCCGCAATAATAGCAATGACAACCGCGGCCTCAACCGTACGCCATCACAAATCAACTACAGCAAGCATGCCCGCTGCCGTATGGAGTGCCGGCACATTACGCAGGCAGAGGTAAAAGACATTTTGCGCAATGGTGACATCAATTACAAGAAAAGCGACATTGGCAACCGAAGCGATTGCAACCGCAAGTATGCCGTGGAAGGCCGTACCAACGATGGCCAACGGGTTCGCATTATTTTTGCTCCATGTGCCGATGAAGTAACTGTAGTAACAGTGATAGACCTTGGCAAAGAATGGGATTGTGATTGCGATTGATACACCTAAAATGAACCAAACGAAATGAGTGTAAATACTGCTGCTTATCAAGCGTTGATGAAGGAGTTACAGCCTAAAGGAGTGCAATTGGTAGCCGTAAGTAAAACCAAACCAGTAGAAGATATCAGGGCTTTGTATGCATTGGGCCAACGTGATTTTGGTGAAAATTACGTGCAGGAGTTGGTAGATAAGCAGCCACAACTACCGTCAGATATTCGTTGGCATTTTATTGGTCATTTGCAAAGCAATAAGGTAAAATACATAGCGCCTTTTGTGCACCTCATTCATGGGGTAGATAGTTTTAAACTGCTGAAAGAAATAGATAAGCAAGCCGTCAAAAACAACCGGATTATCGAAGTGCTCTTGCAAATGCACATAGCACAGGAGGAAACAAAGTTTGGTTTGGATGACCGGGAGGTTGATGAAATCTTAAATGGGGAAGAATTATCGGCATTGAAAAATGTACGGATTGTTGGCATCATGAGTATGGCATCTTTTGTGGATGATGAGCAACAAGTCCGAAAGGAATTTTTGGTGGCGAAGAAAACTTTTGATCATTATGCCCATCATCAGGTAGCCAATGTTTTTATGCAATACCTATCTCTAGGTATGAGTGCAGATTATACCATTGCTGTGGAGTGTGGTAGTAATATGATAAGGGTCGGGAGCAAACTTTTTGGTGCAAGAAGTTAGTCAGGTTTCATCCACATTGCTGTATATCTAATTGGGCTGAAATGCTTGTTGTGATTGGGTTTGCCGTATTATTGGCTTTCCAAAAAAAAACTCCTTATGATCCTAAGAAGCACCATGGCTTCACTCTGTATAATGAGTGTAGCAAGTTTGTTTGCACAAGACAATGTGGGCATTGGAACTGCCACTCCCAACAGTAATTATAAGCTGCACATCATAGCTGCCGCAAATACAGGAGCGTTACTTGCTGAGGCGTCTGGAACAACAGAAGCTTTAAGGATAACAGCCATGGGTACGGGCAATGGTGTCAATGTGTATAAAACCGAAACTTCTACGGGGCTTGGGTTGTATGTAGAACATGCGGGTACAGCCGGAGGTGCCGCTCAGTTTAGAAAAACAAATGCTGCTGCAACCGGCCCGGCAATGTATGCTTACACCAACAGCAATCAGGCACTGTCGCCGGCCATGCTGGCCGATGTGGCTGGTGTGGGCGATGCTGGTTTGGTGGTGAGAATGCAAAATGCTGCCAATCCTAACTCCGCACTATACCTCAATCATGCTGGTTCTGGGTATGCCCTGGTTGCTGATGTGATGAACAGCGGCCGTGGTGTATACCTCAATCTCAGCAATACGGCTGTAAATGGTATTGGCTTGCGCATTTACAATGCCGGTACAGGAAAAGCTGCCCGTTTTTCCAATATCAACTCTGCCAACGGCGATACCACCTTGCTCACAGAATCTGCAGGTAACGGAATGGCATTTGCAGCAGTACAAACCGGTACAGGCACAACTGCGTATTTCGGCAACCGCAATGCTGCCAATAGCTCCGCGGTGTTACAAATTGAAAACACAGGTGCCGGCAGTGATTTGTACCTGAACAGTAAAGGAACCGCTGCGGCTATTAATGTTTTGAAAGCTGCAGGAAGTAGTGGTCAGGGTATTTATATAGATCATCAGGGAGGCATTGGGCCTGTGGCTCAGTTTAGAAGAACCAACGCGACGGGGCAGGGTGCAGCTGTTATTGGTTACAATAACAGTAACAATACACAAAGCCCGGCTATTTATGCCAACCATGAAGGAACAGGTGATGCTGCGATGGTGGCCCGAATTGCGAACCCAGGTAATCCTTGGGCTGCCGTGTATGGAGAAACTAACGGAAGCGGCTCAGCAGTGTACGGTAATACTTCGGGTAGTGGAAGTGCTGTTTTTGCGGTGCAGTCTGGTACTGGCCGTGCCGGGCAGTTTCAAATTGGCAATGCTATAAATACAGAGGCCGCATTACGGGGATTTACGAATGGGCTGGGCCGGGCAGGTTTTTTTACGATTAACAATCCGGCCAGCAATGCTACGGGTGTGTATGCTGAGTCAAATGCTGGCGGGCCAGTGATTGAGGCTCGTTCAGCTGGCGGTGTTAATGGCTTGGCTTTGAAACTCACCGAAGGCGGTTTGCAGGTGAGTATCGAAACGATTGCGGCGGCAGGAAACATTGCTAAAAAAGCGGTGGCTTACCATTTACAGGCATCAGGCGCTTATACCACCACGTTTACGTTGAATGATGGTGATCTGTATTTTTTTTACAATAGTAGTGCTTCTGCAGCCACAGTTAATGGTTTGTCGGTTGCGGCTGGTGCGGGTATCAATTGTATTGTTATTGGCGGTATGTTGAGGCAGATAATGTAGCATGCTATATTCTTGAAAAGCATCACTTTTGCAGCCTTAACCGGCAAATATGTTTTCGAGAAAATTTGTAGCCGGTCTTTTCCAACAGCAGGAAAAGGCCGGTTTTCGTTTGGCAATGTTTTGTTTCGTATTTGTATTCATTCCATCAACCTTGTTGGCTCAGGTGGAGTCAGACGAAAAACCCTTGTTGGTAAGCCCGAACGGATTGATTTTTCACAAAGACTCGGTGTTTTTGCTCAACGTTCGCTTTCGGATGCAAAATCGGTTTGGCTACTTTTCAAAACTCGATCAATCTGATGAGCCCGGCTTTGAAACACTCATTCGGCGGGTGCGGTTGCGTTTCGACGGTTTTGTTATTTCGCCCAAGGTGAGCTACTACCTTCAACTGTCTTTTTCCAGAAGCGATCAGGATTTGGTGTCTGGCACTATTGCGCAAACCGTTCGTGATGCCATGGTGTATTACAACGTTAGTAAGAATTTCTACTTTGGTTTGGGGCAAAGCAAACTGCCCGGAAACCGTGAAAGGGTAATCTCATCGGGCAACCTGCAAATGCCTGACCGTTCTATTGCCAACTCGGTTTATACCCTCGACCGCGACGCCGGTTTGTTTGCCTACGGACAAATACCTGTGGGTAAGCAAATGATTATGTATAAGGCGGCCATTACCGGCGGTGAAGGCCGTGGTCAGAATTACAGCAACGATGGACTTTCTTATACCGGCCGCATTGAGTACCTGCCTTTTGGTACCTTCAAAAATTTGGGCGATTATTCAGAAGGTGACCTTGAGGTAGAAAAGACGCCTAAACTGTCGGTAGGTTTTAGCTATAACGTAAATGATAAAACAACCCGTGCTGGCGGCCAGTTGGGGGCTGCCTTGCCAAATCCCGTAAACATGCGTACGGCGATTGCCGACATGATGTTCAAATACCAAGGCTGGGGCATTTTGGGTGAATATTTTAATCGAAAAGTAGACGGCTATACCTTAAATGGTTCAAACAACACTGCCATGTTACGCATTCCGCAAGGGCAGGGCTTTAATATTCATGTAAGCAAAATGCTGAGCCGCCGTTCAGAAATGGTCGTTCGGTTTGCAGGCACCGAACCGAAAAAGGGGTTTGAAGAACACATTTATCAATACCGGACAAAAGCCTTGGGATATACCTACTACCTCAATAAACATAGGGTAAAGTTTCAAGGCTATTTTGGACTGGATAGCCGCTACCACCCACAAAAGCAAAGTCTGTTGTACCCCTACAAAAACCGGGTGAATACCATGGTTCAGGTAGAATTGGGGATTTAAAAATTAGAAAAGTCTAAGAAGACTTTTCTTTTTCAATAAAAAATGACTAAATTTGTCATGAATAAAAATGACAAACAAGTTTGCACATATCATCAAAGAGGCGAGGGTAGCGCAGAAAATGCTGGTAAGAGAGCTGGCGCAAGCCCTTGAAATGGATGCTTCTCTGCTGAGCCGCATAGAAAGCGGAGAACGGCTGGCAACAGAAGAACTTTTGCCCAAACTGGCAGAAGTGCTGCGGATGGATATGAACCTGTTGCAGAAAGAATGGCTGACTGCCAAAGTGCTGCGCCAGTTGGAGGGCTATCCTCAATATGCCGAGGAAGTACTGAGTATGGTGATGGAGCGGGTAGAAGTGTATGCCGCCAATGGCGAAACAGTACCTGCAGAATTGGAAACCTCGCTGCATGCTTTGGATGAACTGAAAGCCGCGGTGAAAGCCAAACAGCCTTTGGATGAAACGCAGCTGACACGGCTTCGGGATTTTTTTCATACGAGGTATACTTACCACAGCAATAAAATTGAAGGTAACACCCTCACCCTTCAAGAAACTTCATTGGTGGTGTCGAAGGGAATAACCATTGCGGGTAAAAGTGTAAGGGAGCATCTGGAAGCGGTAAACCACCACGAAGCGGTGGAGTACATTGAAAGTATGGTGCAAAGCGGTGGCCGCATTACAGAACGCCTGATCAAAGAGTTGCATTATCTCATTTTGAAAGGTATCGACAAGCATTGGGCGGGTACTTATAGAAATGTAGAAGTTCGCATAAGTGGAAGTGAACATGTACCTCCGCAGCACTTTGATGTACCCATGGAAATGGAGAAAATGCTGGCTTACTATCAGGAAAACCGGGTACGCATGCACCCCGTGCTACTGGCTGCCGATATGCACCTGATGCTGGTGGGTATTCACCCTTTTATGGATGGCAATGGCCGCACCAGCCGCCTGTTGATGAACCTGATATTGATGCAAGGAGGCTACTACATTGCCAACATCAAGGGTGATTTGACGGACAGGTTGGAGTATTACCAAGCGCTGGAAGAAGCCCATGTGCGGGGTAATACAACGCCATTCAGAAAGCTGGTGGCCAGCACTGTGATGCAAAACATGGAAGAGTACCTGTCGCTGATTTAATGCCAGATACGGCACTATGCCAAAGCGGTAAATACAAGCCCGCTGGTCAAAAGCTGCCGGGCTTTTTTTGCTGAGTGCTGTACGGCTGCTGATGGGCTGCCGGATGGAAGCGGTAGCTGCCCCGTAGCTGTAGGCTGCATTGGTATTGACCAAGGCGGGGCACTACAAGCGTACAGCCGGAACTGCTGTTGATAGCTGTGCTATGGCTGACAGCCCCCAATTGCTTTTTCTGAATGGATACAACAGCACCTACAACTGCCAAGATTTAATGCCTGTTCCTTTGGGTTGCTTTGGCTACCTTTGCGCCTCAATTTTCGTTTCCAGGCAATTATGATTAGTGTAAAAAATGTAACGCTGGCCTATGGCAAGCGGGTTTTGTTTGATGAGGTAAACATCAACTTCGTAAAGGGTAACTGCTACGGCGTAATTGGTGCCAATGGTGCCGGTAAGTCTACTTTTTTGAAGATTTTGAGTGGAGAAATTGAGCCCAACAAGGGTTCGGTGGAAATAACCACCGGCGAACGCATGGCGGTGCTGAAGCAAAACCACTTTGAATTTGATGAGCAAACAGTACTAAACACCGTACTGATGGGCCACAAAGTGATGTGGGATGTGATGCACAAGAAAGATGCTATTTACGCCGACCCCGATGCTACCGAAGAAGACTACATGAAGGCGGGTGAACTCGAAGCTGAGTTTGGCGAAATGGGCGGCTACACCGCTGAAAGCGATGCCGCTACACTGCTTAGTAACTTGGGTGTGGTGGAAGCTTACCACCAAAGCCTGATGAAGGACATACCTGGCACCATGAAAGTGCGGGTGTTGTTGGCACAGGCATTGTTTGGCAACCCCGATATTCTGTTGCTTGATGAACCGACAAACGGCCTCGATATTGAAACCATCAGCTGGTTGGAAAACTTTTTGGCCGACTACCAAAACATTGTGTTGGTAGTGAGCCACGACCGTCACTTTTTGGATGCCGTGTGTACCCATGTGGCCGACGTGGATCGTGCTAAAATCAAGGTATTTACCGGCAACTACACCTTCTGGTACGAGAGTAGCCAATTGATGGCCCGCCAGTTGAGTGATAAGAATAAGAAAGTAGAAGAGAAGCGTCAGGCGTTGATTGATTTCATTGCCCGGTTTAGTGCCAATGCCAGTAAGAGCAAGCAGGCTACCAGCCGTAAAAAGGCATTGGAAAAACTCACCATTGAAGAAATTGAACCTTCAAACCGCCGGTATCCGGGCATCATTTTCCAGCCATTGCGGGAGGTGGGCAACCAGATTTTGAACGTGGAAGGTTTGTCGAAAACGGTGGACGGCCGTAAGCTGTTTGATAAAGTTACTTTTAGTGTGCAGAAGGGTGAGAAGATTGCCTTTTACAGCCGCGACCCATTGGCGGTGACACAGTTTTTTGAAATCATAAACGGCAATGCCACGGCTGATGCTGGTAAACTGGAGTGGGGTACCACTATTACCAAAGCTTACCTGCCATTAGAAAACGGAGAGTTCTTCAAAGAAGGCCTGCCCATGATGGACTGGCTGCGTCAGTTTGTGCCTGAGCATGTAACCGATGCTGATGAACCATTTCTGCGGGGCTTTTTGGGTAAAATGCTGTTTAGCGGCGACGACATTATGAAAAAAGTAAACGTGCTGAGTGGTGGCGAAAAAGTACGCTGCATGCTGAGCCGCATGATGTTGCAAAACCCCAACTGCGTGGTACTCGACCAGCCAACCAACCACCTCGATCTGGAAAGCATTCAGGCATTTAACGAACAGTGCGTAGAATTCAAAGGCATTGTGCTGCTCACCAGCCACGACCATACATTTATGGAAACCACGGCTAACCGGGTAATTGAGTTGACACCAAAAGGTATCATCGACAGACTGATGACTTTTGATGAATACCTGGAAGATGAGCGGGTGCATCAGCTTCGGGAAGAATTGTATGCGTAAGCAGCTACGAACAATTTGTGTAAAAGACGGTCAGCTACTGGCCGTCTTTTTTGTGCATACCAAATGCTGCGGATAGGCGTTCATTATATTGCAACCACTAACTGTGCTTCACTGTTGAAATTTTTTTGCTTCATAGCGATGTGTATTGTTTGCCTGCTGGCAAACAATACCGCATGGGCACAAGTGAGCTCCAACTTTCGGGTGAAAAAAATTGCTGTGCAAGCAGCGCCGGTACAGTTGGATAGCTTGAGTGTTGTGCCGGGCAGTTTTCGCATAACGGGTGCCGACAGCCTGCAATATGTGTGGGATGATGTGCGGGCCACATTGCAATGGTTGAAGTTGCCCAATATAGATAGTGTATGGGTGAGTTACCGGGTGTTTCCGTTTGGTTTTGCCAACAAAGTGTACCGCTACCAATATGATAGTGTGGCCAACTTTTTTAAAGCTATGCCCGTGCCGAAGCGAAAGAATACCAGCAACAATCAGCAGGGATTTGGCAAGCTCAATTACACTGGCAGTTTTGGCCGCAGCCTGAGTTTTGGTAATGCACAGGATGCTGTGGTCAATTCACTCTTTAACCTACAGGTAAATGGCATGCTGGGCGACAGTATTGAAATTGCTGCTGCCATTACCGACAACAACATACCAATACAACCTGATGGCAATACACAACAGCTCAATGAGTTTGACCGCATTTGGCTGCAGTTTAAAAAACGCAACTGGACGTTGAGTTTGGGCGATATTGATGTGCGGCAGCAGCCCACCTATTTTCTCAGCTATTTTAAACGGCAGCAAGGCATTGCTTTTGAAACTACACAAAGGCTTGGCAAGCAAACTAGCAACACGAGTTTTGTTAGTGCGGCCATTGCTAAAGGAAAATTTACCCGCAATGTGTTCAACGGGCAGGAGGGCAACCAAGGCCCATACCGGTTGCGGGGTGCCAATAACGAGCTCTTCTTTGTGATACTGGCCGGTACAGAAAGAGTGTTTATTGATGGAGTACAATTACAACGTGGCGAAGACCAGGATTATGTCATCAATTACAACACGGCAGAAATCAGTTTTACACCCAAACAACTCATTAGCAGAGACAAGAGGATACAGGTAGAATTTGAATATGCCGATCGCAATTACCTCAACTCATTGCTGTATGCTGGCAACGCATTGAAAGTGGGTGAAAAGCTGGAAGTGAACATTGGCATGTACTCCAATGCCGATGCCAAAAACTCACCCATCAATCAAACGCTGGACAATGTGCAGCGCCAGTTTTTAAGCAGTATTGGCGACAGCATCAATCAGGCATTTTATCCCGTAGCTGTGCGGGATAGTTTTGATGCGGCGAAAGTATTGTACATCAAAATAGACACGACGGTTGCCGGCCAACCCTATACTTTTTACCGCTACCAAAACATTTACGATACGGCCATGTATAGTCTGGCGTTTAGCGAAGTCGGTACCGGTAAAGGCAACTATACACTGCTGCTAAATGGCGCCAATGGAAAAGTGTTTCAATGGGTGGCACCGGTGAATGGCGTAGCACAAGGTAACTATGAGCCGGTGGCTTTGCTGGTGACGCCCAAAAAACAACAGCTGTTTACGGCAGGTATAAAATACAGTTTGGGTAAAAACACAAAGCTGTTGGCAGAAGCAGGTTATAGTGTGACAGACATCAACACATTTGCCAGCAAAGACAAAAGCAATGATGGCGGCTTAGGCATCAAGTTGCAGTTGAAAGATGAAAGGTCTGTACAGTTGGGAAAATCAAGCAAGCTGCTTTCAACAGAGGCCAGGTTTGAGCAAGTGGATGAAAACTTTCGACCGTTGGAACGTTTGCGAAGCATTGAATTTTTGCGGGATTGGGGCTTGCCTTTTGATGCAGGTTTTGCCAAAGAGCAATTGCCGGGCTTTACCATGACATTGAGTAACAACAAACAGCACAGCATACAATACGATTACAGTGGTTACAAAAGGGGCAATGCGTATAGCGGTAACCGCCACAGTATTGAGCATCGGTTACAACAGCAGGGCTGGGTGGTCAATGATGTGTTGCGATATACTTCGTTTGATGGCTTGGGCATCAATGGCTATTTTCTAAGGCCATCCATTGCTATCAATAAAACATTCAACAAGATTAACGCACTGGAGATAGGGGCACAATATCAGTTGGAACACAACCAGGTAAAATCATCAGTTACTGATACTTTACAAGCTAACAGTTTTTCTTTTACCGATTGGCGGGTGCATATACGCAGCAATCAGCAACAGCGCAATCGTTGGTCGCTGCAGTGGTTTAGAAGAAGCAACCAGTTTGCATCGGCTAATGGTTTTGTACCGCAGGATGTGAACGATAATTTTTCGATACAGGTAGAGCTCACCAAAAGCAAACAGCACCAGTTTCGGTTGAATACGGGCTACCGCATGTTGAAAGTAAAAACGGCCGGCATCAACAACCAGCAATCAGACAATACTTTGCTGGGCCGTGCTGAATATTTGACTCAACTAGCTAAGGGCGCCATCACTGGCAATGTGTTGTATGAAATAGGCGCCGGGCAAGAGCAGCAACGCGACTTCAGTTATATTGAAGTGCCCGCCGGTCGTGGTGAATATGCATGGATTGATTACAATGGTGATGCCGTACCACAACTCAACGAGTTTGAGTTGGCGCAGTTTCAGGATCAGGCAAAATACATCCGCATATTTACACCTACCAACCGGTTTGTAAAAGCTGCGTACAACACCCTTAATGCGAGTATTCAATTGAGTCCAGCCAATGTGTGGCGTAGAGATTCATCGCAGCTCAAGCGCTTTCTGGCCAAGTGGAATGCCCAAAGCAGTTTGCAAACCACCAGCAAGCGAAAAGATGATGGCGGTTTTCCATTCAATCCTTTTGCGGGTACCATCAGCGATACAGCCATCATCATGGCCAATACCAATATCGCCAACACGATTTCATTTAACCGATACAGCACTTCCTGGGGTGTAGACCTGACGCAGGTTCGCAACAGCAGCAAGGCTTTGCTGACGTATGGAGTAGAAATAAGAACGTTGAATGATGTGTCGCTCCGCTGGCGAAAAAATGCCGGAAGACAATGGACCTTTGCCATTCAGGGCAAGCGGGGCAGCAATGAATTGCAAACCCCCAATCCAAAATTTGATAACAGGAACTATGCAGTCACGTACTACGAATTGATGCCATCCATTACCTACACTTTGGGTGCCAAATTCAGGGCAACTACTTTGTATAAATGGAATGAGAAAAAAGGGAATGCCAACAGCATTCCGCAACTGAGTACCACCAATAGTTTGCAGGTAGAAAGTAAATACAATCTGGTGCAAAGCGGTGTGTTCACAGGTAAGCTTACCTATTCGTCTATCGATTTTACAGGTACATCCAATTCTACCGTTTCTTACTTCATGCTCGATGGTTTGCAACCGGGCAAAAACTTTTTGTGGAATGTAGATTTCACCAAGCGGCTGGCCAATGCGTTGGAAATAAGTTTTCAATACGAAGGCCGCAAAGCAGGAGAGAGCCGAACGGTGCATGTAGGCCGGGCTTCATTGAGAGCCGTGTTGTAACAAACGCAAAAGGTCAGCTCTTTTCAGAACTGACCTTTGCTCATTTATGGGTGGGATTTACATATTATCCAAACAAACCACCTTTCTTCAAGGTGCGAACGCCTTCGCCAATTTTGAATCCGTTGTGGTAGATTTCAATTTTGTAATTACCGGTTTGGAAGCCTTTATCGCTTTTCCAGTCAAAACTTACAGGTGTTTTCTTGCCGCTTTCGTACTGCACCTGCACCTTAGAAGTGTAGGGCTTGTCGCCTTCTTCACGGGTGGTGAATACGGTGTTGCTGGCAATCGGGCTGCCATCAGGAGCGGTTACGGTGATGTAAATTTCTTTTTCACCACTTTTTGCAAGGCGGTTTTCATCCAGCTGAAAAGCAATGCGCAATTTGTCGGCACGTTTGGCGGTAGCTGTTTCTTTTTCTTTGCCGGAGCCTTTTTCGTTTAGCGCTGCTATGCTGATGTTAGAAGCCTTTAGGGTGCTGGCAACGTCGGCTGTTTCATCCAGTGTTTTCTGAATGCTTTGCTTTTCATTACGTGTAGCTTCAAGGTCAGCTTCTACCTGTTGCTTTTCTGTAGTCAGTTGCTGATTGTTGGCTACAAGCGTTTGGTTTTCACCTTCCAGGCGGCGTACATCTGCAGCCAGTGTTTCAATCGTACCATTCAGTTGGTTAATCATCTGACGGGCACGGGCCAAATCGGCTGCAGTGGCATTTTTATTATTTACCACCTTGCGGATTTCATTGCGCAGCCGGGCTATTTCCTGATTCCGTGTATCCAAATTGTCTGCCATGGTTTGGTTTTCACCCATCAGGCTATCGAGGCGGCCCAGCGATTCAGTGTACAGGTTACGTACCTGGTCTCTTTCGCTGGTTACCAGTGTGTTCTGGCTGGTAAGTGTACCTACTTGCTCCTGGCTTTTGTTCTTTTCATAAATAATATAACCCCAGGAAAGCAACAAAGCAGCGGCAAGGCCACTATAGATCAACGTACGGTTGTCTTTTTTTGGAGTAGTGCTGTTGTACTCATTCAATTTCATGTCTTCCATATGCTTCGTGTTTTTAGTTCAATTACAAGGTATGCCAACACCGTGCCAGACCAACTTTTCAACGCTGTTAAAAACTTTCTAATACACCCTTTTTAAAGTTTCATTGCTTTGTTACGTGGCGGTGGATAAAATCATTCTTGATTGGAAAAAAGGTGCTTTCAAATCAGTGTACTGGTTGGAAGGTGAGGAACCTTTCTTTATAGATCAGGTATTGGGCTATGCAGAAAAAAACATTCTGACAGATGCCGAAGCAAGTTTCAATTTGTCGGTGTTTTACGGTCGTGATGCCGATTGGTCGGCCGTGGTGAATGCTTGCCGCCGCTACCCCATGCAATCGCAGCGCCAGGTGGTGTTGCTGAAAGAGGCACAATACATGAAGGATATCGAAAAGCTGGAAGGCTACATCGAAAATCCGCTCAGCAGTACAGTGTTGGTGGTGGGCTACAAACAAAAAAAAGTAGATGGCCGTAGCAAGCTGGCCAAACTGCTGAAGCAAAAGGGAGAGGTACTAACCACCAAAAAAATATACGATAGCGATTTGCCCAACTGGGTGGTGAATCATTTAAAAGCAGATGGCTTCACTATATCGCAAAAGGCGGTGTATTTACTGGTGGATCATATTGGTAATGATTTGTCGAGGCTGGCCAATGAGTTGGAAAAAGTGCAAATCAATCTGCACCAGCGCAAAGAGATTACCGAAGATGATATTGAAAACTATGTGGGCATCAGTAAGGAGTATAACGTGTTTGAATTGCAGCATGCACTCACCCAGCGCAACATGACCCGTTGTTTGCAAATCATTCAATATTTCGAAGCCAACCCAAAAGCATTGCCTATTATGCAATTGCTCCCCACGCTTTATTCCTTTTTCAGTAAGGCATACATGGTGTTTGGGGCCGGCACCAACGATGAATACCAGCTGATTCAATATCTCGGGTACAAAGGCCCGAGCCCATATGTAAAAGATATTATCAGCTGCGCCAAAAACTACCGGCAAAAAGGAGTAGAGCAAGCAATTTTATTGCTGCACGAATACAACCTCAAAAGCATTGGTATTCATGCATCTAATGTTTCAGACGCAAATCTGTTGAAAGAAATGGTGGTGAAAATGATTACGCCAACGGTCGATTAACTTTCATAGGCCTGCAGCAAGAGTTGCGATGCATCCTTGTCTTTTTGCAACTGCGCTTTCAAACTATCCAGTCCGCTGAATTTTTGCTCACCACGCAGGTGGCAAATCACTTCTATGCGAAGCGTTTCGCCATAAATGTCGGCATCAAAATCAAAGATGTTTACTTCCACCGTTTGGCGGGTACCATCCACGGTTGGGCGAACGCCAATGTTCATCATGCCTTTCATCCATGCACCGTTTTGCTGCATGCGTTTTACACGCACCGCATACACACCGTTGCCCGGCATCAGCTTTTCAGTATCATTCATGCGGATGTTGGCTGTAGGGTAGCCAATGGTGCGGCCAAGCTTATTGCCTTCTACCACGGTGCCTTCAAAAAAGTAGGCATAACCAAGGTAGCTATTGGCAGCAGCAATATGGCTATTGATAACAGAAGTACGGATGCGGGTACTGCTGATGGTATTGTCATTGAGTACTTCGGCAGGAATTTCCATCAACTCATAGCCATGTTTGCTTTTCAGCGCTTCCAGCAATTGATAGTTGCCTTCGCGGTTTTTACCAAAACGATGGTCGTAACCAATTACAATACAGCGGGGGTGAAAATGAGCTACCAGGAACTGCTCCACATATTCGAGTGCTGTTTGCTCGGCAAATTCGCTGGTAAAAGGAACAATTACCAAATGGTCGATGCCTTGTTTTTCGAGCAATTCTATTTTTTCAGCAATGGTATTGATAAGCCTAATTTCTGACTGTTGATTGCCTACAATGCGCCGTGGGTGCGGGTTGAAGGTGATGATGACACTTTCGCCATTGATGGCCGCAGCCTTTTCAGTCAACTGTTTGGTAATGATGCGGTGACCATTATGCACACCATCAAACGTGCCTATGGTAACCACGGCATTGCGGAATTTTGGAAGTCGGTCGATGTGCTTGTGTACCTGCATGGGCCGGCAAATTTGAATTAGTAATGGCCAATTTCCAAATCTCTGCCGCAGCCGCCTATTTTTGCAGCATGTCTTTATATGCAAAGCGAGGCGTTTCGGCGCAAAAAGAAGAGGTGCATGCAGCCACCCAACACTTAGATCAGGGGCTGTTTCCCAAAGCATTTTGTAAAGTATATCCCGATTTGCTCGGTGGCGATGCCGACTGGGTAAATGTGATGCATGCCGATGGTGCCGGTACCAAAAGTATTCTGGCCTATTTGTACTGGAAAGAAACCGGCGACATTAGTGTGTGGAAAGGCATTGCACAAGATGCCATTGTGATGAACCTTGATGACCTGCTTTGTGTGGGCATTCACGATAATATCGTTTTCAATTCTACCATCGACCGCAACAAGCTGCTCATACCGGGCGAAGTGTTGGAACAGGTCATCAGCGGCTCACAGGAGCTGTTTGATACACTGGCTGATTTTGGGGTAAACATTGCCTACCTCGGCGGCGAAACGGCCGACGTGGGCGATGTAGTGCGTACTGTGGCGGTGAATGGCACCATGAGTGTTCGTTGGCCAAAATCGAAGATTGTGACCAATGAAAATATTGCTGCAGGTGATGTGATTGTGGGCTTGGCTTCTTATGGCCAAAGCGTGTACGAATCAAGCTACAACAGCGGCATTGGTAGCAATGGTTTAACAAGTGCCCGCCACGATGTGCTGAGTAAATACTATGCGGAGCATTTCCCCATGACCTATGAACCTACGCTCAGCGATGATGTGGTGTACATCGGCAAGCACCGCATGACGGATATAGTGATGGACGAAGGACATAACGTGGGGCAATTGCTGCTGAGCCCCACCCGTACCTATGCACCGGTGTTGAAAAAACTGCTCACCGAAAACTTCGATCAGATTCATGGATTGGTGCACTGCAGTGGTGGTGGCCAAACCAAGTGCATGAAGTTTGTGCCAGAAGGCGTACGAGTGGTAAAAGACAACCTGTTTGCTACGCCGTATATTTTCGAACTGATACAACAATGTAGCGGTGCTGATATGCGGGAAATGATGCAGGTATTCAACATGGGTTGCCGCCTCGAAATTTATTGTAGTGAAGCCAATGCAGCAACCATGATTGATACGGCAAAAGCTTTTGGCATTGATGCACAAATCATTGGCCGTGTAGAAGCGTCAGATAAAAAAATGTTGACGATTGAGCATGCCGGCGAAACAATTATTTTTGAATAAATCAGTTATTGATTCATCACCCAAAGGATGAGCTTCGCTACTCCTTGCATATTCTTACTCCATGGCTGAAGAAATAGTAGTACAACTCAAACAGGTCAATATTTATCAGGGCGACGTACAAATTTTGAAAGGTGTAAACCTCGAAGTGCGTCGTGGCGAATTTGTATACCTCGTAGGTAAAACCGGCACCGGCAAATCTTCTTTGCTCAAAACCTTGTATGGCGAATTAGCACTGAAAGAAGGTGAGGGCAAAGTGGTAGGACACGACCTGCGCAATCAAACCTGGAAAACCATTCCGTTTTTGCGCCGCGACCTCGGTGTGGTATTTCAGGATTTTCAATTGCTCACCGACCGCAATGTGAAAGAGAACCTCAAGTTTGTATTGAAAGCCACCGGCTGGAAAGATGAAAACATGATCAATGCAAAAATTGATGATGTGCTGGAAAAAGTAGGCCTCAAAAGCAAGGGTTTTAAAATGCCTTTTGAAATGAGTGGTGGCGAACAACAACGCATTGATATTGCCCGTGCATTGCTCAACTCACCCCGCTTGCTGCTGGCCGATGAACCTACAGGCAACCTCGACCCCGAAACCAGCGACGAAATAATGGGCCTGCTGATGAACCTTAGCAAAGACTATGGCATGGCCGTCATTATGGCTACGCATGATTACATGGTTATCAATAAATTTCCTGCAAGAATTTTGCGTACCGAAAAAGGAAAAGTGTACGACAGCGCCAATCAGTACGCTGAAAATTAATATCAGGCAGAAAGCTTTAAGCGTTCTGCTACTTTGCCCGGCACGGTTGGTTCCTGTTCAAATATCCAGCGAATCATCTGCCGGGCATTTCTTTCGTTGTTGAATAAAGATTGCATCACCTGCATACGGTCTTCAAAGTTGTGCAAATGATAAGGCTGGTCAAAAGCCTTGGCTATGGCATATTTCATGCTGGCTGTACTGTTGGCAATTATGCAACAACCGTTGAGGCCACTACCTTCTACGCCAGCTTCATTCACCACGCAGTGTCTTCCAAAATAAAGGGCATTTATCAATTTCAGTTTGATGCCAGTGCTATTAAATGATGGCAAAATATTCACCTGCGCCTTCTTTATCAGCTCTTCCATTTCGGTCTGTTCGGGGTTGGCCACAATACAGGTATGCGGAAAACTGTGGGCCAGCTTTTCCAGTTTTGCAGAAGGATTTTTACCTGCCACTACGAAAGGTATTTCCAGCTTGCTGAAAATTTCTTCTAGCAGCCAGGTGGCGGCATATTCATTTTCGGGCACACTCAGGTTGCCATGATACAGGCAAAAACTACCGTGTGAGCCGTACCATTCGGGTGCAAACTCGGGCAGGTAAAGTGGTAAAAAGTCTACATTGTTGTAGCCCAATTCACGGTTAAAAACTTCCAGGTCTTTTTCAGTGACGGTCCAAAAAGTAGCTTTGCCTGCCATTGCCGCTTCGTACTTTTTCAGCAGGGCACTTTCTCTTTTGAAAAAGAGTTTTTTGAACATGCTGCCACTGGTTTCAGAAAGCTGGCGGTAATATTCATATTCCACATTGTGCAGCCGTACAAAACAGCGGTTGGCGGGCAAATCGCCGCTGTATGCAAAATAGGTACAGTGCATCCCTTCCATCAGCACAGGGTAATCGTCTTGTTTCAGGCGTTTGAGCAATGCATCATTGGCCCGGCTGGCTACAATGTAGGGCACACTGGTAGCCAGGCTTTTGAGCGGTGTCACCCGTTCGTAGTAGTGTACTTCTTCGCAATATTGGTTGAGCACGGGCTGCTGACCACGGCCGTATTCAAAACAGTGCAAATGAATTTTTACACCCGCTTCGCTCAGGGCTTTAATCTTGTAAAACAAATCAAAAACGCCACCATAATCCACCGGATAGGGTACGTCTAAACAAACGATATGTAAATGCTTTTCTGCCAAAATCAATATTGCTTAAGAGGCTCTTGCAGGCAATTAGCCCAAACCTGTAACATGTTTTTTTCTTCTTCAGTCCAGTTCCAAACTGTTGCTGCAACGGTGCTTTGCCCGGCCAATGTTTCGTACAAAACAGCATCCTTTGCTAAAAGGTTCATGGCCTGAGATATTTCACCGGGAGCTACCTCATTTACCAGTACTGCTACTTCATGTTGCTGATTTAAATGCTCGTATTCGGGATACCGCACACAAACCTGCGGCTTACCCGCCTGCACATAATCAAAAAAACGATTGGCTAAAGAATAGTATTGATTGAGGCCGCTATTGTTAAACAATGTAATGCCTGCAAATGCCCGTTGGGTAAGGACTCGCAACACGGCTGGTTTCAGATGACCCGTTAAAAAAACCTTGTCTGCCACACCGTGAGCAGCAATTAAACTTTTCACTTGCTCCATGTAATTGCCATCGCCGGCAATCACCAGCGGGAGTGAGGTTTCTTTCATGGCAGCAATCAGCTCATCAAAAGCCCGGCCCTCGTTTACCGCTCCCTGGTACAAGAAAAATCGTTCTGGCAATGAAAGTGCCGCTGGCAGAGCTTCAAAGAAAGTATTGCCGGCAGGCATCGGCATGTTTCTCACAACGGCATACTTTACTTTATACCGCCGGCTGAACTCATCCGCTATAAACTGATTGACGGTATATCCGTTTTGAAACTGGGGCACACACCAAGCCTCGATGGCTTTCCAAATGGCGGCAATCCATGGTCTTCTCTTCACTTCCGTGAGCTCAGTGAAGAGCTCGTGGGCATCGTACAGGCGGGGGAGCTGGTACTTTTTGCTGATGAGCAGGCAAGGCACAATGCTGTCAAGGTCGATGGCGCAAATGGCCATGTGGGTGGCTCCGGGCTGCTGGTGTGCCTTGGCTTTTGTTTGTAAAAAACGATACAGGGCTTTGTTGTAGGCCCAGTAAAACCGCTTCCCTCTTTCGGGCGAAACATTGAGGCGTACTTGCTCAAAAGGCTGATGATCAAGGGGTAAACTGTTGGCAGTGGTGCGGCCTACCAGGGTAACCTGATAGCCTGCCCGGGCCATCGAACCGCAAATGCGCTGCATCCGCTGATCAAAACTCAGGTCGTTGGTAACCGTGCAATAAATATGATAATCTTGCGGCTGCATGTGCTAATTGGGGGCGCAATCTAAAATCCTTTCGATAATATTTCCCTGATATCTTTTTTTGCCCTACTTTTGCCGCCCATAAAATTGGATGATTTAATCGGATAACAAAAAACGCATAATCGGATGCCTTATTTAACTGTAGAAAAGAAAGCCAAGATTTTCGAAACTTATGGTGGCAGCGCTAAAAACACTGGTTCTATCGAAGGCCAGATCGCTTTATTGACTGAGCGTATTTCTGCTTTGTCTGCTCACCTGCAGCAAAACAAAAAAGATTTCAGCACTCACCGTGGTCTCATGAAGATGGTTGGTCAGCGTAAGCGCCTGCTTACCTACCTCAGCAAGCACAACTTGCAGGGATACCGCCAACTGATTGAAAAACTGGGTCTCAGAAAGTAATCATGCGGTTGCATTAACGATATAAACCCCAATTAGCCTGGCTGATTGGGGTTCTCATATTTCTTTACAACCTCATTACCGCTTTTTTTACCCGTCGCGTCGTGCCCCATTGTGGCAGGGCGTTTTGTTGCATCATACCGAATCTAAAATCAAGGTTTTCGCAAATTCTTATTTATGTTGACACAACCACATTCCGTTGTGATAGACATGGGCCCCAATTGTAAGCCCATTACTATCAGCACAGGCCGGCTTGCCCGCCAGGCCGATGGCGCTGCCCTGTTGCAGTGCGGCAATTGCTACCTGCTGGCCACCGTTTGCGCCAGCAAAGAACCCCGCCCCGGGCAGTCTTTCTTCCCATTGACTGTAGACTATCAGGAGAAATTCGCTTCTGCCGGTCGTATCCCCGGTTCATTTTTTAAGCGTGAAGGCAAGCTGAGCGACTACGAAGTACTCATCAGCCGTTTGATAGACCGTGCCCTGCGTCCGCTTTTCCCCGAAGATTACTTCTGCGACGTTCAGGTGCTGGTTACCCTTTTGTCTAGCGACCCCGAAGTAATGCCCGATGCCCTGGCTTGCCTGGCGGCATCTGCTGCTTTGGCCGTAAGTGATGTGCCCGTTCAGGAAGTAATTTCTGAAGTACGCATTGGCCGTCAGAATGGCGAATACCTGATTAACCCCACCCGTACCCAGTTGCAGTCTTGCGATATGGACTTCATCATTGCGGCTACAGCCAAAAACATGATGATGGTAGAAGGTGAAGCCAAAGAGTGCCAGGAAGAAGATTTGGTAAAAGCGTTGGAACTGGCTCACGAAGCTATCCGCAAGCAAATTACTGCTCAGGAAGACCTACGTACGCAGGTTGGTGTAACCGGCAAACGGGAGTACACCAAGCCTTACCGCAATGAAGCACTCGAAAACAAGATTGCTGAACTCGGCCGTGCCAAAATGTATGAGATCGCTAAAAGCGCCTCTGCCAAGCATGAACGCAGTGAAGCTTTCAGCAAACTTTTTGATGAGGTAAAAGAAGCCCTCGGCGAATTGCCCGAAGAAGACCAACCGCTGGTAGGCCACTACCTCGGCGAACTGCAGTATTATGTTGTTCGTGATATGATGCTCGATGACCGCATTCGTCTCGATGGCCGTAACCTCACCACTGTTCGTCCTTTGGATATGATGGTAGATGTACTGCCTTCACCACATGGTTGCGCCCTGTTTACCCGTGGTGAAACTCAATCGCTGACCACTGTTACACTCGGTACGCCAAATGATGAGCTGTTGATTGAAACAGCTGCTACCAGCGACTATGTAAAATTCATTTTGCACTATAACTTCCCGCCATTCAGCACCGGCGAAACCAAGCCCATGCGTGGTCCTGGCCGTCGTGAAGTAGGCCATGGCAACCTGGCTATGCGCAGCCTGAAGCAAATAATGCCCGGCAACGAATATCCTTACACCGTTCGTGTGGTGAGTGATATTCTTGAATCGAATGGTTCGAGCTCAATGGCTACTGTTTGTGCCGGTTCTTTGGCGCTGATGGATGCTGGTGTACCTTTTGCCAAGCACGTAAGTGGTGTGGCTATGGGCCTCATTACCCGGAAAGATGGTAAGTACGCCATCCTCACAGATATCCTCGGCGACGAAGATCATCTGGGTGACATGGACTTTAAAGTAACCGGTACCCGTGATGGTATTTGTGGTGTGCAGATGGACATCAAAATTGATGGCCTGAGCATGGATGTAATGCGTGAAGCACTGGCACAAGCCCGTGACGGCCGTATGCACATTCTGGATGCTATGTACGCTGCAATTCCTGCAGCCCGTGAAGAAGTGAAGCCTCATTCTCCACGCATGGTGAAGATGTTCATTGAGAAAGAATTCATTGGCGCAGTGATTGGACCACAGGGTAAAGTAGTACAGGAAATTCAGAAAGAAACCGGTACCACTATCACCATCGAAGAGAAGAACAATATGGGTGAGGTAAGCATCTTTGGTACCAACAAAGAAGGTGTTGACCGTGCCGAGCGTTGGGTGAAAGGCATTGTGGCTGTACCAACAGTTGGCGATGTGTACGAAGCCACAGTGAAGAGCATCATGCCTTACGGAGCATTCGTAGAATTCCTGCCTGGCAAGCAAGGTTTGCTGCACATCAGTGAAGTAAGCTGGAAGCGCCTTGAAACACTCGAAGGCATCCTCCGCGAAGGCGATATGGTCAAAGTAAAACTCACCGGTACAGATCCTAAAACAGGCAAGTTTAAGCTGAGCCGCAAGGTGATGCTGCCCAAGCCTGAAGGTCAAAACCGCCCAGAACAAGGCCCCGCCGATCAACAATAATTCAATGATTTAACTATAGGCTGTTTCCAAAGTTGGCAACCCCAACAATGGGAACAGCCTTTTGCTTTACCAATATGCAAGAACCACTCATTTACCTGCAATACCAGATTCAGATTGAGCCCGGCACTGATGCAGCTGATTTGTTGATAGCAGAACTTTCGCTGCTGGGTATCGAAGGCTTTGAAGAAGGAGAGACCCAGTTGACCGCCTCTGGCAAAAAAGAGGAAACCGACGCAGCAGCAATCGAGTTGCTGTTAAAAAATCAGGGATTAACATTTACCGTGGCCGAGGTGGCCCAGCAAAACTGGAATGCGCTGTGGGAGTCATCTTTTGAGCCAGTGTTGATTGAAGATTTTGCAGCCGTCCGTGCTTCTTTTCATGCGCCTGTAACAACGGTTCTTCATGAGCTCATCATCACTCCGAAAATGAGCTTTGGCACCGGCCACCATGCTACCACCTGGTTGATGGTCAAGGAAATGTCGACTTTGGATTTTTCGGGCAAAACTGTATTTGACTTTGGTACTGGCACGGGTGTTTTGGCCATTTTGGCTGCCAAGCTGGGCGCCACGCATGTTTTTGCTATCGATAACGATAGCTGGAGCATCGACAATGCGATTGAGAATGTAGCGGTAAATGCTGTGGCTGGCATTGAACTGCAACTGGCCGATCAGGTTCCGGGAGGAAAAACTTATCCCATTGTGTTGGCCAACATCAACAAGCACGTAATTATGGCGCATTTGGCGGCCATGAAAGCCATCACTGAGAAGGGGGGCACCTGGTTACTCAGCGGGTTGCTTACAACAGATGAAGCCGATGTAAGAACTGCAGTAGAGGCCATGGGTCTGCAATGGCAGCATACTTTACACAAGGATGGCTGGATTTCGATGCGCTTTGCTGACACAGGTGTTTGATTGTTAATGTTGAATTCCCTATTTTAGCCATAGTGTTAGCTTTGACTTTTCTGTAAGAAGAAACCACACCGCCACACCCGGGAGCGTATTATAAAACAGAAAGCAGTTAGTTAGAATGCAGGAATTTTTGTTGATTGTGGTAGCCTACATGATAGGCTCCATCCCTACAGCCGTTTGGGTAAGTAAATTTTTCTTCGGCATTGATATTCGTGATTATGGAAGCGGCAACGCCGGAGCTACCAATACATTTCGTGTGCTGGGTACTTCCTGGGGCTCGTTTGTAATGGTGGTTGATATTCTCAAAGGTGTGCTGGCATCATTCCTTTACTTATTACTTCCTTATTACCTTACCAACCAGCTCGACCGTACCAATTTCATGATTGGCCTTGGTTTGGCAGCTGTACTCGGTCATATTTTTCCTATTTGGGCTGGCTTCAAAGGCGGCAAAGGCGTGGCTACGGTATTCGGCATGGTCATTGCCATTCAACCGTTGGTTGCAATTGCAGTGGTACTGGTGTTTTTACTGGTATTGTATCTCACCCGTTTTGTTTCGCTGAGTTCTATTTTGGCAAGTCTGGCATTGCCGGTGCTTATCCTCGTAGTGTTCAACGAGCCAGAATTACTGTACCGCATTTTTGCTATTGCCGTGGCTTTGCTGGTGATTGTAACTCACCAAAAAAACATTGGTCGTTTGCTCAATGGCAATGAAAGTAAAGCCCGCATTTTTACCTATCGCGACAGACGAAAAAGCCGCAGAGAAGAAGCATAAGGCAAACTTTTTCAAATAAGTTTCTGCATTGGCCGAATTATTATTAGTAATTCAGCAACAATTTCAGGCACGAATTTTCAACCTGAATTAAAAACTACCACATGAAACAAATATGGATGCCCTTAATTGGAGGGTTGATTTTGGTATATGCTTGTACCACCAATAAAGTGACTGGTAAAAAACAATTGAACATCATTTCTTCGGAGCAAATGATGTCTCTGTCAGACACACAATACAAAGAGGTACTTTCTAAAAGCAAAGTGCTCACTGCAACGGCAGACGCCAGAAAAGTAACAGATATTGGTAAACGTATTGCTGCAGCCGTAACTCAATACTACAATGCAAAAGGGATGCAGGCAGAAATGGCTACCTACAAATGGGAGTACAATTTGATAGACAGTAAAGAAGTAAATGCCTGGTGTATGCCGGGTGGAAAAATTGCTGTTTACACCGGCTTGCTGCCCGTAACAAAAAACGATGATGCATTGGCAGTGGTAATGGGCCACGAGGTAGCACATGCGTTGGCAGAGCATGGAAAGCAGCGTATTCATCAGCAATTGGGTACTGAGCTGGTTTCTCTGGGATTGCAGGGGATGATGGCCGGTAAGCCTCAGCAAACACAGGCTGCGTTTATGACGGCTTTTGGTGCTGCTTCTACGCTGGGGGTAATTTTGCCTTTCAGTCGCAAGCAAGAGCTTGAGGCCGATGCACTTGGTTTGCAATTTGCTGCCATGGCAGGCTACAATCCTGAGGAAGCAATACCACTCTGGCAGCGGATGGGTGCATTGAGTGCAGGCAATAAGCCTCCGGAATTTGCCAGTACTCACCCTGCAGAAGAAACGAGAATAGCAGCATTGCAAAAGCAAATGCCCGAAGCTAAAAAGCTGTACGAGCAAGCTAAACGGAAGTAAGCTGTTTTTATACAAGTACCCGGAATTTTGGCCGGATAATACGTATTCTTTCGAAATTATGTAGCAAGCTTAGGCTAAGTATTAGATATTTTTTTTACCTTTGCACCCTCGGTACTTTAACCTTTATTCTTTATCAAACAGTTTTGAAGAGACATGTCGCAGCCAAGCATTGTAGAGAAACTTCGTTTGACAGATGAGAAAAACCTGCTAATTCAGGGACTTCCTTCCTCTATTGAAAAGCAATTTGCCAAGCTTTCATTTGCCAAAAATGTAACCCCATTGTTGAAGTCAAGAAAGATTGACTGGGCACTGGTATTTGCAGTAAATGAAAACCAACTGAGGAACATTCTGAAAGACGTGATGCCTGCCTTAAGAGAAGGAGGCAAACTGTGGGTAGCCTATCCCAAAACCACTTCTAAAATTGTGAGTGACCTCAACAGAGAAGGGGCCTGGGGATGCCTTACCTGCACCGGATACGAAGGGGTAGAAGAAGTGGCCCTCGACCATGTGTGGAGTGCTATCTGGTGGAAATGTGGCGGTTTAGATGAAAGCGAAATGGCTGAAATGGAAGCTGCCGCTGCCGAAGCAAAAGGATAGTTTCTTTTACAGACAAACCACATAAACAAAATGGCGACTGCATTTGCGGTCGCCATTTTGTTTTAGGTTACTTATTCAAATTATTCATTGGAAATAACAGGCAACAATATGCGGCTTGCTACACCTTCTGTATGGTACAGTTGAATGGTTGCTTTCTTAAAATCTTCCGGCTTGGCCTCGTAAATATTGGTAAAGGTTTGCGGATTGCGGTCAACCAACGGGAACCAGCTGCTTTGCACCTGAATAACCAACCGATGGCCTTTTTGGAAAACATGCGCCACATCTGGCAGATAAAATTTCACCCTGGTAATTTTGTTAGGCACAAATGGCTCGGGTTCTTCAAAACTGTTGCGAAACTTGCCTCGCATAATTTCTCCCCGTACAAGCATTTGGTAGCCGTTCATATCATCCAATCCTTTGTAAACAGTATCGGCGCCTGTGGTAGCTTTACTTACATTGTTGGGAAACTCATCAATGATTTTGACAACCAAATCGATATCGGTAGCATCTGTGCTCACCATCAGATCGGCGTATACAGGCCCACCAAGCGTCAGGCTTTCTTTGAGTACCTCAGTTTTAAAAGTGAGTACGTCTTTGCGGGCACTGGCAAAGCGTTGGTCGCTGGTCATATACTCACGGGTTCTACTTTCAATTACGGTAGAACCTTCATGGGGCACCGGATTGGCTGGATCACTTACATAGCTCGTGTATGCTTTTCTGCCTTCAGGCTTCTCTGTGGGTTTCAGTGCTGTCGGGCGTTTAAACGACAATTTGCCGCCAGGTAAAAAGAAAAGCGGTTGCTCTTTCATTTGCTTTACCGGCCATTCATTGTAATGTTTCCATTCATTGCTACCGCTAAAGAAAACAGTGGCCTCTGCAATATCAGTAGCAGGTTTGTTGTTGAGGAAGTGTTCAAAGAAAGGCAGCTCCACATTTTGCTGATACCAATACGCGGTATTGCTACCAAACTTTGCCGCACCAAGATAGCTGCCGTTGCTACGCCCCCCCCATGCACCATGAAACCACGGCCCCATGGTTATTTTGTTGTAATGCCCGGGGTTGGCAGTTTCTATCGCCTTGTACAAATTCCAGGCACCAAAGCAGTCTTCGGCATCGTAAGTGCCGCCTACAACCAGTATGGCAGGCTGCAAATTATTGACAGCCTTTCGTGCATCTCGTGCCTGCCAAAATTCGTTGTACACCGGCTGTTTCATCAGTGTATTCCAAAAGGCTATGCTGTCGCCCAAATAGCGGTTGTTGAATGCTGGTAGTGGACCGGTTTCGAGGTAAAATTTGTAAGCGTTTCTTTCGGTACGCTGGTAGCCTGGATTGTAGCGGGTGGTGGGTTGGGGGCGAGGTACACCAAAGCCTTTGTAAAATTCGAAACCATCCATGAGCATAAAGGCTCCGTTGTGATGAAAATCGTCGCCCATAAACCAATCGGTTACCGGTGCCTGCGGAGAAACGGCTTTCAAGGCAGGGTGATGACTAGCTGCAGCCATGGTGCTGTAAAAGCCCGGGTAAGAAATGCCGAAAACACCCACTTTGCCATTGTTGCCCGGCAAGTATTTTACCAGCCAGTCTATGGCATCGTAGGTATCGCTGGCTTCATCAGTTTCTTCTCCCTTTTTATTGGGGTTAAATGGTCGTACATCTTCAAACTGGCCTTCGCTCATGAAGCGGCCACGCACATCCTGAAAAACAAGAATGTATTTTTTCATGGCATACAAGCCGTGGTTGGTGTTCCAGATGGCCCGAAACTTATCTACGCCATAAGGGGCGCAACTATACGGTGTGCGGGTAAGCAAAATAGGGTGCTGCTCTGCCGAATCTTTGGGAATGTAAATAGCAGTGAACAGGCGAATGCCATCCCGCATGGGAATCATCTTTTCCTGCTTCACATAGTTGTTGGCAATAAAGGCAGAGTCAGCCATAAAAGGCTGGGCCCAAGCGTTAGCTGCAAGGCACAGCAGCAACAGTATCATGTAGTGTTTTCTCATATCGTGGTTAAGATAAAGCTGGATTTAATACCTGCCGCCGGTGCATAAAAAAAACCGGAACAAGTCCGGTTTTCTGACGTTCGTTATACAACATTCCAGTTGCCGTGGTCCAGTTTTACCAGCCGTAATTCTTTGGCTTCAAACTGTTGGGCAAATGGATGATTGGCTTCAAAATAATCTTTTGCTTCCTGCAGTTTTCCTTCCGGAATATCACGGGTTGCAATAGTTACATGTGGATTGAAGGGAGGCTTCATGCCAAAAATGATGGAAGGAAATTTTTCTGCAAACTCCTGCATACATTCTTGTTCCAACTGCAGCAAAGATTGGTTAGGTGCTACGTCTACAAACAACACACGGTCACCAAAGTTACCATACCCTGTAAGGTCGATGTTGAATGGCGCAATACCAATGTTGAATGTGGTTACAAAATCGAGCAGGTTTGGCATCAGGTCTTCTTCTGCTCTAAATGGGGGCACAATGGTAATATGTGCAGGCGATTTGCCAGCTGCCTTACAACCATAGCGTTGAAACATATGCTCTTTGTAGTCTCTCAGTTGGTTGTTTATGTCTTCCGGGCAAATGATGGCCATGTAGAAAAGCGCAAATCCTTCGGGGAGCGGATTGCGACGTGGACCATTATCATGCTGGGGGCCTCTTCTAAATCCGCCGCCACCTCCACGATTTCCATATCCACCACGGCCACCGCCGCCACCTCTGTTATTATCACGGCCATATCCACTGCCGCCGCCCCTGTTGCCTCTGTTATTGTTATACATGTCCTTTAGCTTACTCTGGTTACTTTAATTACGTTGGTTGGCAGGTGCAGGTCTACCGGTGTACTGCCGGTATTAATCACTACATCTCCATTTTTGATATAGCCACGTTGTTTTAAGATATCTATCTGATCGTTGATGATATCATCAAGACTTTCTTCTTCAGCATAGTAAAAAGCCCGTACACCCCAGCTCAGGCTGAGTTGTGGAACCAAGCTTTTTTCTTTTGTGAAAATAAACAGCTGCGCCTTTGGGCGATAGCTACTTAGCATAAATGCTGTGTAGCCACTTTGGGTCATTCCCAAGAGAGCATCGGCATTTACATCCAAGGCCATTTTACAAGCGTTGTAGCAAATGGCATCACTCAAAAAAGATGGTGAATGCGGCTGCGGTTTCATCATTTCCTCACGGTCGTACTGATATGCCGTTGCTTCAATTTCTTTGATAATCTTGGTCATGGTTTCTACCACCAGCACAGGATGTTCGCCGGTAGCAGTTTCGCCGCTCAGCATTACCGCATCGGCGCCTTCTAATACAGCGTTTGCTACGTCGGTAATCTCGCTACGGTTTGGTTTTACACGGTCTATCATGCTTTCCATCATTTGTGTAGCCACAATAACGGGCTTAGCTCTGTGCATACACTTTCTGATGAGATCCTTCTGGATCATTGGAACTTTTTCCACCGGCATTTCTACACCCAAATCGCCACGGGCAATCATGATAGCATCACTTTCTAAAATGATGTCACGGATATTGGTGATGGCTTCTGGCTTTTCAATTTTGGCAATGATTTTGGTCTTGCTTTTTTTCTCGTCGAGTTTGCTGCGTAAAATCACCAGGTCTTTTACACTGCGTACAAACGAAAGCGCCACCCAATCTAGTTGTTGCTCAATAATAAATTCTAGGTCAGCCAAATCTTTATCTGTAAGTGCAGGCAAAGAAATTTTGGTATCGGGTAGGTTGATGCCTTTTTTGCTGGAGAGTACGCCACCAATGGTTACTTCCACTTTTACATCGCCATTGCGTTCAATGCCTTTTACAATTACTTCAAGCTTACCATCATCAATCATGATTTTGTTGCCGATGCTTACATCGCCAGCAAGGTTGGGGTAGCTCACATAAATCTTCTCCATTGTACCTACGCATTTTTCGTTGGTAAATGTGAGTACATCGCCTGGTTTAATCGGTAACGCATTGTTTTCAATTTCACCTACACGCAGCTTTGGTCCTTGCAAATCGCCGAGGATGGCAATTTCGAAAGGTTGTTCACTGTTGATGCGGCGAATATTGTCGATGATTTCTTTTTTGTCTTCGTGGCTGCCATGCGAAAAGTTGAGCCTGAAAACATTTACGCCAGCTTGTGCAAGGCGTAGCATGGTTTCGTAACTGTTAGAAGCCGGGCCTACGGTGGCTACAATTTTTGTTCGCTTTGTGCTATGCTCAATACCTATTTGTTTGTCTTTGCCGGTATAGGCATATTTCTCACTGTGTCTGCTCATTTGATTCGTTGGAATTTATTAGCACTGATGGTTTAAATCGGATGTGATGGGTTGATTAGCTGGCAAGAATTTTTGTAATCCTCAACCACTCTTTATTAAAACGTTCTTTTGCTTTCACGGCATTGTCGAGCGGAAGATAATGCATCCTATTGTTTACAATACCAACCATTACATTGTTGCGGCCTTCCATAAGGCTTTCCACTGCGTGATAGCCCATGCGGCTGGCTATCAAACGGTCGAGGCAGGTAGGAGAGCCGCCCCTTTGAATATGCCCCAAAATACATACCCGGACATCGGCGTTTGGCAGGCGTTCTTTTACCAGTCTGCCTACTTCATCGCCGCCACCTGTGTCGTCGCCTTCAGCCACCACAATCAGGTTTACGAGTTTACGCCGCTTTTCTTTTTCTGTAAGTCCGGCAATAATTTCTTCGAGGTTTGTTTTTGTTTCTGGTATGAGAATGTGCTCTGCACCTGTGGCAATGCCGCTGTGCAAAGCAATATAGCCGGCATCGCGGCCCATAACTTCTACTATAAACAACCGGTCGTGAGCATCTGCTGTATCACGAATTTTATCAATGGCACGAACGGCGGTGTTTACAGCTGTATCAAAACCAATGGTAAAATCAGTACCGGCCATGTCTTTATCAATGGTGCCGGGTATGCCAATGCAAGGAATATCAAATTCGTTGCTGAAAATTTGTGCACCGCGGAAACTACCATCGCCGCCTATAATCACTAGTCCGTCTATGCCATGCTTACGCAAATTGTCGTAAGCAATTTTGCGGCCTTCGGGCGTCATAAATTCTTTACAACGGGCCGTTTTTAAAATGGTGCCGCCCCGCTGAATGATATTAGCCACACTGCGGCTATTCATGGGTTCGATATCATCTTCCAGCATGCCGGCGTAGCCACGGTGAATACCAAATACTTCAAGACCATAATGCAAACCGGTACGAACAACTGCCCGTATAGCGGCGTTCATTCCCGGGCTATCGCCACCGGAAGTAAGCACCCCGATTTTTGTAACTTTTTTATTCATAACTATTTCGATCGCTTGTGATAAATGTTTGCTTTGTGTAGCTTCTACACAAAGGCAGACAAAAATAGGATTTTGCCAGCTTAACGCCGGATTACCAAGGGGGCATGTGTAATGAAACTATGCACAATAGCTGAAAACTTAATGGGATAGGCTGCTTTGTGTGTACTGAAAACCTTGCCGGTTCTTTTTTGCCATCGAAAATACAGCTTACAAGCGGGCAGGATAGGGGGCTATAAGCCCAAAACCTGTCGCATATTGTATATCCCTTTTTTGCCAGCCAAAAACTCCGCTGCCAAAACTGCGCCCAAAGCAAAGCCCTGCCGGTTGTGTGCGGTGTGTGTGATGGCAATATCATCCACCGCAGAGCGGTAAGTAATGGTGTGCGTACCGGGTGCAGGATCGATGCGCAGGCTTTCTATAGCCAACGCTTCCGGATTGCTGTCAGTATTGTTTACCCATCCCTTTTTTTCGGTATAGGTTTCCAGTACCTGCTCTGCCAAAGAAATAGCGGTGCCACTGGGTGCGTCCAACTTGGCGGTATGATGAATTTCAGTAAGACTAACATCGTATGATGTATGCGGATGCATGAGCTTGGCCAAGTAGCGGTTGAGTTCAAAAAAGAGATTGACGCCCAGGCTAAAATTGCTGGCATAAATCAACCCACCGTTACTACTTGTGCAAGCAGCTTCCACTTCTTGCTTGCGGGCCAGCCAGCCAGTGGACCCACACACTACCGGCGTGCCAGCTTCAAAGCAAGCCATCATGTTTTGAACCGCACTTTCCGGATTGGAAAATTCTATCGCTACATCCGCTTTTTGCAGGTTGGCATTGGTGAGGTCTGCTGCATTTTCTTTATCGATGATAAGCACTACTTCATGCTCTCTTTCTTTCAAAATTTGCTCAATGGTTTTGCCCATTTTGCCATAACCGATGAGTGCTACCTTCATACGAATTGTGTTTTTATCTTGTAATTATGTGGCTGATTTTCGGTGTTTGGTGTTTGGGTTTTATCACCAACTGCACACCAGCCGAACGAAGTAACGGATTGTATTGCGGCGCAATCTTCAGGCTCAAGTCATCACTTACATCAAAACCTCTCAGGTTGGCAAATACCGTGGCATCTACCACGTTGAGGCCCCATGCTGCAATAAATGCAACCACACTGTAGTCTACGTTTCTACGAAACTGGTCGCGGTAAAATTTGAGGGAGTTGGCGGATAATGCCTTGAAATTTTCGGGAATCAACTGGTCGTTGGTTGGGTCGTTATCAGTTTTCAGGATGTACGCTTCCCGCAATGATTTGTACTGATTTCTGTTGTCGAAAAAAAGATAAGCAGGTATACCAATTGCGGCATACACAAAAGGCAGTTTCCAAGCCTGGCGGTTTGAAATTTGACCCCAACCAGGAAGAATGGCCGCACGGCGTGTAACGCTTCTGATTTGTTTTTTGCGTAGCGAATCGGCCAGTTTTGCAGAATCGATAACCGGAGGCGCAATGACAGCAGGTGCAGGTTGCAGGCTATCTGCCGATACTTTTACCGGTAGTTTTTTTTGCTGAGCTCTTGTGCCAAATGCACAAAAAAGCAACAGGAGCATCACTCCAAAGTGTTTATTGAACCTTAACGCCAACAAGGTCGAGGATTTTATTGAGCTCCTGAAGCGAATAATATTCGATGGTAATGGCTCCAACACCAGATTTGGCATGCTTCATCATCACTTTGGTTCCGAAATGAGAGGCTAAGTTATCTTCCAATCTTTTGTACGCCGGAGGCAGATTGTTTTTTGCAGCAGCTTTAACAGCCGGCTTGGCGTTTTTGTAAATGTTGCGTACTAATTCTTCTGTTTGCCTTACAGACAAACCTTTGGCGGCCACTTCTTTAAAAATGAACAACTGCTTGTCTACTTCATCCACATTTACCAAGGCTCTGGCGTGACCCATGCTAATGACGCTGGTACGTACCGCCACTTGCAAATCGGGTGGGAGTTTCAGCAGGCGAACATAGTTGGCCACGGTGCTCCGTTCTTTACCCATGCGTTCGGCCACTTCTTCCTGCGTGTAATGCAGCTCATCCATCAGTCGCTTGTAGCTCAGGGCTATTTCGATGGCGTTCAGGTCTTCCCGCTGCAGGTTTTCTAACAGCGATAGTTCGAGCAGTTGCTTGTCGTTGCCTTCACGAACGTACACGGGCACATCAGTCAGGCCCGCAATTTTTGACGCCCTGAAACGACGTTCGCCGGCAATGAGGCGGTATTTATTGCCCGGACCGGCCATTTTAGCTACAGTCAGCGGCTGTATGATATCATGAATTTTGATGCTGGCCGCCAACTCCTGCAAGGCCTGCTCATCAAAATCGCGGCGGGGCTGCTTGGGGTTTACCTCAATATCTGCCAGGGGTATACGAGTAATGCCAGTGGACTTTTGCACCACTTCTTCCTTCAGATGGCCGTCTTTGGTTTTCAGGTCGGAATCGATATTGCTCAGCAGGCTGCGCAGGCCTTTGCCAATCATGGCTTTCTGATCTGTCTTACTCATGTTGTATACTCTTGGGGGACGGCAAAAGTACGGCCACAAAGGGTTTGTGCCGCTATAAAATATCCGGGTAAAAGACTACAGAATGTAGCGGTCTTCTTCCGAAATTTTGGTCATGTTGTTTTTCTGCAACACTTCCTTGGCCAGATTGAGGTAATTGTTGGCGCCTTTGCTTTCGGCATCGTACAAAATCACCGGCTTGCCTACGCTGGGGGCTTCGCTCAAGCGGGTGTTGCGGTGAATGATGGTTTCGAAAACGAGTGACTCAAAGTGACGGCGAACTTCGCTGACCACTTGGTTGCACAGGCGTAGGCGGCCATCGTACATGGTCATCAAAATGCCTTCAATTTCCAACTGCGGATTGAGGCGGTTTTGTACAATCTTAATGGTATTGAGGAGCTTGCCCAAACCTTCGAGGGCAAAAAATTCTGTTTGAACGGGGATGGCCACTGAATCGGCAGCCACCAATGCATTTACAGTGATAAGGCCCAGCGAAGGGGAGCAGTCGATAACGATGAGGTCATATTTTTCCTGCAAGGGCTGCAGCAATTGCTTTAGCACATTTTCGCGGTTGGGGTGGTTGATCATTTCTATTTCGGCACCCACCAGATCGATGTGTGATGGAATGAGGTCGAGATTGGGAATGTCTGTTTTGAGCACCACGTCGGCTGCGGGCACATTGTTCACCAGACAGTCATACAGGCTCAGGTTGATGTTTTGCAAATCGAAGCCTACACCCGTGGTGCTGTTGGCCTGTGGGTCGGCATCCACCAACAATGTTCTGTATTCCAATACGGCCAGGCTGGCCGCCAGGTTGATGGCCGTGGTGGTTTTACCAACACCGCCTTTCTGATTTGCTATACCAATCGTTCTTGCCATTGTAATCCGCCTCTTCCTTGCTTATTGCTGTTGATATTAAAGTTCAATTGTTTCGCCAATTGCTGGCAGGGTGAGTGTGATGTTTTTGCTGGCGAAAGCCTGTGTGGCTGCCGCTTTGTCTACCACAATGTAGCCAAAGGTATCATAATGCACCCCTACCACCTGCGTGGTTTTTACCCACTCCGCAGCAATGGCTGCATCACCGGCACCCATGGTGAAATTATCGCCGATGGGAAGCACGGCAAATTTGATTTTTCCCCATAGGGGTATCAACTGCATGTCCATGGTGAGGGCCGTATCGCCGCTGTAATAAAAATCTCCTTCGGTGCTGTTGATGACAAAACCCATGGGATTGCCACCATAGCTGCCATCGGGCAGGCTACTGCTGTGGTGCGCCACCACACATTTTACAGTTCCGAAATCAAACTGACGCTGGCCGCCGGTGTTCATAGGGTGAACATTGTCATGACCCTGTTGGTTGAGCCAACCCATCAGTTCATAGGCACAAATGACGGTGGCATTGTTGGCCTTGGCTATTTCTACGGCATCGGCCACATGGTCTTGATGGGCATGCGACAGCAAAATGTAGTCGGCCTTGATAGAGGCTACATTTACCGAAGCCGCCAGCTCGTTGTACCGGATAAACGGATCGAACAACAGTTTTTTGCCTGCTGTTTCAACCAAAAAGCATGAATGACCGTAGTAAGTGAGTTTCATTGCTAATTTTTTTACATTTTTCTGTATACCCAAATGAATTGCGCTGCAAATATGCAACTTGCGGCCTGCAATTATAACAGCAACCCACATTATGCGTAGCGCCAGCGGCTCTATTATTTTTTTACTCGTTCTATTACTGGTCAACTGGTATGTTTTCCAGGCATTGAAAACCGTTTCTGTCAACTGGACCGGCCGTACAAGAATCATTGTGTACAGTATCTACTGGCTCATTTGCGGTCTTGGCTTTGCCCTCATGGCCAGCCTGCCCTACATACAGTTTGATACCTGGCCAAAGGCAGTTCGTACGTATTTGTTTGCCATTCCGGTGGGCTTTTTTCTGGCTCAACTGGTGAGCATTCCTTTCTTTCTGATGGATGATATCCGCCGGTTGTTTCAGTGGGGCGCCGGATTTTTTGTAGCTAAAAAAGCTGCTGGTATCGAAGCGGGTGAAGGCATCAGCCGGAGTGTGTTTTTGAGCTGGCTGGGCCTGGGCATTGGTGGCGGTTTGTTTGGGTCGCTACTGTATGGTTTTAAAAACAAATACAACTATCAGGTAAGAAAAATACAATTGGCGTACCCCAATTTGCCCAAGGCTTTCAAAGGGTTTAAGCTGGTGCACATCAGCGATATTCATAGCGGTAGCTTTACCGATAAAGAAGCCGTGCTGAGGGGAGTGCAGCTCATCAATGAGCAGGCAGCCGACGTGGTGCTGTTCACCGGCGATATGGTAAACGACCGGGCTACGGAAATGGAACCTTTCATGGATGTGTTTAGCCGGGTGCAGGCCAAGCAAGGTGTGTACAGCACGTTTGGTAATCACGACTACGGCGATTATGTACGTTGGAAAACCGATGAAGAAAAACTGGCCAACCAGGCTGCGCTGCGCAAAGTGCATGCCGAATTGGGCTGGCGCCTGTTGTGGGATGAACATGTGGTGCTTCAAAAAGAGGACGCACAAATTGGGTTGATTGGTGTACAGAACATCAGCGGCAAAGGCAACTTTCACAGCTATGGCAGTTTGGCAAAAGCCCTGCACAACAAGCCCGATACATCGTTCAATATTCTCATGAGCCACGATCCCAGCCATTGGGATGCAGAAGTGGTAAAAGACCATCCGAACATTGACCTCACTTTAAGCGGCCATACCCATGGCATGCAGTTTGGGGTTGAAATTCCCGGCTTCCGGTGGAGCCCCGTAAAGTGGATGTACAAACAATGGGCCGGCTTGTATGAAACGGGTACACAAAAATTGTACGTCAACCGTGGCTTCGGTTTTATAGGCTACCCCGGCCGGGTGGGCATTTTGCCAGAAATAACCGTGATAGAATTGGTGTAAACGGTTAAACTCAGCAGCATCTTTCAGGTCATAGCCCCATACCTTTATGCTGCTTTATGAATACACTTCGTTCGCTTTTTGTGACAGGCATCATTGCTGTATGCCTTCTTTTTTCGCCTGCGGCAAAAGCCCAGCAAGACACTGCCATTGACTACGCCGCATTGGGAGTAGACACAACTGCACTGTATGATTCATTGCTCAATGAACTGCGGATGCTGGGGTTGGCGGGTGCTTCCCAAAAAAGTTATTTCGATGTAAACGTGGGCATGGGCAATGGCACATTTGCGTTGCAAAATGCCAGCTTCGATGTAAGCACCAACCACATTTTTTACAATGCCGGTTTGGGGTATTACCACAAGTCGGGTTTGTCATTATCAGCAGGGGCCAACTTTACCAATAGCAATGGTTCGCTGAGTGTATATCAGCAATACATATCGCCGGCATTTGACTTCAGAAATAAAAAAGTAGCAGCCGGCATTTCTTATTTCCACTACTTCAATAAAAAGGATGTTGATTTTTACATTTCACCGTTGGTAAATGAATTGTATGCATATACTGTGTTGAAGAAGTCGTGGCTGCAACCCAAGCTGGCATTGGATTACGCCTGGGGCCAGTACGATGAATTGGAAGGCTTGAAATTTATTGACACGGTTCGGTATCGTCGTTTTGCACCCATTGTACGCTACCTCAGCCGTCAGCAACGTATTGCCAATGTGAGTGATTTCAGCATTATGTTCAGCGTACGGCACGACTTCATTCATACTTCCGAAAAGCATCCGAAATTATTCTTCCGCTATACACCCAGCTTGCTGGTATTGGGCGGCACGGCTACTTATGGTTCCAATACGCCACTCAATTCATTGAACGGCCCACGTATGACCAATCTTACCAATGTGCAGTATTTCCAAAGCTTATATGGCGATGCTTTTACGCCACCCTCTACCAGTTTTGCGTTGCAAAATTTCAACATCACCAATGCAGCCATGTTAGGTGTGGGTGCCTTTTACCTTCAGGGCCAGCTTACGTTGTCGTACATTATTCCTAAGGCGCAAAGCCGTTGGAATACATTCTTTAACCTCACCACTGGTGTAAGTTTTTAAAGGGTCGGCTTGTATCATTTTACTGTATTCATTCGTTTTTGAAAAAATCATTCATCTATGCGAGTATTTGGTACTTTATGTTTATTGCTGTTGTTGTCTGCAACTTCCTTTGCACAGTTCATAAAAATTGGACCCAAGGCTGGCGCCAATCTGGTGAAAATGGAAGGCAAATCTTTCAAGGAAAGTTTTCAGCTGGGCTATTTTGCCGGTGCCTTTGCCGAAGTAAAACTGGGCAAGAAATTTTACCTGCAACCCGAAGTATTGTTTACAGAAACCAACCTGAGCACCAGCAGTAATTTCAACAGCATTTACCAAAACCTGTTGATACCCGACACCCTCACCAGCATTAAGCTGCAGGCATTGGTGATACCTGTAACACTCAACTGGAGGGTGGCCAATATCCTCTCGTTTTCGGCAGGGCCGCAGTTCAGCATCAATATGAAAAAAGGTGAGGGGCTGTTCAACAATGCCAAATCGGCTTTCAGCGATGGCGATATAGCTTTTGTAGCCGGCGCCAATGTGATGCTGAGCAAACTGCGGTTAAGTGCCCGCTATGGCTGGGGCATCAAAGAAATGAACAATGTAGACGGGCAGGATCCGTGGAAGCAACAAACCATTCAGTTGGGCGTTGGCTTCGTCTTCTAACCTGTCATATATTCCACTGCTCAAGGGGTCAATTGCGCCATATCGGCAAGGTTGGCCCCTTTGGCATTAATATTGGTCCATTCTTTCTCCTGCACGTTGTGTAGTATTTTGACAATCGTTTCAAGTAAAATATATGAGTAGATCGCAGCAGCCTTTTTTTATGAATAGTGAAGACGATGTAGACTTCATGCCCATCATTCCCATTACGGAAGGAGAGCAGGAAGAAGAAAAAAGCATAGTATATCCTGATGTGGTGCCGGTGCTGCCTTTGCGCAATACCGTATTGTTTCCAGGCGTAGTTATACCCATTACGGTGGGCCGCGATAAAAGCATAAAAGCCGTAAATGATGCGTACAAAGGTGACAAACTGATTGCCGTTTTGGCGCAAAAAGACAGCAGCGTAGAAGAGCCTTCGCCGGAAGATTTGGTGGAGATTGGTACTGTGGCAAAAATCATCAAACTCATTAAAATGCCCGATGGCGGCACTACGGTGATTTTGCAGGGTAAGCGCCGTTTTCGTTTGCTGAACATTTTGGAGCAAGACCCGTATTTCAAGGCCAGTGTAGAATACCTGCAGGAAACGGAGCAACCCAAGGATCAGAATTTTGATGCGTTGGTGAGCAACATTAAAGAACTGGCCACGCAAATCATTCAGCTCTCGCCCAACATTCCCAGCGAAGCGGCCATCATTCTCAAAAACATAGAGAACCCATCTTTCCTCATCCACTTTGTGGCGGGAAATATGAATACCGATGTAAAAGAGAAGCAGCAAATACTGGAGCTGAACGACATTGATAAACGTGCCGAAGAACTGAACCGCCTGCTGCACCGGGAACTCCAATTTGCGCAGCTGAAAGATCAGGTGACGAATAAAACCCGCACCGAAATAGACAAGCAGCAGCGGGAGTATTTTTTGCAGCAGCAACTTAAGAGCATCAAAGAAGAGTTGGGTACCGATAATGTAGCCGAGGTAAACCAAATGCGCCAGAAAGCAGAAGGCAAAAAATGGCCGGCTGCTGCCAAGCAAGCTTTTAGCACGGGCATTGAAAAACTCGAACGTATGCACCCCAGCACACCTGATTACAGCGTGGTGTACAACCACCTCGATTTGATGCTGGACCTGCCTTGGGATGAAACTACCGAAGACAATTACGATCTGAAAAACGCCAAGAAAGTACTGGATGCCGATCATTATGGCATGCACAAAATCAAGGAGCGTATTTTAGAATACCTGGCCGTGTTGAAACTGAAGGGCGACATGAAAAGTCCCATCCTGTGTTTTGTTGGTCCTCCGGGTATTGGTAAAACTTCATTGGGCCGTAGCATTGCTCATGCCATCGGCCGTAAGTATGTACGCCTGAGCCTCGGTGGCCTGCACGATGAAAGCGAAATTCGTGGGCACCGCAAAACATACATTGGTGCCATGCCAGGACGCATTTTGCAAAACCTGCGTAAGGTAAAAACCAGCAATCCGGTGATGATTTTGGATGAGATTGACAAGGTGGGCAACGACCATCGTGGCGATCCTTCCAGTGCATTGCTCGAAGTGCTGGATCCAGAACAGAACAATACTTTTTACGACAACTATCTCGAACTGGAATACGACCTGAGCAAAGTGTTGTTCATTGCCACGGCCAACAGTTTGCAGAGCATTCAGCCAGCACTTCGCGACCGTTTGGAAATCATCGATCTTTCTGGCTATGCCATTGAAGAGAAAGTGGAGATTGCGAAGCGACACCTCATTCCCAAACAACAGGAAGCACATGGTTTGGCCAAGCAAAACCTGAAAATTGCCGATCCGGTGATTGAAAAAATAGTAGAGTCGTACACCCGTGAAAGTGGAGTGCGGGAACTCGACAGACAAGTGGCTTCGGTGATGCGGTACAAGGCCCGTGAGTTTGCTACGAATGGCAAAATGAAAACACAGGTGTTGGCGAAAGATGTTGAGAAGATTTTGGGAGTGCCCCGCTACAGCAACGATATGTATAAAACCGTGAACCAACCAGGCGTGGCAGTTGGCTTGGCATGGACCTATGTTGGCGGAGACATTCTGTTTATTGAAGCACTGCTGAGCGAAGGCAAAGGTGAATTGAAACTCACCGGCAACCTGGGCAATGTAATGAAAGAAAGCGCCAGCACTGCATTGACATATTTGCAAGCCAATGCCAAAAAGATTGGTGTTGATGCGGAGCTATTCAACAAGCGTAGCATACACATACACGTGCCCGAAGGTGCTGTACCTAAAGATGGCCCAAGTGCTGGTGTCACCATGCTTACAGCGCTTACATCTGTGTTTACAGGCCGCAGGGTAAAGCCCTACCTGGCCATGACCGGTGAAATTACGTTGCGTGGACAGGTGCTACCCGTTGGTGGTATCAAAGAAAAAATATTGGCCGCCAAAAGAGCTGGTTTAAAAGAAGTGATTTTGTGCTGGCAAAATGAAAAAGATGTGAAGGAAATCGATCCCTCATTTATTGGTGGAATGACCTTCCACTATGTTAAAACAATGCAACAAGTGCTCGATTTGGCATTGGTATAAAACATGGTTATAAAAATCTATAAGATCACTCAACAAAAAGAAATCATGCCCTGTTAATATTGCTGACAAGAAATTTTTCATGTTGGTTGTTTTAAGGGTTAAAGTAATCCTCCTGGTCGCAGGAGGATTTTTTTTATGCCAATAAAGCTGCTACCTGCTGCACATTTTTCTCTTCAAACCATCGGATAGGAGTGAGCATCCAACCAGCTACCGCACCGGGTTTGGCTATCTTTTGAGAAATGCTCAATACTGTTTTATCTATTTGAAGAATGTAGGCTGCACGTTCTGGCTCAGGCATCAGCGCCAGCGCCACTGCATTGGCCCAGGCAGCTTGCCGGGCTTTTTCAATACTAAAATTGAGCACGGCTTTTTCTTTGCCCTCACTTATGCGGCTAAGCAGTTTCATGGGCCAGCAAATGGCTTCGAGTTTGCGCTGCACTTCCACTGCCAGTGTAGCAATCTGGCTGTTTATTGTATCGAAATCTTTTTGCAATTGCCATATAGATTCGCCGGGAGCAGTGAGTGCCGCAGCAATAGCGAGGTCGAGGTTGATGTGGGTATTGATGCCCATCAGCAAATGCTGAATCACCGTGTACGGTTGTTGTGTACTATCAAATACATGATGCCAGCTTTGGGTAAGTGTACCATGTTGTTGGTATTGATGCCACGCATCAATGTAGCGCTGTGCAAAAAATACATCCAGCTTTTCCATGCGGGCAGCATCTTCAAATACTTGTTGCTGAATACCCTGTTGTACTGCCACCGTCATTTGCCGGTATAGGCTGGCAAAATAAGCCTGGCGAGAAGATTGGGCTACGCTGTGTGCAATAATGTGATCGAGTTGGGCGATGACTTCGGCGATGGTTTGCATGCCTTAAAGATAACCGCCGCCTTGTATTTATTGCAACTGCCGTTTGTACAACTGTACTGTATTTTCCAAACCTAAATACAACGCATCGCAGATGAGGGCATGACCAATCGAAACCTCATCGAGCATGGGAATGTGTTGTTTCAAAAAAGCCAGGTTGTGCATGTCCAAATCATGACCGGCATTCAATCCCAAACCCAGTTGATGCGCCAGTGTTGCGGCTTGTACATAAGGCGCAACAGCGTCCTCTTTTTTGCCTTCGGCGTAGAGGTGGGCATAACTTTCGGTATACAGTTCAATGCGGTTGGTGCCAGCAGCAGCAGCGCCTTCTACCATGGCTTCTACAGGGTCTACAAAAATGGATACCCGGATTCCCGCTGATTGAAAACGGCCAATGATATCTACCAGATAATCTTTGTGGGCAATGGTGTCCCAGCCATGATCGCTGGTGAGCTGGCCATCGGCATCGGGCACCAGTGTTACCTGATGCGGTTTTACTTCCAGCACCAGGTCTACAAATTTTTGCTCTCTGGGGTTGCCTTCAATGTTGAACTCTGTCGTTACGATTTGTTTCAGGGCCCGCACATCGGCATAGCGAATGTGGCGTTCGTCGGGGCGGGGATGCACCGTGATGCCTTCGGCACCAAAACGTTCAATGTCTTTCGCCGTTTGAATGACGTCGGGATTATTGCCGCCACGGCTGTTGCGCAGGGTGGCAATCTTATTGATGTTGACAGATAACTTGGTCATAGCAGGCTTTTGCTGGGCGGCAAATGTACAAAAACCAACAGGGCCGTGGCGTCCTGCGCCGTCAAGCATTTGTATGAAAGGGGCAAGAAAAAAACTTTTCATGTTTCTGTAACATTTGAATAGGGCAGTCGTCACACTTCCAACATTCACACACGGCAGCTGCTGCAATACCCTGCTCACTGCTGTTTTAACCATCATTCAAAACATCATTCGAGTATGAAAAAGTTGCACCTGCTGCTGTTGACAGTAGTAACCCTGAGTGCCGGCGTAGCACTGGCCCAATGGAAACGCATTAGCGGTAACGGAAACGTAGTTACGCAAACCCGAGAAACGGGAACATTCAGTGAAATTGTTGTATCGGGAAGCATGCAGGTAGAAGTAACGGCTGCGCCAGCTATTGGTGTACAGGTGCAGGCCGAAGACAATTTGCAGGAATACATTGTAACCGAAGTAAAAGGCAATCGCTTACAGGTAAAATTTAAAAATGGCGTATCGATCAATAGCCACAAAGCAGTAAAAGTTTTGGTGCGCATGCCGAAGTTGAACGCCGCCAGTATTGCCGGAAGCGGCAGCATTCGTAGCAGCAATCAGCTTAATAGCAATGGCAATTTTTCAGCCACCATTTCGGGCAGCGGTAGTGTAGATGTACAAACTACAGCCACCAAGGTGGATGCAACGATTGCAGGCAGTGGCAACATTGTACTGGCCGGCAAAACAGAAGATTTGCATGTGGTGATTTCTGGTAGCGGCAGCTTCAAAGGATACCAGCTTACTGCCAACGAAGCTTCTGTACAAATAGCCGGCAGTGGCGATGTGCAAGCTTATGCCAGCAACAAACTGGATGCGGCCATCAGTGGCAGTGGCAGCGTGTATTACAAAGGCAACGCCAGTGTTTCTGTAAAAACTTCGGGCAGTGGCAAAGTGCGTAAAGCCGATTAATATTCTTTCACTCAGCCACACACAAACACATCACCACACACGGTTGTTTCATTAGTGTAGTTTAGCAACAAAGGGAGCAGGTTTACACCGTGCTCCCTTTGTTGTTGTAAAAAATATTTTCGGCTGCTAAAATTGATTTCGCCACATCATGCTTTCAATGGGCTTGTTAGGCTGGCCGCTGTATTTGGCATTTGCTTTTTGATTGTACTTCACTTCAATTTCGCCGTCTACCGGAAAATAAATGAGCTGACCAATGGGCATGCCTTTGTAAATTTTCACGGGTTGTTTTACCGAAATTTCCAAAGTCCAGTTGCCGCAAAAACCTACATCACCTTTGCCCGCCGTGGCATGAATGTCGATACCGAGGCGGCCCGTGCTGCTCTTGCCTTCCAAAAAAGGAACATGCGCATGTGTTTCGGTATATTCCAATGTTACACCCAGGTAAAAAACATGGGGGTACAATACAAAACCATCATCCGGAATATCGAAATATTCAATCTCGTTGTGTTGCTTGGCATCCAGCAAATGGTTTTTATAGGTAGCCAGCGTAGCGCCGAGGTGTACATCGTAGCTGTTGCTACCAAGGCACTGCCGGTCGTAAGGCTCAATTTTAATGGTGCCTTTGTCTATTTCTTCCAATATCCTTTTGTCGCTCAGTATCATGTGTTGTAACTTTATAGGCGTTCCGCAAATTGCGGATTGCCCCTTGTTTTATGCCGCTTTTTTATACACAAACTATCGACGAATTTACCCGCCTGGGTGTTTGGGAAATTACAGAGCCGGAAGACTATTTCCTGGAATTTGTGCCCGTTAGCCGCCAGATTACACATCCGCAAAAACGCTTGCAACACCTGGCTGGCCGTTTTTTGTTGCAGCATTTGTTTCCCGATTTTCCACTGTCACTTATTCAAGTGGCCACTACCAAAAAACCTTTTTTGCCTCAGGAGTCGCACCATTTTAGCATATCACATTGTGGCAATTATGCCGCCGCCATTGTAAGCACGGTAGACAGGGTAGGGATTGATATAGAAATTCCCACGGACAGGTTGCTACACCTGATGCCGAAATATTTGCATACCAACGAACGCATGTTGGCCGAGCCGCATGCCCTCGATCAGTTGGTGCATGTAGCTACAATTTTATGGAGTGCCAAAGAAGCTATGTTTAAATGGTACGGCCATGGGGAAGTTGATTTCAAACAACACCTCCGCATTTACGAACTCAATTTTGATAAACCCGATAGCGGACATATCAACGCTGCATTTATGAAGTTTGATGAACAGCCATTGCAGTTGCCTTTTAAATGCTGGCCAAATTTGGTGCTTAGTTGGCTGGCGGTATAGTTTCCTGTTTATTGCTGATGCGGCTAAATACTTTTTCGTTGAAGTAATCTACAGGCCGAACCCATTTTTTTAGTTTGGGCCCAACTGGCAACCGGTAGTTGAACGTGAGGCGCAGCAAACCCGATGTTTGGCGATAGCGAAAATCTTGTACCGGTGCATTCAACTGATTGTTGATCCAGGTAATGGCAGCCGTCCATTGTGGGCGATTGATGCCTGCGGCAAAACGATACGCAAAATCGGGCCGAACTGTTACGCTGTTTTGATTGCCAAAAGGCGTACTTGATTTTGTAAAATTCAAATCGAGATAGCTGCTGGCGTTGGCATGTACAAATACATTGCGAAACAGCACCAACGTGTATGCGTAACCCAACGATGGGCCAAATTCTATATGCCGTATGCGGTTGAGTGCAGGTAATCCTGTATACAACGGATCGGTTGGTACAAAACTGCTGTCGGCAGAAATGATGCTGTAGTTGGCTTCGAAGCCTGCGGTAAGGCTGCCTGCAGATTTTAGCTGGCGTTCGCTTTGCAACATGGCCGCTCTGTACGAAAATTTGCGCCAATTGAAAATATGTTCGTACTGTCCACCAATTTGTGAAATGCCCATGTCGGGTCGAACGTAATATTTACCGGGAGTTGATGTAGCAGATTGCAGGTAAAAACCTTTATAAAATTGCCCGTAAAAATCTATTACACTTCTTCTTCCATAGCTGTGCGATTGCAAATCGAGGTAGCGTGTTTTGCCTCTATCATTTTGAAACTGATTGATAAATTTAAAACCGTAAGCCAGGTTGAGCGTAAGCCACTGATAGGTAGCGCCAATACCCATTGTTACAGGAGTGTTTGGCCGGTAAGCAATAAGCTGTTGTTTGTTGGCTGAAGGAATAAAATCTGGCGTTACAAACTTGTTGCTGAAATAAAAACGGCCGGTAAAATAGCCGTCGAATGTTTTAAAAAAAGTAGTGTCATGCACATTGGCCTGTAAACTGTCTTGCTGAGCGTAAGAAGCAGAAAAAGAAAACAGCAGCAATAGCAATGATAAACATCGCAACAGCATGCCGGTGGATATTCTGCATCGCTGTATTACCTTCTTGCGTTGGTGATTAAGCAGTAGTTTCATCGCCGTCCTCCAGCAGATTCAATTCAAAATCCTGACCGGCAATACCTTCAATCGAACCTTTGAAATGCGTCATGTTGAGCATTACTTTTTCCAGTTGTTTTTCTCTGGCCTTCCACAGTTTTTCCATGGCATCTCTTTCACGTACTATAGATTGACGCATCGATAAAAACCCTTCCCGGATAGCCCGCCACTGTTCGCCAAATTCGTTGCTGGTGAGATAGGCGTACAACATGTGCATTTTGTCGCCCTTGTTCTCTTCGCTTTTTAGTGCAGTGGCTACTTTAATAATACCTTCCCGCAATACATGTACCAGGGCTTTGGCTTCGGCAAATGTGCAAATCCATACGCCGTCTTTCTCACCAAAGCGCTCCAAATCTTTGGGTAGTGTTTGTGTTACAATCACCGCTACATCAGCACCTTGGCTGCGCATGTCTGCTTTGAGCTTTTCAATCCACTCGGTGCTAAAGGCTTGTGTTCTTTTACTTTCAAAAATGATTTTTCCGCAGTCTTGGCCAAACCTGTTGCGTACGGTTTGTATGCAATCTGCTCCTCGAACACCCTTTGCTACCTCGCTTATTACGTCATACGGAAAAGCATTTCGGAGCATTTCTTCCAACATCAGTTCCTGTACTTCGCCCTGAGTTTGCATGCTGCCTTGCTCTGCCTTGCGTTTCATTTCTTCAGCCAGCTTTTTTTGCTGCTCAAATTTCTCTTCCAGCTCTTTCAACTTCAGCTGGTATTCACTCTCCTTGTTGCGGTTTTTTTCTATCTCTTCTTGGCGAATAACGTCACTGAGTTTGCTGCGTTCTTCTATCAGCATTTTTTGCAGTTGTATTTCCAGCTCTTGCTCTTTGTTCAGCAGTTCTTGTTCTTTCTTCAAAAAGTTTAGTTCTTTTTGGCGGGCTTCTTTCAGCTTTTCATCATTATTGGCCAGTTGCTCTTTCAGCAATTTCATTTGTACTTCATAATCACCGGATAGTTGTTTGCGCAGGTTTTCTTCCAGCATTTCTGCCAGTTTCTTTTTCTCTTGCTCCAGTTGCAGCGCTGCTTCACGGTCTTTTTGTTCCAGCTGTGTTTTTAATTGATTTTCCCGCTGTCGGTATTCGTCATCTTTTTTTTGCTGCCAATCTTTCATTTGGTTGCGCAATTCCTCCCGCATGGCATCGGTGGGTTCAAACTTGTGGCTGCAATTGGGGCAAACTACCTGGGGCATACTAAAAAAGTTATTTGGCTAAGCTGCGAAAATACAATCGGTTGGTGAGCAAATGCATGGCTACATCGGCAATGGTTTTCAGTACCAGAAATATGGTTATATCTGACCAGCCCGAAAAGCTGGCACCAACCAGCATGAGGTGCATAGGAACTATACGTAAATACGGCAAAAAGAAAATGTAACCAGCCCGTACAGGGGCTGTGGCAGTGGCTTGCCTTTTGCGCACAAAGTCCATAAACTCGGCTATGAGTATGATAAAGAACGAAATCTTCAAAAAACCAACATCTACTTTACCCTCGCTACGTACCCAAAGCATAATGAGATAAACGATATGAAAAGTGCCATAATGGAACAAAAAGAAGAAACTGTTGCAACCTCTGCTGGAAGCCGCAGACATGGGTTTTCCATTGTTTTCTACAATCTCAACCTGATTGATAGGAACAGTGAGTAATTGAATAAAGGTGAATAAGCCCATGGCTGCGCTTTGCAGCCAATACAGCAGCAGCAAGGTTCTGAAAGATTCGGGGTGCTGCCGGTAATACCAAATGAAGTAAATGTTGAAGCTAATGAGCAGCCATAGCCCCATGCTGTTTTTCAATAGTTGTTTCATGAAGAATAAAACTAAGGAAAGCAGGCATAGTAAGCGCTTACACTTTAGCTACGATTTATTTAATACAAAAAAGGCATCCTATATTTTTTCTGCAGCCATACATTGCTGCAGGTACTGCAGCCAGCGTTGGTAGTGTGTTTCGTATGACTGTTGTTTATTGGGCTCTATCAGTGCTTGTTTTTCCAAACCTTTGCCCAGATCGCCTTCTGCAATTACGCCAAGCCCCACACCGGCACCCAGTGCAGCCCCGGTGGCACCGTCTGTATTATACAGTTCAACCGGTACTCCGGTTACGTTTACAAATACATCAGTAAATACTTGACTTTGAAACATATTGGCTTTGCCAGCTTTTATAAGCGATGGATGCATGCCCATGCTCCGCATAATATCTAAGCCGTAGCGAAAGGAGAATGCGATGCCTTCTTGCGTGGCCCTGAAAAAATGCGCCACCGAATGTCTGTTGAGGTCGAGATTCATTATTTGAGCCCCCACCAGTTCATTGCCCAGCATCCGTTCGGCGCCATTACCAAATGGTAAAATGCTGATGCCTTCACTGCCCGGAGCCACTTCGGCGGCATTGGCATCAATAGCGGCGTAGCTCATTTGCGGGGCCATCCATTGGCGTATTATTTTATTCATAATGCCACAACCATTGATGCACAACAACAAACCTATTCGTTGGGCTGTGCTTCTGTGGTTTACATGGGCAAAACAATTGAGCCGCGATTGCGGATCGGGGGCTATGGCATCGGCAACGCCGTAAATAACGCCGCTGGTGCCAGCCGTTGTGGCTACTTCTCCGGGGCGCATTACATTTAGTGAAAGCGCATTATTTGGCTGGTCGCCGGCTTTGTAGGTAACCGGTATGCCGGGCCTCAATTGAAGTTCACGTGCCACGGCTGCATTTACTTCTCCATGGCTGGTAAATACATCACGGATTTCAGGAATGATGCTGGCATCGAACCCAAAATGATCAAGGACTTTTGCAGAAACGCTGTTAGTAGAAAAATCCCAGAAAATACCTTCGGAAAGTGCTGATGGAGTAGTAGTAAGCTGGCCACTGAATTTGAAGGCAACAAAGTCGCCGGGCAGCATTACGTGTGCTATTTGTGCAAACAGGGCAGGTTCGTTTTCTTTTACCCAGGCAAGTTTTGCGGCAGTAAAATTACCGGGTGAGTTGAGCAGGCTGTTCAAACTTTCGGCATGGCCAATGCTGTCGAAAGCTTTATCGCCGTAGGGCACGGCACGGCTATCACACCAGATGATGCTGTTGCGTAGCACTTTTCCATCAACATCAGTTACTACCAACCCATGCATTTGATATGCAATACCAATGGCAGCAATATCAGCTGGGTTATATTTTCCTGAGGCATTTGCTTTAATGATGCACTGGCGAATATCGTACCACCACTGCTCGGGATCTTGCTCGGCCCAGCCGGTTTGCAAGGATATAATCGGCGATTCGTTTTCAGGATATTGCGCCGAGGCCACCACATGTTGAGTATGGGTATCTACTACAGAAACTTTGATGGCAGAAGTGCCAAGATCTATGCCTAACAACAACATAACGACTAATATTTTGCAGAGCGGCAAAGTACGCTGGCTGAGTGAGATTAATGCTGATAAAACCCAGAAGAGAACCGCCGCTTGTACTACTGTAAAAAAGTACCCGGAATATAAAATGAGGATACAGAAAATGAACTTACACTGTGTGTGAAAAAGAAACCGGAGCGTGGCCCCGGTTTCAGATGTATCATTAAATGGCCCTGTTGATAATCATTTCGTACAACTCTTGCTTGCCGCTGATGATGTTTGGCTCTCCGGCTTGGGCAGCAATGTTGCGCAAATCGTGCAGTGAGAGTTGGCCAGCTTCAAAAGCAGCGCCATTGCCACTGTCGAATGATGCATAACGCTCTGCACGAAGCTGCTTGTAGGCAGAAGAAGTCAATACTTTATCGGCAGTGAGCAGTGCTCTGGCAAATGTATCCATGCCGCCAATGTGGGCATAAAACAAATCGGCCACGTCGGTAGAATTGCGCCGGATTTTTGCATCGAAGTTGATGCCGCCACCTCCAAAGCCACCAGCTTCCAATATTACCAGCATGGCTTCTGTAAGCTCGTTGATGTTGTTGGGAAATTGATCGGTATCCCAACCGTTTTGATAATCGCCCCGGTTAGCATCAATGCTGCCGAGCATGCCGGCATCGGCAGCTACCTGCAATTCGTGTTGGAACGTGTGGCCGGCCAGTGTGGCGTGGTTTACTTCAATATTCAGTTTAAAATCGTTGAGCAAATCGTATTGGCGCAAAAAACCGATAACCGTTTCTGAATCGTAATCGTACTGATGTTTGCTGGGTTCGCAAGGCTTTGGTTCAATAAAAAATGTACCGGTAAAGCCATTGCTGCGGGCATAATCTTTTGCCATGTGCAGAAAGCGGGCCAGGTGTTCTTTTTCCCGTTTCATGTTGGTGTTCAGCAGGCTCATATAGCCTTCTCTGCCGCCCCAAAAAACATAGTTTTCACCACCCAAGGCAATGGTTGCATCAATGGCGGCTTTTACCTGAGCACCGGCATGTGCTACTACTGCAAAGTCGGGGTTGGTACTGGCACCATTCATGTATCGCTGGTGCGAAAAAAGGTTAGCAGTGCCCCACAGCAATTTTACGCCGGTGGCTTGTTGTTTTATTTGTGCATAATCTACCAGTGCATGCAGGCGGCGTTCGTTTTCTGCCACATCATTGCCAAAGTCTACCACATCTACATCGTGAAAGCAGTAGTAGGGCAGTTGGAGTTTGGTAATGAATTCGAATGCGGCATCCATTTTTCGCTTGGCTCTTTCTACTGGGTCGGCAATTTGCAGCCATGGAAAAAGATGGGTGGGGCCGCCAAACGGATCGCTGCCATCGCCGCAGAAAGAATGCCAGTAAGCACAGGCAAAACGAAGGTGATCCTTCATGGTTTTACCAGCAACCACACGGTTTTCATCGTAGTACTCAAAGGCTAGCGGATTATCGGTGCCAGGGCCTTCATACGCTATACTTGGTATGTGTTTAAAATAATCAGTAACGGTACTTAACACTTTCATTTGTTGTATCATTTATGCGTTTAAAATTCAGTAATGCATTTACCTTTATTGCAGCAAGTGAGAAGGAAAGGGCGAGGCGAAATCGCCCCTTCGGATATTACTGCTTGCTTGTGATTTTTTAGTTGCTGCGCATACCTTTCAGTAATCCGGCGTATGATGGTTTCCGCTGATAATTAGTGTCGTAAAACAGCGGGAACTCACGGCCATTGTTGTACAGCCAGCTCAGTCTATCGATAACGCCCCACAGCGTGATACCACCACGTTGTGCAGGTGGTACATACTTGTAGTACGTTTCTACTACAAAGCGGGCCATATCGGCCTGGTAAGCCATCAGCTGTGGTGTAGGTGCCGCAGCGGCACTATTCAGCATGGTTCTGATATCCAACTCTGTTATGCGGATTTTTAAACCGGTAGCGCCCAGTTTTTGAAACATGCTTTCAATGCCGGCTTTATTAGTGTTCCATGCTATGTGCATTTGGGTACCAATGCCATCCACTTTTGCACCCTTGGCCTTCAGTTCGCCTACAAATGTAATGAGTGAATCCAATTTACGGCTGCTGATTTCCAAATTAAAATCGTTGATGTATAACTCAGCGGCAGGGTCGGCAGCACGGGCATAGTTGAATGCTTTGAGTGCATAATCTCTACCCATGTAGTTGCTCCATACCAGCACATGCGAAGGCGTAATATCGGTGTTGGCATTGTTGCGGATTTCACCATTTTCTGTAAACAGTTCGTTGATGACATCCCATGCTATCACTTTGCCTTTGTAGCGGGTTACAATGGCTGTAATCCAGCGGTTGAGAGCCTCATCAAGTTTGTTGGCCACCTGCGCACCACTTGGTGCTGCTACCACTTCTTTTACACTTACATCATCTATCAGGTAAGTATTAGCAGCCTGGCCAAGATCGAATAAGAACGTAGTAGAACTTAATTGTGCAGTAATCGTCCAAGATACTTGCTGCCATGCAGTGCCAATGTTTTGATCGCCCTGGTACTGTGGGCTCGATGGCCCGGTACTGAGCCGGATAGAACCGCCAGCTGCTGTTGCCCGTACCCAGTAAGAGATAGTGTACTGCTTGCCTACTTCGGTAGGGAAGGCCGCACTGCTCACCTGCACCCGCCACTGGCTACCGGCATAGCCTATTGGGTTTACCACCTTCATGGCGCTGGTGCCGGTATGTATTTCCGATGCAATATTGGTTGCAGTTACAGTTGAGGTTCCTGTTGGGTTTCCGGTATTAAAAACACTCCATCCTGACAGGCCCGATTCGAAGCCTGGATTGGTGGCCAGCTCAACCGCTGCGGGTATGGTAATGCCTGCAAAGGATTTCAGGTAGCCGGCATTTTGCTGAGAGTGCCAGCCAAGCACATGGCCATACACATCCATACCTGTTACAGCATTCATCAAATTGTCGGCATTGGTAAAGTTGAACGTGCCATTGCTTTGAACGATGCTGCTGTGCTTCATGTCGTTTTCAAAAGTTACCCAGTTAAAATCCCGCTTTACAATGCTGGCATAGGCAGGATCTGAATTCATGGCATTGCTTACGGCAACACCAACCGGGTAAGATACTACTGACTTAAGTGCAGCACTTGTATCAGTAAAATTTCCGGTAGACAAAACACCGGTTTTAATGTCTTTGGTGCATGCTACCAGCAGTGCAGCAGCCAGTGTGGTACCGGCTATTGCTTTTATGGTTTTGTTGGTTTTCATATGCATGTATGCTGTTTGGAAAATGAATAAAAAGTAAGTGATGGTTGCCTGTTGATGGTACCAGCAGGCAACCATATGTCAGGCTTAGTATCCTGTATTTTGGAACTGTTGCGGATTGGGGTCAACGGTGTTGTTTAACTGGCTTTGCGGTATGGGCCGACGCACATGAAAATCTTTCACGTTAGGAGCTCCATCGCTATTATACAGGCGTACTCTTTCTACCAGTTTGTTGCGTACTGCCAGGTCGGGCCAACGGCTGCATTCGCCAGCCAACTCACGGGTACGTTCATCCAAAATAAAATCGAGTGTTACTTGAGAGGTGCTGGTGAGTTTGATGAGGTCGTAACGGGCCACACGCTGAGGCTCGGATAGTTCGGGGCGGTTTACTGCACGGCGCTTCAACACATTGATTAGATCCATAGCAGCAGAAGGGTTGCCGGAAGCTAGGGCAGCCTCTGCAGCCAGCAGATAGGTTTCGCTTAGTTTGGCCACAACAAAAGGACGTGTGCCTTGGTTATTGGCTTCAATTTTATCGGGGTCTTCGTACTTGCTGATGCTGGGGTACATGTTTCTGGTAAGCGTACCATCTATACTTCCACCTATAAAATAAAATTCACGTGGTGCAATCACCCGGTAAGGTTTCAGCCTTGGGCCAGATGGGGCTATGCCATTGAGCGAATCAGCAATACGGTTGGTAAACGCCATAATGAACGCAGTGTCAGTACCGGCGGTGAAGCCACCACCTGTTGTGGAAGCAATATATACCGTACGGAAAGAGCCTTCATAACGGCTGTCGTTTACTTTGTCGGCAAAAGCAACATTGTATAACCAAGGAGTAGGGCAGAAACGACGGATAGGGCGACCATACAGTACAGTGCGGGTAGAAACAGGTTGAGTAGCACTGGTGTTCAATGGAGCTCTTACATTGGTGTAATCACCACAAAAATCGTTGGCTGCATCCACTCCTTTGGTATTGCCACCAATGCCCGATGGGTTACTGATTTCATTGGCAATGAAGTTTCCGGGTATGCGTTCTATCGACCATAATATTTCGCTGTTGTAATCATTGCGAGGCCGGTGTACATCCGCATAAAATGTTTGCAAAGCGGTGCCGTATTTACCCAGGTTATTGATTACCTCCATTGCAGCTGCGTAGCCTTTGGCAAAATCATCGCCTTGCCGTGCAGAGCTGTAGGCACGGTGAATGTGTGCTTTGGCCAGCATGTGAAAAGCCACGGCTTTTGAAAAACGAAACGCACTTGCCGGTCTGCGGTCGGGTAGGTTTTTACTGGCAAAATCGAGGTCTTCAATCACCACTTCATAGTTCCGCTTTAGCAGTGCCACTGTATCCTTACGGTTAAAGCCCTGAAATGGTTGTTGGTTAAAACGCAGATCGCCGCTGCCCAAATCTACCGGCACAGCCCCAAAATATTGAATGAGGTTGAGGTAGTAAAAAGCCCGCAGAAATCTTATTTCAGCAGTAAAAGTAGTGCGGCGGTCGCTGGCAAGCGGTACGTCCGGAGCAAACTCCAGCAATCCATTGGCCAGGTTGATGCTGTTGAAACTTCGGTTCCATGGTGTAAGAATAGAGCCCACTGCAGGGTCGAGTGTGTAGCGGCCCATTACCAAAAAGTCTTGTGTACCACCGGCACCGTTACGAGGCTGTTCGGCAAAAGTAAATTCATCGGTACCTACTGTACCAAGGCCTACGGCGCCTTCGGGGCCAAATACAAAGCGCATTCCCGAGTACAGTGCATTTACACCGTTTTCAAATCCGCTGGGAGTTTTATAATAGTCTACGGAAAAAACTGTGAAGGGTTGCTCTTCCAATTTTTTATTGCACCCAAAAGCGGTAGCTATAAGTGCCAGTATTAGTAATGAATATGTCGATTTCATCTGATTAGTTTTTGGAGATTACAAACTGATGTTAGCACCCATGGTAAATGTGCGGCGGGGAGGTGTAGCCAGGCCCAGTGTAATGGTGCCGTTGTTGCCGGCTCGAATATTACCCGGATTGCCCACGCCCTGGTTGCCGGTACCTGTACCTTCTGGGTCTACGCCGGTTTGGCGGTAGAAGGGTGAATGCAAAATCGCCACATTGTCTACAGAAAAATACAGGCGAACACTCTGTGCGCCCAAGCGTTTCAGGGCTTGCTTGCCAAAGCTGTAACCAAGGTTGATGCTCCTCATTTTTACAAAAGAAGCATCGTAATAACCGAGGGTACTCCACGCATCGCTTACATTACTGATTTGGGTTTGAGGCATTGGAAACCAGTTAGTAGGGTTGGTTGGCGTCCAGTAATCTACCTTAATACTGTTTCTGCGACCGTCCAAAATAGTGAGGAATGCGCCGTTTGGCTGGTGAAGCTGACTGATAAGTGTACCACCAAAACGGGCAAAAATCACACTCGATAAATCGAAGCCTTTGTAGCCAAAGCGCAATGTGAGGCCGCCTTGCAAATCTGCATCCTGGTCGCCCAGAACGTACTTGTCGGCAATGGTAATGCGGCCATCGGGTTTGCCATCAGCGGCACCTGCACGGTCCAGCAATTTAAGTTGGCCGGGTTGGGCTCCAAATCGGGCAGCTTCAGTAGCTTCATTAGACTGCCAAATGCCCAGTTTGTTGTAGTCCCAAATGGCTGTCATGCTATGGCCTACAAAAAGCTGACTACCGGGCTGCTCTGTAATGCTGCCGTTGAGTCTCAGAAGCTTGTTATTATTTACAAACAAGTTGAGATCTGTAGAAAAAGTGAAGCCTGATTTAGATTTTACGTTGAGCGAAGAAAGGCTGAATTCAAAACCATTGTTTTCCATTTGACCAATATTGGTAAGGTAAGAACCTGCAACACCAGAAGTAACGGGCAGGTTGATGCCATACAGAATGTCGTTGGTTTTAGACCAGTATGCTTCAATTGAACCAGAAATACGATTGTTGAAAAATCCGTAGTCAACACCTACGTTGAACACATTGGTAAATTCCCAGCTCAGGTTGGGGTTGGGCAGGTTTATAATGTTGTAACCCGAAACGATAGTTGGGCCAAAATTATACCGGGTAATACCTGCGTTGCCGCCAATTCCGTTTGAGTTATTTACCAAGCCCAACGACTGATAGGGGTTGATAGCTTGGTTAGAGGTAGTACCATAGCTCAAACGAAGTTTTAGGTTATTGATATTACGGAATCGTTCCATGAAGCGTTCGTCAATAATGTTCCAGCCTACACTGCCTGCCCAATAGTTAAACCACTGGTTGCCCGCTGCAAGGCGTGATGAACCATCACGGCGATAAGTTAAAGTAACCAAATACTTATTGTTGAAAGCGTAATTCAAACGACCCATGTAGGAGATGAGTGCCCAACGATTTTCGCCACCACCCAATGCGGTGTTGTTGGAGTTGATAGGGGTAGACAATGCCAAATTGTAGAACTGCACAAAGTTATCAGCGATAGAATCTTTTTGTACAAAGTTGTCGAACGATTGATTCTCTTGAATACTGTACAAACCTGTGAAGTTAATTTTGTGTTTGTCTTTAATCAGCTTGTCGTAAGTCAGTAAGTTTTCGAGTGTATAGCCCCAAGTTTCGCCATTTTGTACAGAGGCAATATTGCCTTGTACAGCCCGGAAAAAGCTTGGTTTGCCGGGCAAATCTTCTGGCTGAAATTGCGCATTGTGCTGTTGTGCAAAACTCAAACCCAGATTAGCTCTGTACTTCAATCCTGTCAAAATTTCTACTTCTGCATACACACTATTGAAAGTGCGTAAACGACGAACCCTGTCTACCCATTCTGGGTTGTTTGTCTTAAGGTACAGTGGGCTGTAACGGCCACTAGCATTGATGTCATCAATATTTCCCCATGGCGTAGGTACAATATTGCCTAATGAATCGTACGGTGAAACCAAAATTTTATAGTCATGTATTTGAATTGATGTTGAGATTAAAGGCCAACTATCTATGGCCGACTATGTGGGGTAACGCTTTTTATGATGATGATAGCCTCAATATTAAAGCGGCTGATGAATATGGCATTGTTATAGGTACATCTCATCATGAACCATTGATGAGAGCTCATGATGAATGGCGGAGGTACGGCAAGGGAAAAAAATGGAATTATGATAGTACAGAAGCAGACTTGAAAGATTTTTGGCGAAAGGGGGTGCAACGTGCCTGGAATGAAAAAATAATAACCCTGGGCATGCGTGGTGATGGAGATGAACCCATGAGCTGTGAAACTGCAACTGCACTCTTGGAAAAAATTGTAGCCGATCAACGAGAAATTATTGCTGATGTAAGTGGAAAGCCGGCAATGCAAACACCTCAATTGTGGGCACTGTACAAAGAAGTGCAAGACTATTACGACCAAGGTATGCGGGTTCCCGATGATGTAACGTTGTTGTTATGCGATGATAATTGGGGAAACATTCGTCGCCTGCCTTCAACAAATGAAAAAAACGTGCAGGTGGTTATGGCATCTACTATCATTTCGATTATGTAGGTGGGCCTCGTAATTATAAATGGATAAATACAAATCACATTACCCGTATATGGGAGCAAATGCACCTTGCATGGGTGTACAATGCCCGCCAAATTTGGATTGTAAATGTCGGCGATATCAAACCCATGGAGTTCCCGATATCCTTTTTTTTGGATTATGCATGGAACCCCGATGCCATTGGTGCTGATGATTTACAGCAAAATACCTGCAATTGGAGTGCAGCACAATTTGGTAAATCGCAGGTTTTAGAAATTGGAGCACTTATAGACGGTTATACCAAAATGAACAGCCTTCGTAAGCCTGAGTTACTAGATGAAAATACTTTTTCTTTTCATTACAATGAATGGGAGCGAATGGTTTCCAACTATAGTAGTTTATTGAAGCAGGCAGAGCAGGTTCACTATTTAATAGCTCCTTCTTTAAGAGATGCATACTATCAGTTGGTGCTGCATCCTATAAAGGCTTCTGAAAACTTATATCAAATGTATTACGCAGTGGCCCGAAATAAGCAATTGGCAAAGTTGAATGATGTAAAAGCAAATGGCTATGCTACGGAAGCAAAACGTCGCTTTGAAAATGACTCATTGATTACTGAAGAATACCATCATCTTAAAAATGGAAAGTGGAAACACATGATGAGCCAAACACATATTGGTTACACCTATTGGCAACAACCACCTGTGAATAAAATGCCTTTTGTTGAAACAGTATTGGATGAATCGGTGTCTGTTTCTTTAGCAAAACCAAATGATGTCAACGTTCGAAAAGCAAGCGTACCAGCCGATGTAAGAGGAAGGGCCTTCTATGAGAAGGATGGTGTTGTATCAATTCAGGCAGACCATTTTTCCAGATCAGCCTCGCCGAAAGGTGTAAGCTGGAAAGTTCTTCCTAACCATGGCAGAGTGGGTAATGCAATAACTACCTTTCCGGTAGCACATGCTTCGTTTTCTATGGCACCGGCTCCAACAGTTGAGTATGAATTTTATACTTATGATACTGGTAACCTGTGCCTGAATACTTACCTCTCGCCTTCGCTTAATTATTGGCACTTGCCAGAAGGCCTGCAAATTGCAGTAAGCATAAACAATGAAGTTCCGCAGATAATCAGTATTAACAAAGATGACGCCGTTACAAAAACTTGGGAGAAATGGGTAGCCAATAACATTATAGTGAAGCAAACACAACACCTTGTAGAAAAAGCCGGAAAGCAAGTTGTGAAATTGAAAGTGCTTCACCCAGGTATTGTTGTGCAACAATTGGTGCTCGACTTCGGCGGACAGAAACCTTCTTTTCTTGGCCCACCAGAAACAATCAATAATTAAAAACTCACTACTAAAAATATCTTGCTATGAAAATGAGCTTCTGCAGAATCTTTTTTTTTGCACCTCTTTCAATTATTTTTCTTCAATGCAGTAGCAGCAAAAAAAGCACAAGTGACTCGCTTACTCTGAAGGATGCGTATAAGAATGAATTTAAGATTGGCGCTGCCTTGAATACAGCTCAGATAGAAGAACGAGATCCAAAGATGACAGCATTAATCAAGCAGCAGTTTAATGCACTTACGCCGGAAAATGTAATGAAAAGTGAAGTAATACACCCGGCATGGGATACCTATGACTTTACGGTAGCAGACAAGCTCGTGGCCTTTGCACATAAGAATAAAATGGAGTTAAACGGTCATACTTTGATATGGCATAGTCAGCTCTCACCCTTTGCCAGAAAAATAAATAGTGTTGATTCATTTCGCACATTCTTTACGAATTACATTGCAACTATTGCGTCCAGATACGATAAAAAAATATTTTCATGGGATGTAGTGAATGAAGCATTGAATGAAGATGGTACTATGCGGAAGTCTGTTTTTTTGGAGAAACTTGGCGAAGACTATGTGACGGAGGCATTCAGATTGGCCCAGCAAGCGGCACCCAATACTGAGTTGTATTATAATGATTATAACAATGAGCAACCGGCTAAACGCAATGGATGCATTCAGCTCATTAAAAAAATTCAGGCAGCAGGTGTTAGAATTGATGGTGTGGGCATTCAAGGACATTGGCATGTTGGAAAAGTGCCTTTGAAAGAAATTGAAGAAAGTATTGAGGCCTACGCTGCTTTAGGCGTGAAAGTGATGTTTACCGAATTAGATATCGAAGTATTGCCCCGCAATTTTCAAGGTGCCGATGTAAACCAGCGCATGGCGACAGATCCTTCTCTCAATCCGTATGCAAATGGAATACCAGCAAATGTGTTGGTACAGCAGGCAAAGGATTACGAGAATTTATTTCGATTGTTTTTAAAGCATAAAGACAAAGTAACCCGCGTTACGCTTTGGGGTGTAGATGATGGGCAAAGTTGGCTAAATGATTGGCCAGTGAGAGGACGCACAAACTATCCTTTGCTTTTTGATAGAACGCTTACACCCAAACCTGCATTTGAAGCAGTATTATCTCTTAAGCATTAAGTAGCACATTACTCCACCTTGTAAAAGCACCATATGACTGCTCAACCGCAAAAATTGTCCGTACTGGAAAAAATAGGCTATAGCCTTGGAGATTTGGCTGCCAACCTCATCTTTCAAACACTCATGGCATTTCTGGCTTTTTTCTATACTGATATTTATAAAATCCCTGCATCAAAAGCCAGTATCGTTATGTTGGTGGGAGGTATTGTGGGTGCTTTTTTCAATATCATCATGGGTGCCATTGCTGATAGAACGAGTACCCGTTGGGGTAAGTTTCGCCCGTGGGTATTGTGGACGGCAATTCCGTTTGGTATTATTTCTTTACTGGCATTTTCTACACCTGATTTTGATGAAAGTGGCAAAGTGGTTTATGCTTTAATTACCTATTTGTTGTTGGTGATAATTTATAGCGCCAACAATCTTCCATACTCTGCATTGAGTGGAGTGCTCACCGGAGATATGAAAGATCGCAACAGCTTATCTTCTTATCGCTTTGTAGCGGTAATGGTAGCACAGTTTATCATACAGGTTTTATTGCTGCCTATTGCATTATCAGTAGGCGATGGCGATAAAGCTGCTGGCTTTCAGAAAGTGATGTTGGTGTTTGCCATCACTGGTGTTTTTTGTTTTCTGATTACTTTTCTCACCACACGTGAAAGAATTGTGCCGCCGCAAGAACAGAAAACTCCACTTACACAAGACTTGAGTGATTTATTGCGTAACAAGCCTTGGTTAATAATGCTTGCATTAACCATACTCGTATTTATAACACTTGCACTTAAAGGTGGTATGAATATTTACTTCTTCCGGTATTACCTGTCGGAGGAGAGTCAGGTTAGTTTTTTGAACAACATGGGGTTTCAACAACTCATTCATTGGTTAGGTAATGTTTTCACCCCAACTGCATTTGAAGAGTTTCAAAAGCCGGGCAGTGCTCCGTTTGCTGCTGCCAGTCTTACGGGTGCAGCCAGTACTATTGCCATGATTATTGGCATTCTTTTTTCAAAGTCGTTGGCTGATAAGCTAGGAAAACGAAATGTGTACGGTATTTTTCTGGCGCTGTCTGCCATGTGCATTTTTGTCATTTATTTCTTTTCAAATACTGCTGTTGCAGCCGTTTTTGTGGCACAAACAGCGCATGGTTTTATTTACGGCATTACCATCCCTTTGCTATGGGCAATGATTGCAGATGTAGCAGATTACAGTGAGTGGAAAAATGGACGACGTGCAACAGCAATTATTTTTTCTGCTATGATATTCGGATTAAAAGTAGGTCTTAGTATTGGTGGCGCTATTTCCACTTGGTTGCTCGATATTTTCGGTTATGTAGCAGACGCTGAAGCGCAAACCAATGATGCAGTACATGGTATTAAGCTCATGGTAAGTGTAATACCTGCATTTATTTTTATTGTTGGTGCAGTTTTGTTGTTCGGATATGAAATTAACAAAGCCATGGAAGCTAAAATTGAAAGTGATTTGAAACTGAAAAGAGAAAAAGCCTGATTGTATTCAAGTAAATTTATTTTATGCCAGAAGCAACAATTGATCATATTGATTTTAACAAACTAAATGCTGAAGCAATTTCACAACCAGTCGTGGAGCATATTTTTACGGCCGATCCTTCCGCACATGTTTTTAATGGTAGAATTTATATCTATCCTTCGCATGATGTAGAAAACGATATTCCATTTGATGATTTGGGTAGTCATTTTGCGATGGAAGATTATCATGTGTTGTCCATGGATGATCCGCATGGCAAGGCTACCGATCATGGCGTGGCTTTGCACTTGAAAGATGTGCCGTGGGCTGACAAACAATTATGGGCACCTGACGCTAATGAAAAGGACGGTGTTTATTATCTTTTTTTTCCTGCAAAAGACAAAGAAGGTATATTCAGAATAGGTGTTGCAAGGAGTTCTGCGCCTGAAGGCCCATTTGTTGCTGAGCCCTGTCCAATTAAAGGGAGCTATTCAATTGACCCTGCAGTTTTTATTGATGATGATGGAAGTGCGTATATGTACTTTGGTGGTATTTGGGGTGGTCAGTTGCAGCGTTGGCAAACGGGTGTTTTTTTGTACGAAGTGGCGGGTCCTTTTGCATACTTGCCAAAAGATAATGAGCCAGCTTTATGTGGCAAAATTGCCCGGCTTGGTGATGATTTGTTATCATTTGCAGAGCAGCCGAAAGATGTTGTTATTCTTGATGAAAATGGTACACCCCTTTTGGCTGGCGATAATGAAAGGCGATTCTTTGAAGCTTCATGGATGCACAAATACAACGGCCACTACTATTTTTCTTATTCAACCGGTGATACACATTTGTTGTGTTACACTATTGGTGATAATCCCTACGGCCCGTTTACTTATGCCGGCCGTATTTTGGAACCAGTAGTTGGCTGGACTTCACATCATTCTATCGTTTCTTTCAATGGTAAGTGGTATTTGTTTTACCATGACAGTATTTTGAGTAAAGGGGTAACACATTTGCGTTGTGTAAAAGTGGCTGAACTACAGTATGATGAACTTGGCTTTATCAAAACGATTCATCCATACCATAAATCCTGAAAATGAAAAAACGATGGTTAATGTTCTTACTGTTTGGTTTTTTTATCTCAACAGTAAATGCTGCTATTAAACTGCCACGTTTAATTAGCAACAGTATGGTTTTGCAACGAGACGCACCACTCAATATTTGGGGTTGGGCCAATGCAGGAGAAGCTGTTGCTGTTACTTTCAACAATCGTACATTTCAAACTACTACTAGTGCGGCTGGCAAATGGGAAATAGTATTGCCTGCACAGCAAGCAGGTGGCCCTTTCAGTATGTATATTAAAGGGGAAAATGAAATTTTGATAAAGGATGTACTCGTAGGCGATGTGTGGTTGTGTATCGGTCAAAGCAATATGGAGCAAAGCATGAGCGGCCGGTTAAAATACCGGTATGCTCAAGAAATTGCACATGATAGCTTTCCTTTTATTCGCCATTTTTTAGTGCCGGATAACTATGCATTCGATAGGCCTTGGAATGATTTTCCAACGGGAAACTGGGTGAGTGCGACGCCTTCACACCTGCAGGAGTTTACTGCTGTCGGGTATTCTTTTGCAAAGTCTTTATATCAGCAGTATAATGTGCCTGTTGGCATCATCAATGCCGCAATGGGCGGTACACCTGCAGAAGCATGGATAAGTGAAAATGCACTACAATCTTTTCCAAATGCATGGAATGAGTTACAGCAATTTAAAAATGCTTCGTATGTATCAGGGTTAGAACAAAAGGAACAACTGGCTTTACGACAATGGAATGAAGCATTAACACAAGCAGATGAAGGTCTAAAGAATAATTGGCAACATGCTGCAATCAATCATGAATGGAACACGGTTATAGTGCCTGGCTATTGGCATGAAATTATGCCGGGTAAGTTGCCCGGAGTTGTTTGGTGTAAAAAAGAAATTGAAGTGCCTGCTTCAATGATGGCACAACCATCTAAGCTGGAGTTGGGAAGGATGATAGATGCTGACTCTGTTTTTGTCAATGGTTTATTTGTTGGAAACACCACCTATCAATATCCTGCAAGGCGGTATGAGCTTCCTGCAAATGTGCTAAGGATTGGTCGAAATGAAATAACCATAAGGGTGCATTGCAACGGCAAATTAGGGGGCTTTGTGCCTGATAAAGTGTATCAATTAACAACAGCTTATGACACCATAGAACTCAACGGAGAATGGAAATACAGGATTGGTGCTACAGCATCGCAGCCAGCACCTCCAGTTACTCAGGTTCGTTGGAAGCCCGGTGGTTTATACAATGCAATGATAGCACCCTTGCAGCGTTATGGCCTTAAGGGAGTGGTTTGGTATCAAGGAGAAAGTAACGCTTCTGCTTTTGAGCAATATGGTTTGCTGATGAAGGCACTTATTCATGATTGGAGAAATACATTCAATCACAACAGGCTTCCATTTTTAATTGTACAGTTACCAAATTTCATGGAGGCTGCCGATACTGTACAGCTTCGGAGTGAATGGGCTGGATTACGACAGCAGCAATTGAATTTGCGAAGCATTGCCCAAACTGCAATGGTTGTTACAATTGACTTAGGTGAATGGAATGATATACATCCGGAGAATAAAGCGGATGTAGGAATACGTTTAGCCTTACAGGCCAGAAAGAACTTTTATCAAGAAAAGCATTTAGTTGCAACAGGCCCATTAATACAAAAGGCAATTCGAAAAAAGAAAAACATCAGGTTGCAATTTGAGTCTACGGGTAGTGGTTTGTTGTTCAATGGAAATGATTCGCCTCATTTTTTTGTACAAAGCAAGTCGGGAACAATAACAAAGGCAACGGCTTCTATAGTGGGCAGAAAAGTTGTATTAACAGGTGTAGATGTGAACAATGCCCAAAAGGTTTTTTATGCCTACGCAGATAATCCAACTGGTGCAGTATTGTATAACAAGGAAGGATTGCCGGCTTCACCGTTTCAAATTGAATTGCAATGAATAAAATGATTGCATTTTTCAGCATTGTTTGTATAACAATCTTACAATTTCCAGCTGCTTTTGCACAAACTGCATGGAAGGGTAAACGTGCTGCTGTTGTGATTACCTATGATGATGCAATTGATCAACACCTCGATAATGCATTGCCGGTGTTGGATTCATTAGGGCTGAAGGCAACTTTTTATATAACTGCAGGGTCTGCCTGTGTTGCCAATCGACTGCAAGAGTGGAGGCGTGTTGCAAGCACGGGGCACGAACTGGGCAATCATGCATTATTTCATCCTTGTGTAGGCAACACCTCTGGTAGAGAATGGGTGCCCAAAGAATATGACCTTAGCCAGTATAGCATAAAAAGAATGCAGGACGAACTTCGAATGACCAATACTTTTTTGCATGCCATTGATGGGAAAAAGGAGCGAACCTTTGCTTTCACTTGTGGCGATATGAAAATTGGCGATTCACTTTTTTTACAAGGAATGCAGCAAGATTTTGTTGCAGCAAGGGCAGTACGGCATGCTATTCATCCTCTTCATGCAATAGATGTGTACAATATTGATTGCTACATGGTAAATAACCATTCGGCTACTTCAATGAAAGAATGGGTAGATGAAGCCATCGAAAAACAGGGTTTGCTGGTGATTTTATTTCATGGAGTTGGGGGTGGAAACAACTTAGATGTTTCGTTGCTTGCCCACAGGGAATTTCTCTCGTACCTAAAGCAACAAGAAAAGCAGTTGTGGGTAGCGCCGCTCATAGAGGTAGCAGCATTTATCAAAAAACAAAATGAGCAGTAATACAACTAATAAAACAACCTGAAATATGTACGGATAGTCTTAATCACCTAAAAGAAAAAAGTCCGTACAAGTAGTACAGACTTTTTATGTGCCCAAGACTGGATTCGAACCAGCACGCCCTTGCGGGCACCACCACCTCAAAGTGGCTTGTCTACCAATTTCAACACCTGGGCAATTCGGGCTGCAAATATCAGTGTAGCCGCAATATCATCCAAAATGATTTTGCAGAATTTTTTCCGGCATCATTCAGCGAGTCCTTTGGGTAGCACCATCCGAAAAGTGGTGCCAACGCCCGGCTCCGATTGTTTTACGTGCAAATTACCTTTGTGGTATTGGTCTACTATGCGTTTGCTGAGCGTAAGGCCAAGTCCCCAGCCACGCTTTTTGGTAGTAAAACCCGGGGCAAATACACGGGACAGGTTAGCCGCACTAATGCCTTTTCCACTATCCGTTACATCAACTATTACTTGCTGCGGTTGCTCTTGTATGTGTACCCGTATGGAGCCTGTACCATCCATGGCATCGAGGGCATTTTTCAGCAGGTTTTCCATCACCCAATTGATAAGGGTAGGAGATGCCTGCACTAAAATTTCTTTTGATGGACTAATGAATTCAAACTGCACTTTACCCGGGGCCCTGCGTTTCATGTAGCTCACCATTTCTTCCAGCAAAGCCACCAGGTTGGTGGTTTCAAGTTTGGGTTGAGAGCCAATTTTACTGAAACGGTCACTCACCAGTTTCAACCGTTCTACATCTTTTTCCAACTCCTGTACCACTTCAGGGTTTACTTCCGATTCTTTCAGCATTTCTACCCAACCCCGCAAGCTCGTAATAGGCGTGCCCATCTGATGCGCCGTTTCTTTAGCCATGCCGGCCCACAATTGGTTTTGCGTACTGCGGCTGTGCGTATTGAGCAACACCACCAATAAAATGATGAATAATGCCACCACCAATAACTGTACCAGTGGATAGTACTGCACTTCATTTAACAAAGCTGTATTGCCGAAGTATACTTTATAAACCACTTGCGGGGTATCGCTTATTTCCCAATCAATGGGTAAGTGTTCGGCTTTTAGCTTGGCCAACTGCTGTTTCAGGTAGCCGGGGTTGCGCTGCAGTTGAATGGAATCGAGATTTCGATGATCTACAATATTGCCGTTCTCATCTGTTGCAATCAGCGGCATGTCTTCATTGTTGATGATCACCATGTTGGCTAATGCAATGGAACCCGGTGCATCGCTTTGCTGCATGGTTCGGTTAGCCTGCACCCATTCTTCTACCCGTTGCCGTTCTTCCAGCAATATTTTATTGGCCAGGTAGCGGGTGTAAAAAACAGTAACGCCCACAATAACCATGGCTACCACAAAAAAGAAAATGCGCCAATTGAGTAACCGGTTAATCATGGGCCTAAGATAATTGTAAATGCAGGTGGCACAGGGCTGGAAAATATTTACTGTGCATAAGTGAATATCCTTGTTCGAATTTCACAATCACCCCCTTATTTTTGCAACCGAAATCGAATCAACTATGGCGCATCACCAAGAGCATCAGGCTTCAAGCGATAAGGAATTTGGTACCAACTGGGTAAAGTCTTCCCGCTTTTTGTTTTACCTGCAAGTAGCAACTTTGCTGGCTTTTGTAGCTGGTTGCAGCGGTTATATGTATTCTACAAGTTATAAGGGAAAGCCACGTGTAGAAATTCCTGAAAGCACCCAGTACACGCCAAAGTATAAGTCGTAAAAAAAAATTTGGCAGAAATAGTCAGACTCCTATTTTTGCACTCCCAAAAACAACGGGACAGTTCTTAAAAAGCACCTCACGAAAGTGAAATGCAATATGCGGAAGTAGCTCAGCTGGTAGAGCATCACCTTGCCAAGGTGAGGGTCGCGGGTTCGAATCTCGTCTTCCGCTCTTTTTTTTCACCTCGCAACTGCGGGGTGTTTTTTTTAGCGTACAATTGTACTTCTAAAAAACAAACACCACGCCCTGGTGGTGGAACTGGTAGACACGCAGGACTTAAAATCCTGTTCGCCGAAAAGCGAGTACGGGTTCGATTCCCGTCTGGGGCACAAACGTAAAAGCCTTCCATTGTGGAAGGCTTTTTTCGTTTTATACTTATGCTTTATCTGCAGCATGACTATGCCCAGGCTCTGTCTCCTTTTTTGTAGTCTACACAGCCTTCATATTTGCCGGGCACTGCTATGTAGCGCAATGCTTGGGTTGCACCAGGTTTGCTGGTGAAAAAGCCGAGAAGGGTCAGTTCTTTCATCATCCGGAAATAATGCGAAGGCGCATCTTTTTCTTTTTTCTCCTGATAGTCTTTCTGCTCTTTATCCAATGCAGTGAGCAGTGTTGTACGTTGTTCAGGTGTAATTTTCAGGAAGCCATTTTTAAATTCAGCTTCACTTCGTTTTTCAATATCAGCCAGCCCTTTCACAAATACATCTTGTTGTGCTTTGGTGTAGCAATCTTTCACCATTACTGCCATAAATGCACCTACAGCGGCTTCTTTGGCGCCCGGTGTATTTGTTTTGGGTAAAATGGTTTCTGCTACTTCATCGAGGTATTTGATCTGCTCATCTGAGAGCAGGGCTCCATCAGTACTTGTGGTTTCAGTTTTGCAGCCTTGCAAAAACAAACTACCACCTACAATGGTACCACCGAGCAGCAGGGCTACATTTTGAAGGGCTTGTCTTCTGTCCATATAAAAATTGTTTATTGTTTTGTAGAGATGAATGTTAAATCAGAGGTTTCCTTTTTTTAATTCTTCAAAGGCATATTTGGCAGCTCTTGCAGTAAGAGCCATGTAAGTGAGTGATGGATTTTGGCAGGCACTCGATGTCATAGCTGCGCCATCCGTTACAAATACATTTTTACAGTCCCACACCTGGTTCCATTCGTTGAGCACACTTGTTTTGGCATCGCGGCCCATGCGGGCTGTACCCATTTCATGTATGCCGTGCCCCATAGCATGACCGTTGTTCCAACCATGTACATTTTTCACTCCGGCTGCTTCCAGCATGGCCTTGGCCTCTGCTACCATGTCTTTGCGCATGTCCAGCTCATTTTGTTGTACTTCTGCATCCATGGCCAGTACGGGTAAGCCCCATTTATCCTTCTTTTCTTTATGCAGATAAATGCGGTTGCGGTGGTCGGGCAAAATTTCTCCAAAGCCTGTCATGCCTATGTTCCAGCCACCCGGCTCCAACAATGCCTCTTTAAAGCCGGCTCCTATGTTGAGCTCCGCTATTTCGCGGCTCCAACCACTGCGGCTGGTGGCACCCTGATAGCCAAAGCCACGCAGATATTTGCGTGTATCGCTGTTAAGGTTGGTGAAACGGGGAATGTAAAAACCATTGGCTCGTCGGCCATAGTAATATTTGTCTTCGAAGCCTTCTACTGAGCCGCTGGCGCCAAGGTTGTAATGATGATCCATTACGTTGTGGCCCAGTTCGCCGCTGCTGCTGCCAAGGCCACCGGGCCATACATCAGTAGCTGAGTTAAACAATACCCAAGTACTGTTTAGTGCCGAAGCACACAGAAATACCAGCTTCGATTTGAACTCAACTGTTTGATTGGTTTCAGCATCCATTACCTCTACACCCGTTGCTTTTTGGGTGTCTTTATTGTACAGCACTTTGGTTACAATAGACCAAGGCCGCACCGTAAGATTGCCCGTTTTTACAGCAGCAGGAAGGGTAGAAGATTGGGTGGAGAAATAGCCACCGAATGGGCAGCCTTCCCAGCAACGGTTTCTAAACTGGCATTGTGTACGGCCTTGTATTGGTGCAGTTAAGTTGGCGGTTCTGCCAATGATTAAGTGGCGGTTGCCTTTGTAAAAATCCTTCAATCTTGAAGCCACGTCTTTCTCTACACAGTTCAGCTCCATGGGAGGTAAAAACTGGCCATCTGGCAAATGCGGCAGGCCTTCTTTGCTACCGCTAATGCCGGCAAATGTTTCTACATAATCGTACCAGGGGGCAAGGTCTTTGTAACGAATGGGCCAGTCGATGGCAATGCCATCTTTGGCGTTGGCTTCAAAGTCTACATCGCTGAGGCGATAACTCTGCCGCCCCCACAAAATCGAACGACCGCCCATTTGGTATGACCGCCACCAGGTAAATGGTTTGTCCTCAACATACGGGCAATCTTTTTCATTGGCCCACATATCCATCACTGCTTCCGAAGCAGCCCAGCCTCGATGTAAAACAGGGTAGCCTTCGCGTTGCTCTTGCGTAGTGCGGCCGCGGTGTTCAAAATCCCATGGGTCTTTATTTGCTGTTTTGTAATCTTCTACATGCTTAAAATCGCGGCCTCTCTCCAGCAACAATACTTTCAGCCCTTTTTCGCAGAGCTCTTTAGCCGCCCAGCCTCCGCTGATGCCGCTTCCTACTACTATGGCGTCGTATTGTTCTGGCATAAATGCAAATGAGTGATGAGTATAGAACTTGAATATTTACAGGTTGCCTTTTTTTAGTTCGTTTACAGCAAAGTCAGCAGCACGGGCTGTGAGTGCCATGTATGTGAGTGATGGGTTTACACAACCTGCGCTGGTCATACATGCACCATCCGTTACAAACACGTTCTTGGCATCCCATACCTGGTTGTTGCCATTGAGCACACTTGTTTTGGGGTCGCGGCCCATGCGGGCTGTACCCATTTCATGTATGCCCATGCCAAAGCCATAATCACCATTGTAGCCTTTTACGTCTTTTACGCCAGCGGCTTCCAACATTTCTACGGCATCATTTTTCATGTCTTCCCGCATTTTCAATTCGTTTTCTTTCAGCTCAACGTCGAATGCCAATACAGGTAAGCCCCATTTGTCTTTCACATTTTTATCGAGGAAAATGCGGTTTTCGTGGTATGGCAAAATTTCTCCGAAGCCACCAATACCCATGCTCCAGTTGCCGGGTTCGCAGAGTGCATCTTTAAAGGCGGCACCAATGTTGAGTTCGGCCACCTCGCGGCTCCAGCCACTGCGGCTGGCGCCGCCCTGGTAGCCAAAGCCACGCAGGTAAGCACGTTTGTCACCATTTACGTTTTGATATCGGGGAACATAAATGCCATTCGGCCTTTTACCAAAATAATATTTATCCTCGTAGCCTTCTACCCGGCCACCGGCGCCAGCACGTAGGTGATGATCCATTACATTGTGACCAAGTTCTCCACTACTACTGCCAAGGCCGCCCTGCCAAATGTCAGTTGCAGAATTCATGAGTATCCAGGTACTGTTAAATGCTGATGCACACACAAAAACAACTTTTGCATAGTACTCATAAGTTTTGTTGGTTTCAGCATCCAGTACTTCTACACCTTTTGCTTTCTGCGTGTCTTTGTCGTACAAAATGCGGGTAACAATACTGTACGGACGAAGGGTGAGATTGCCCGTTGCCATGGCTGCTGGCAGGGTAGCACTTTGGGTGCTGAAGTAAGCACCAAACGGACAACCCAGCCAGCATTTGTTGCGATACTGGCAATTGGTGCGATTATTATGTGGCGCCGTGAGGTTAGCACTACGGCCCATGATAAATGCCCGTTGGCCTTTGTAGTGGTCTTTAATTCTTGCAGCAACGTCTTTTTCTACACAGTTCATTTCCATGGCGGGCAGGTAGTCGCCATCGGGCAGGGTGTGAAAGCCATCGCGGTTGCCATTAATGCCGGCAAACTTTTCGGCATAGCTGTACCATGGAGCAATGTCTTTGTACCGAATGGGCCAATCAACACCATGGCCATCTTTGGCATTGGCTTCAAAATCTAAATCGCCCAGGCGATAGCTCTGGCGGCCCTAGGTAAGAGAACGGCCTCCAACATGATACCCCCGAAACCAATCGAAACGTTTGATTTCTACATAAGGGCAATCTTTTTCGTTAGCCCAAAAATCGAGGTTCATTTCGTTGAGCGGGTAATCACGTTTTAGCACAGGGTAGTTGTCTACCATTTCCTGTGTACGACCACCGCGGTGCGGAAACTCCCACGGATCTTTATTGGTGTTTACATAATCTTTCACGTGTTCCACATTGCGGCCACGCTCCAACATAATCACTTTTAATCCTTTTTCGGTGAGTTCTTTGGCTGCCCAGCCGCCGCTGATTCCGCTGCCCACTACAATTGCATCGTAGGTATTTTCTGCCATGTCCGTTTTACTGTTTATGGTTTCTGGATGAGTTTTTCTGATGGATGAGTTTACACGTCGCAACGCCGGATGGCGTCTTTCAGCGAAGCAATTTTATCTGTAGCTACAGGAATGAACTCCTGTGCTACATAGCCTTTGTAACCCGTTTTTACAATGGCTTGCATAATGGCAGGATAGTTCAGTTCCTGTGTATCGTCAATTTCATGACGGCCCGGTACGCCTGCAGTATGATAATGACCGAAGTAGGGATGGAAGTCCTGAATGGTACGAATGACATCGCCTTCATTGATTTGCATGTGGTAGATATCGTACAACAGCTTTATGTTTTCGCTGCCAATACGTTTGCACATGTCTACACCCCAGGCGCTTTTGTCGGCCATGTAGTCTTTGTGGTTGATTTTACTGTTGAACAATTCCAACTGCAACACCACGCCTTTCTTTTCGGCAAGGCCCACAATTTTCTTAAGGCCTTCTACTGTGTTTTGCAAGCCTGTTTCATCATCCATGCCACGGCGGTTGCCGGTAAAGAAGATGAGGTTTTTGTAACCGGCTTTCGACACCAGTTCAATATGTTCGGTGTAGCTCTGAATAAGCTTGGCGTGATTGTCTTTATTGTTCCAACCATCTACCAGATTGATTTCGGCACCATTGCACATGCTGCTGTCGAGGCCGTGCTTTTTGAGGATGTGCCAATCTTTAGGGCCAATCAAATCAATGGCTTTAATACCGATTTCTTTGGCTAGTAGGCACAACTCTTCCAGCGATAAAAAATCATATGTCCAGCGGCACACACTGTGGTTGATATTGCCTTTGAGTGGTTGGTCTTCCATGGCTTTGGCCAATGCTTGCTTCGAAGCGCCGAGCAGGCCAATACCTGCCGTGCCGGCAACAATGTTTTTAATAACAGATCTGCGACTGCTCATGATACAAGATGTTGAAAAAGCTTAAGAAAGTGAAGGCTTGCTTTTGCCCCGCATATAAATAAACAAGCCTGCAAAAGCAATGACCAGTGCTACTGGAATCATCAAAGTAAGGTTGATGATTTCAGGGCCGGCGGCGGTTTTTGCAGCTACCAATGCATTGGCCATTTCACTGCCTGCAGGGGCGGCGGTATAATCGGCGAGGGAACTGCCAGCAGGTAGTTTTTGCAACAACAGGCTGTCGTATTTGCTGCCCATTACCATGGTATACATAGATACAGCAAACATGCCGGCGCCACCCATGAGGTTAAGGCCAACAGCTCCTGTTTTGGGTAAATATTCTGCTACAAAACCAAGCATGGTGGGCCAGAAATAGCAAACACCCATACCAAATACCAAAGCGCCAGCATATACCATGTTACCCGCACTGTGGCCCAGCAAATACAGGCCTGCTGTGGCAAGAATGGCAGATATGAGCAACACGCCTGTGGGTGATAATTTGTGTACTACAGGTTCGGCCAAGCCGCGGCCCACTACCATTACACCCGAGGTGATGGTGAGAATCAGTAATGCATTGTCCGTTACGTTTTTCAACAGCACTTCAATCCACTGGCCGGTAAAGAGTTCGGTGATGGCTGTGCCAAGCATGCATACCATCATGAACAAAAACAACGGATTGAGCAAGGCCTTATACATATCGGCAGTGCTTACGCCACTGGCTACTCTTTCAGTAACAGGGAACTGCAGTTTTGAAAACAGGAAACCATATAATAATGTCGGAATAATCATGAGGCCTACCTGTATGTGCCAACCAATACCCGCTTTGCTAAGGAAGAATACAATGAGGGTGCCAATGACAATGCCACCAGGAAACCAGAGGTGAAAGTGGTTGAGCTTGGTGGTTTTATTATCGGGGTAAATGGCTGCTACCAGCGGGTTACAGGCTGCTTCTACTGTGCCGTTGGCAATGCCAATTAGCAACGTAGAAATGAAGAGACTCCAAAATCCGCCGGCAAAAATGGTTAGCAAAATACCTGCGAGATGAAACACAAAAGCTGCTACCAGCAATTTCTTCATGCCAATAATATCTACTACAAAACCACCCACAATTACTGCCAGCGGAAAGCCCCAAAAGGCAGTGGCGGCAATAGTGGAAAGTTCAGATGCATTGAGTTGAAACTCGGTACCAAGTTGACCTAAAATACCGGCCCGAATGCCAAAGGATAAAGACGTAACAAGTAATGCTAAACAACTGGCAACAAAAAGTTGCTGTTTTTGAATGGTGGTAGGCATAATGAATCGTTGCGATGAGATGGAATCGTGAAGTGCTAAAAATAGGGATTATTGAAAACCATCTGTTATGAGCTTTCCACAGTTTTTTCTGCAAACCTTTTCGGTCCTTCTTTTCTGCCAGCCGCGATAATTAATTTTTTTCGTTAACAATCGGCATTACCCTAAATACCTATTTTAGTTCGACGATTAATAAACAGAAGCCATGGGAGAATTACAGATTAAGAAATCTGCAAAAGAATATGATGTAGTGATTGTAGGCTCAGGTGCAGGTGGCGGCATGGCTGCTTATGTGCTGGCCAATGCCGGATTGAAAGTGTGTTTGCTCGAAGCCGGCCCTGATTACGATCCTGCAAAAAATGTAACACAACTCAAGAACCCATGGGAGAGTCCACGCCGTGGTGCCAGTACCAAGTTTCGTCCATTCGGCGATTTTGATGCCAGCTACTGGGGTTGGGAAATAGATGGAGAACCCTACACAAAAGCCAACGGCACCAGCTGGGACTGGTGGCGGGCCCGCATGGTGGGTGGCCGTACCAATCACTGGGGGCGCATTTCGCTGCGTTTTGGCCCAAGAGATTTTAAACGAAAAAGCATTGATGGCTTGGGCGATGATTGGCCAATAGGCTACGAAGACGTGAAACCTTTTTACGACAGGATTGATAAACTACTCGGCATTTTTGGTACCAACGAAGGTTTGGAAAATGACCCGGATGGTATTTTTCTTCCACCACCGAAACCCCGCCTGCACGAATTGATGCTGAAGAAAGCTGCAGGTAGTGCAGGCGTGCCGGTTATTCCATCTCGTTTGTCTATCCTCACCAAAAAAGTCAATGACAAGCGTGGTGCCTGTTTTTATTGTGCTCAGTGCAACCGTGGTTGTACCGTGCATGGAGATTTCTCTTCTTCTTCTGTATTAGTGAAGCCTGCAGTTGAAACAGGCAATGTAGACATGGTGGTAAATGCCATGGCCCGTGAAGTACTTACTAATAAAGAAGGATTGGCTACGGGCATTAGTTATGTAGACAAAGAAACCTTGCAAGAATATCAGGTGAATGGCCGTGTGGTGATACTCGCCGCCAGTGCCTGCGAAAGTTCTCGGTTGCTGCTCAACTCTAAAAGCGATCGTCACCCGAATGGCTTGGCCAACAGCAGCGGTGTAGTAGGTCGCTATTTGCACGATAGTACTGGTGCTGCCATGGGTGGTGTGTTGCCCTCATTGTTTGATCGCAAACGCTACAATGAAGATGGTGTAGGTGGCATGCATGTGTACAGTCCTTGGTGGGGCGACAACAAGAAGCTTGATTTTCCACGTGGTTATCACATTGAATACTGGGGCGGCATGCAGCAACCCGCATACGGTTTTGGCTTTGGCATCGAAGGCATGAACGGAAAATTTGCTGTGAAAGGTGTACAGAAAGAAGCCGGTGGTTATGGCAAAAGTCTGAAAGAAGATTTCCGCTTTTTCTATGGTGCAGGCGTAGGCATGGCTGGCCGTGGGGAAGCCATTCCACGCTACGACAACTACTGTGAGATAGATAACAGCGTGGTAGATAAATATGGTATTCCCGTATTGAAGTTTAATGTGAAATGGAGTGAGCATGAAATAAAGCAAGCCAAGCACATGAAGGAAACCTTTAAGGAAATCATGCACAACATGGGTGCTGTGATTACTTGGGGAGCCGATGACGATGAAAGCAATAATTGGGGTTTGGAAACGCCGGGTAAAATCATTCACGAAGCTGGCACGGCCCGCATGGGTGCAGATGCCAAGAGCTCTGCGCTGAACAAATGGAACCAGGCACACGATTGTAAAAATCTGTTTGTGGTAGATGGTGCCGCCTTTACCTCACAAGCCGATAAAAACATTACGTGGACTATTCTTGCCCTGAGCATGCGGGCCAGCGAATACATTATTGATGAAATGAAAAAGCAAAACCTGTAAGCAATTGGCTAATGTGCTAAAGGAATACAGGAATTGATTTGATGCATTTGCAAACTTGGAAAACAAGTAAACGAACATCAAGAACGCAAACGCTCAACAACAAACGAAAATCAGACATCAGCCATCCAACATCTAACATCAACATCATGGATAGAAGAAAATCACTCAAAGCATTGGCCATTGGTTCGCTGAGCACCGCCGTGCTGATTGATGCCTGCAAGCCTGCTGATAGAAAAGCAGCGGATAATGCCACTGCCGTAGGCACATTTACCTACGACAGAATGAAGGAAGAAAAGGCACACGATGAACAGCTCATGAAGGAAAAGTTTTTTACCGATCATGAGTTGAAAACCATCACGGTGCTGGCCGATATAATTATACCTGCCGATGAAGTAAGCGGCAGTGCATCGCAAGCCGGTGTACCTGCGTTTATTGAGTTTATTGTAAAAGACATGCCGCAGCATCAAACGCCCATGCGGGGTGGATTGCGCTGGCTCGATTTGCATTGCCTCAAGACCTATGAAAAACCATTTGTGGAATGCAGCAGCTCACAACAAATTGAAGTGGTGGATGCCATAGCGTATCCAAACAAAGCCAAACCTGCCATGGCACAAGGGGTAGCATTTTTTAACCTGATGCGTAATCTCACAGCTACAGGTTTTTACACTTCTGAAATAGGTGTAAAAGACATTGGCTATGTGGGCAATCAACCCAACCAATGGAATGGCGTACCCGACGATGTGTTGAAACAATACGGATTGGCATACACAGAAAAGGAACTCAAAGAGTGCATCAGTTTTACCACAACATAACAACGATTGTAAATTACATAACTCCAAACAGCTTTAAATAACCGCATGTCTTCCAAAAAATCATCCAGAAGAAATTTTATCCGCAACACGGCCGTAGCCGGTGCAGGATTTATGATTGTGCCTCGTCATGTGCTAGGCCGTGGCTATGTAGCGCCCAGCGATAAACTCAACATTGCCGGCATTGGCGCTGGTGGCAAAGGGGCCAGCGATTTATCTGAGTTTGCCAAAGGTGGCCGGGCCAACATTGTAGCATTTGCCGATGTAGATGTGAAGCAGGCTGCAGGTTCTGTAAAGCGTTTTCCGCAGGCGAAGTTTTACTTTGACTACCGAGAAATGCTGGAGAAGGAAGGTAAGAACATTGATGCTGTTTCAGTATCAACACCCGATAATACCCATGCTGTAGCCACCATGGCTGCCATTAAAATGGGCAAGCATGTATATGTACAAAAGCCATTGACCCATGATATTTACGAAGCCCGTATGCTTACTGAAGCAGCACGTAAATACAAGGTCGTTACACAGATGGGTAACCAGGGCGGCAGTGGCGATGGCGTTCGTCGTATGCAGGAAATGTACCAGTCTGGTTTGATAGGAGAGGTAACCAAAGTATATGCCTGGACCAACCGTCCTGTGTGGCCACAAGGCATGCCAACACCCAGTGGCAAGCACGATGTACCTGCAGATATGAAATGGGATTTGTGGCTAGGACCTGCTCAGTGGACAGACTACAATCCTGCGTATCATCCTTTCAACTGGCGTGGCTGGTGGGCCTTTGGTACCGGTGCTTTGGGCGATATGGCCTGTCATATTCTGGATCCGGCTTACCGCATTTTGCCCATTCTTTTTCCCAACGAAGTAGAATGCTCCGTGCCCAACCAATTTGTAGATGCATGGAAAGAAGCCGGCTATGTAGATAGCTGTCCGCCGTCTTCCATCATTCACATCAACTACCCCAGAACAGATGGTAAAGGTGAAATCAAAGTAACCTGGATGGATGGTGGTTTACTGCCAGAAAGACCCAAAGAATTATTGCCTGATGAACCCATGGGCAACTGGGATGGCGGTATCATTTTCGAAGGCACCAAAGGAAAGATTCTGGCCGATTGTTATGGCGCCAATCCGCGTTTGTTGCCTACTCAAAAAATGAAAGACATTCAGCTGCCAGCGTCTACCATTGCCCGTGTGCCCGAAGGCCATTATCAACAGTGGGTGAATGCATGTATTGCGGGCTACGGCAATGCACAAACCAGTTCACATTTCGACTTTGCCGGACCATTTACCGAAAGTGTACTCATTGCCAACCTAGCTATCCGTAGTTGGATGATGAAGAACCCTGCTGCCAAAGGTTGGGAAGACAAATACCTCGGCCGCAAGAAATTGCTCTGGGATGCTGCCAATATGCGCATCACCAACTTTGAGCCAGCCAACCAGTTTGTGAAAAGAGAATACCGTGCCGGCTGGAGTTTATAAGTATAACGTTCATTCATTTAAGCTATCGTAGATATGAATAGAAAATTAAGAATGGCCATGATTGGCGGTGGTAAAGATGCCTTTATTGGTGCCGTGCATCGTTTGGCTATGAACATGGATGGTCAGGTGGAGTTAGTTGCGGGTGCTTTGAGTGTGAATCCAGATGTGGCCATCGAATCGGGTAAAATGCTGTACCTGCAGCCTAATAGAATTTATACCGATTACAAAGTGATGCTGGAAACCGAAGCAGCCAAAACCGAAGCCGAAGGCCGCATTGATTTTGTGAGCATTGTTACACCCAATTTCGTGCATTTTGATCCCGCCATAATGGCGTTAGAAAAAGGCTTTCATGTAGTAATTGAAAAGCCCATCACATTTACGCTGGAACAAGCCAAGCAGCTGCAGCAAAAAGTGCAGGAAACCGGCAAGCGTTTGTTGCTCTGTCATACCTACACCGGTTATCCTATGGTGAAGCAGGCTCGACAACTGGTGGCCAGTGGCGCTTTGGGTAAAGTGCGTAAAATTTATGTGGAATATCCGCAGGGTTGGCTGAGTACCTTGCTGGAAAAAACGGGTCAGGCACAAGCCAGCTGGCGTACCGATCCTAAGCGGTCGGGTAAGGCAGGTGCCATGGGCGATATTGGTACCCATGCATTCAATTTGGCAGAGTATGTGAGCGGTTTGCAAACCACACATATTTGTGCAGACCTCAACACTTTGGTAGAAGGCCGCTTGTTGGATGATGATGGTGCCGTGCTGATGAAAATGAACAATGGTGCCAGTGCGGTGCTCATGGCATCGCAGGTGGCTGCCGGCGAAGAAAACGCCGTTAAAATTCGGGTGTATGGTGAGCTCGGGGGGGTGGAATGGAAACAGGAAGATGCCAATACTTTGCTGGTGAAATGGCTGGATAAACCGGCTGAAATTTACCGTACAGGTGCTGGCTACAACGGTAGCTTTGCCAAGCATAACACCCGCATTCCTGCAGGCCATCCGGAAGGCTATCTGGAAGCATTTGCCAACCTCTACCGCAACTTTGCCCTCACCGTGCAAGCGGATGTGGATGGCGTGACACCAGCTGCAGAATGTCTTGATTTCCCCAGTACTACCGAAGGGGTACGTGGCATGGCTTTCATTGAAAATGTGGTGGCTTCCTCGCAAAGTGAACAGAAGTGGACGGTGTTTGAAGTGTGATGATTTTTCGCACAGAACTTATGTTTCGCACAGAGGCACAGAGTTTTTTTGTATAAACACAAACACACAATTAGGTCATGGAAACAAATGATCTTACTGCACTCATCATTGAACAGGCCATAGACATTCATCGAAAAACCGGACCAGGTTTGTTTGAATCTGTTTACGAAGAGATGTTGTGGTATAAACTCAATCAACTTGGCTTATTTATAGAAAGACAAAAAGAAATTCCTGTTTACTTAGATGGCATAAAAATGGGTATTGGATTTAGAGCAGATTTAATTATTGACCAACAAGTGATTGTTGAAATTAAGTCTATCGAAACACTCCTTCCTGTACATGCTAAACAGCTTTTGACCTACCTCAAATTGACAAGTATAAATACAGGATTACTCATCAACTTCAATGAAGAACTTTTAAAACAAGGTATCAAGAGGCTCAAGAACTGATAGCAATTTCTCTGTGCCTCTGTGCGAGAAACTCTATGACAACGATTAAAGGACCGGCCATTTTTCTGGCTCAGTTTATGGGCGATGTGGCGCCGTTTAATGATTTGAAAAGCATTTGCCAATGGGCAAAAAGTTTGGGTTTTGTGGGCGTACAAATTCCGAGTTGGGATAGCCGTTGTATTGATTTGCAACGAGCTGCCGAAAGCAAAACCTACGCCGATGAAATCAAGGGGCTTGTAAACGAATGTGGCCTGGAGATTACAGAACTCAGTACGCATTTGCAAGGCCAATTGGTAGCAGTGCATCCTGCTTATGATGCGATGTTTGATGGCTTTGCACCTGAATCGGTGCGGGGCAACAGCAAAGCCAGAACTGAGTGGGCCATTCAGCAATTGAAATACGCAGCCAAAGCATCGGCCAATTTAGGGTTGAATGCACATGCCACATTCAGCGGTGCATTGTTGTGGCACACGGTATACCCATGGCCACAACGACCTGCAGGTTTGGTAGAAACAGGCTTCAAAGAACTGGCCAATCGTTGGCTGCCTATCCTCAACGAGTTTGATGCACAGGGTGTTGATCTCTGCTACGAAATTCATCCGGGTGAAGATTTGCACGATGGTGTTTCTTATGAAATGTTTTTAGAAGCCACGGGCAATCACCAAAGGGCTTGTTTGCTCTACGATCCGTCGCATTTTGTGTTGCAGTGTCTCGACTATCTCAGCTATATTGATCACTATCATGAACGCATCAAAATGTTTCATGTGAAAGATGCCGAGTTTAACCCTACCGGTAAGCAAGGCGTATATGGTGGTTATCAAAGCTGGATCAACAGGGCGGGCCGTTTCCGCAGTTTGGGCGATGGTCAGGTTGATTTCAAAAGCATTTTCAGCAAGCTGGCTGCTTACGATTACAAAGGCTGGGCAGTAATGGAATGGGAGTGTGCCATCAAGCATCCGGAAGATGGTGCCAGAGAAGGAGCCATCTTTATTCAAGACCATATTATCCGGGTAACAGATAAAGCCTTTGATGATTTTGCAGGAACCGGTGCCAACGAACAATTAAACCGTTCAATCCTCGGATTGAGTTAATTTTAAACCCTAAAAATTTCACGATGAAAAAAATACTTTTTGTAGCAGGAGTGGCTGCTTTGATGACAGCCTGTGGTGGTAATGAAAACAGCAATACAACAACGACAACCGCTGCAAAACCCGAAGCTTCAGCTCCTGCGGCCAATGATCTTTCTTCAAATCCCGATTACAAAAACGGTTTGGCTTTGGTGGCAAAATCTGATTGCCTTACCTGTCATAAAGTAAGCGAAACATCAACCGGTCCTTCTTACAAAGAAGTAGCTGCAAAATATGCTAATGCTGACGATGCAACCGTAACCATGTTGGCCGAAAAAATCATCAAAGGCGGATCGGGTAACTGGGGCCAAATTCCTATGACGCCGCACCCTACCGTTTCAATCGACGATGCCAAGCAGATGGTGAAATACGTACTGCTGCTCAATAAATAAACTACATGAAAAAAATCACCACCACATTATTCTCTTTGCTGTGCTTGCAGCTGAGTATGTATGCACAACCCAAGGCCGACAAGGGTTTCAAGCTTTTATTTGATGGCACAACCACCAATGGCTGGCACAAATTCAATAAGCCCGGTACCATTGGCAAAGGCTGGCAAGCAAAAGATGGTGTATTAATGCTCGACCCTGCTGCAAAAGATGGCGGCGATATTGTTACTGATAATGCTTACGAAAACTTTCACCTCAAACTGGAATGGAAAGTAGCCGAAGGAAGTAATAGCGGCATTATGTTTTTTGTACAGGAAGGAGAACAGTACAGTCATCCGTGGAAAACGGGGCCTGAAATGCAGGTGCTCGACAACGACCGTCATGCCGATGCCAAAATTCACAAGCACCGTGCCGGTGATTTGTATGATATGATTGCCTCTTCATCTGAACCGGTAAAAGCAGTAGGCGAGTGGAACCTTGCAGAAATTATTTGCAACAAAGGCAAACTTACCTTCAAGCTGAATGCTGTGGTAATTGTTGAAACCACATACAATGATGCATCATGGGCACAAATGATTGCGAACAGTAAGTTTAAAAACATGCCTGGCTTCGGCTCATTTACCCAAGGTAAAATAGGCCTGCAAGACCACGGCGATTTGGTGTGGTTCAGAAATATTCAGATAAGGCAACTGTAAATCATCATCGAAATAATTATAAGAGTCTGGCACCGAAGGGCGTCAGACTCTTTTAATATACCTGAAAAAACTTATTTGTATAGCTGTTGTTTATATTACTATTCCAATTTGTTACAGATAGTTGTTGACAAACCTGTTTTTTTCAACAATCGTAAGCCGTTCAACGAAAGAAGCTGATTATTAAATCGTCTTAATGCTTTATTTTGAAGGTTGATGCAATGGCAAAGTAGTGGCATGCTTTGTTTTGTAGTGTGTAGAGAAAATTATCGTTAACCAAAAAATCAAACTTATGAGAAAGTACCTGGTGCTTCTGTTAGGCTTTGCCATACTTACGGTATCGGCCATAGCACAAAGCAGAACAATTACCGGTAAAGTAACCGGTACAGAAGGTGCACCCATTGCAGGTGCAACTGTTACAGTTAAAGGAACGAAGGGAGGAACATCGACTGATGCAGAAGGAAACTTTAGCTTAAGTGTTCCTGCAACTGCCAAGACTATTGTTATTAGTTCCGTTGGCTTTGCCGATATGGAAGTAAGCCTCGCAGGTAAAGATGCATTTATGGTGACACTGCAAGCACAAACACGTGACCTCGATGAGGTAGTGGTTGTAGCCTATGGTACCACTAAAAAAGAAGCACTCACAGGTTCTGTAGTTACCATCGGTGCCAAGCAAATTGAACGTCGTCCCATCACCAATGCCACTGGTGCTTTGGAAGGCAATGTGCCTGGTTTGATTACTACATCTGCCAATGGTCAGCCCGGTAGCGGTGTAGCCATTCGTGTACGTGGTTTCGGCTCTTTGTCTGCATCGTCTGATCCATTGTACGTGATTGACGGTGTGCCTTACATTGGCGGTACCAGCAACCTCAACCCCGATGATATTGAAAGCATTTCTGTATTGAAAGATGCATCATCCACTTCATTGTACGGTTCACGTGCAGCAAATGGTGTAATCATCATTACCACTAAAAAAGGTAAAAAAGGCGCAGCCAAAATCAGCCTCCGTGCTATGGAAGGCGTTGCTTCCCGTGGTTTGAAAGAGTATGAAATGGTGAATGCATTTCAGTACTATCCTTTGATGTGGGAATCATACCGTAACTCCTTAGTTTATCCGGCTACTGGCACTGGTATTTCTGTCGATTCTGCCAGTCGTGTAGCTTCTGGATTAACCAGTCGTACAAGCATTGCCGGTTTGCTAGCGTACAATCCCTTCAACGTAGCAGCTAACCAAATTGTAGGAACAGATGGTTTGATCAATCCTAACGCATCGCTGATTTATGGCGACGATTTGGATTGGACCAAAGACCTAATGCGTCGTGGTACCCGTCGGGATTATAGCCTCAATATTAGCGGTGGTGCAGATAAAGCCGATTACCTCGTAAGTATGGGCTATTTGCGTGAAGACGGTTATACCTTGAAGACAAACTTTGAACGTTACACTCTTCGTGCCAACGTAAATGTGCAGCCGTTGAAGTGGATTAAAACTGGTTTGAACTTTTCTGGTAACTACACAGAAAGCAACACTGCCCGTGATGATGGAAGCACCAGCTTTGTAAACCCATTCTTCTTTAGCCGCAACATTGGCCCCATCTATCCGGTATTTGCTCACAACATGACCACAGGTGAATACCTGCTGGATGCAACTGGCAACCGTTTTTGGGATTTGGGTAACCTCGGTAGTAGTGGCTTAGGTATTCCTAACCGTCCGAGTGGCGGCTTCGCTGGTCGTCATGCATTGGCAGAAACACAATTGAACGATCAGTTCTTCCGTCGTTCTGCTTTCAGTGCCCGTAACTATGTAGACATCATCATTACTAAGGACCTGAAGTTTACCAACAACTTTGCGGTGGATTTGCAAAACCAAACTGATGCGTCATTCGACAATACTGTAGTGGGTGATGGTGCTCCAGCTGGTCGTAGCCGCCGTCAAAGCGGCACCAACTTGGCTGTTGTAGCCAGCCAGTTGCTCAACTACAATAAGCAGTTTGGTGAGCACAAAGTAGATGTATTGGCCGGTCATGAAAGCTACAATCAGCAAATAACAGATTTGAACGGATTTAAGCAGGGGCAAAGCCTTTCTGGCAATACTGAATTGAACAACTTTACTACTATCAACTCATTGACATCGGCATTTGACCGTTATCGTATCGAAAGTTATTTTTCTCGCTTGTCTTATGACTATGCAGGAAAATATTACCTCACTGGTAGCCTCCGCCGCGATGGTAACTCTCGCTTTGCACGTAATGCCCGCTGGGGTACGTTCTGGTCAGTTGGCGGTGGTTGGAACATCAGCCGCGAAAAATTCATGGCCAACATTACACCGGTAAACAACCTGAAACTCCGTGGATCTTATGGTGTGGTAGGTAATGCAGATGGTATTGGTTACTATGCTTACCAAGGTTTGTATGTTTTTGCCAATAACGCTAACGAGCCCGGTATTGTGCAAAGCCAAACATCTTTCCTCAATCCAAATTTGACATGGGAAGTAAACAAGCAATTTGATCTCGGTCTCGATTTCGGATTGTTTAAAAACCGCATCAGTGGTTCTATCGAATACTACAATCGTGTATCAAGCGACTTGCTGTATGCCGTACCTCAGCCCTTGAGTAGTGGTGCATTGTCTGTAACGCAGAACACAGCCACCATGGTGAACAAGGGTATTGAATTGCAATTGAATGCCGATGTAATTCGTAAGAAAGATTTCAACTGGAGTGTGACATTCAACATCACAACCATCAACAATGAAATCACTAAAATGCCAGTTGGTCAAACCGAAATTATTGACGGTACTAAGAAGTTGATGGCTGGCAAGTCTCGTTATGACTACTGGCTGCGTCAGTACTATGGTGTAGATCCTACTGATGGTTCTGCATTGTACCTGCCTATCAGTACTACTGGTACACCCGCCAACACCATGCGTTATATTGCTAACAAAAGTGGCGGTGTAGATACCGTAACGACCAACGTAAACAATGCTCGATTGAGTATAGTGGTACAGCCGTACCTGATTTCTATGGAAGCTTCAATACCAGCTTTACTTACAAAGGCATTACCCTTAGTGCATTGTTCAGCTATCAGGTTGGTGGCCAAACGTATGATCAGCTCTATGCTTCTATTATGAGTGTAAGCAACTACGGTGGTGCATTGCATGTAGATGCGTTGAAGCGTTGGCAGAAGCCCGGCGACGTAACCAATGTGCCTCGTATGGATGCAGGCCGTGGTACCGATTTCAATGCAGCTTCTACCCGTTGGTTAACTGATGCTTCTTTCATCAACCTGCGCAACATCAACCTGAGCTACCAACTGCCCGCATCATTGATGAGCAAAGCAGGAATCTCAAGTGCTACGGTATTTGCAACTGCAGAAAATGTATTCTTCAGCTCGAAGCGTGTAGGTATGAACAACCAGCAAGCTTTCAGCGGCGTTACATCTAATGCTTATCCTCCAGCCCGCATCATTTCTGCTGGTATTTCTCTTAACCTCTAATTCGTACTGTATATGAAACACATGAAATATATAGCTACGGCAGTGCTGGCTGCATCTATTGGCCTCACCGCTTGTAAAAAAGAATACTTGGACACTTTTCCAACTACAGCAGTAAGTGCTGATGATGCGTTGGCAAGTGTGCAAAACGCCCGAGCTGCTCTCAACGGTATTCACCGCATTATGTATGTGCAGTATGACGCTCAAGGCCAGGCTGGCGAAGGGTCAAACAACATCTTCCGCGATTTGCTGGGAGAAGACATTGTGTATCCGCTGGCGAATGGATCAACCGGTTTAATCGGTTGGTTGCGTTGGACGACGCACCGCAATGCCAACGATGGATTCCTGCGTTATGTATATCGTTATTACTACCGTATTATTTCTAACGCCAACGTACTCATCAATGGCATGGATCAGGTGCCAGGCGCCGACGTTGATAAGAACCCCATCAAAGGTCAGGCATTGGCCTACCGTGCATGGGCACATTACCAGTTGGTGCAGTTGTGGGGCAAGCGCTACAATGCGGCAGGTAACAATACTCAACCGGGTGTGCCTTTGTTGCTGACAAACACTTTGGAAGGACAGCCAAGAGCAACTGTTGAAGAAGTGTATACACAAATCAATAAAGATTTGAATGATGCTGAAACATTGCTGGCCGGTTATGTTCGTACAGGTTCTGCTGCTAAAAGCAACTTCAATGTAAACGTGGTAAAAGGTTTAAAAGCCCGTGTTGCCCTTACACAAGGCAAGTGGGCCGAAGCTGCAACAAACGCTGCTGCAGCACGTGTTGGTTTCCCATTGATGACGAATGCTGAATACTTGTCTGGTTTCAACAATGTAAACAACCAGGAGTGGTTGTGGGGTAGCCGTCAGATAGATGACCACAACACTTTCTTCTACAGCTATTTCGCTTACATGAGTGCTAACTTTAATTCTACCGTTTTGCGTACTCAGCCCCGTGCTATCAACGCCAATCTGTGGAACCAAATACCTACCACTGATATTCGTAAGCAGTGTTGGGATTTGACAGGTGCTACTGTACCTATTCCTCCCGGTGGTGCTCGGGTGCCTTATCAAAATAAAAAGTATCTGGCACAAAGTAGTTCTACCAGCAATGGCGATGTGGTGTACATGCGTGCCGCTGAAATGTATCTGATCGAAGCAGAGGCACGTGCCCGTGCAGGACAAGACGGACTGGCACAAGATGCATTGTTCACTCTCGTTAAAAACAGAGATGCAGCCTACGTTAAATCTACCAGTACAGGTCAGACATTGATTGATGAAATCATGTTCAATCGTCGGGTAGAATTGTGGGGCGAAGGTTTCCGATTTACAGATTTGAAGCGTTTGAATTTGCCTATGAGCCGAGTTGGTATTCCAAACCATTTGATTGCACTGATTCAAATTCAGACAGTTCCGGTGGGTGATGTACAATGGGAATTTTTGTTCCCTCAGGATGAAATCAATGCCAACAAAGCATTGGAACAAAATCCGTTGTAATCATTACTTGCATCAACAAAAAAGTGTCGCTCCGTTTGGGGCGACACTTTTTGTTGATGGAACAAGAAATAAAAACTATTTCACCAGATTGCCTTTTACATAGCGGATGCATTTTTCTACGCTGTCGTAGGGAGACACGGCGTAGTTTTCTTGCTCTACAAAAAAGTATTCCAATCCCGATTGTTTGGCTTTAGCAAAAATGGCTTTGAAGTCGATGCTGCCGTTGCCTACTTCGGTTTGTTTGTCTTTGTTGTTTTTGTCCATGTCTTTTACATGCCACATTACATAGCGGCCGGGCTGTGCATCAAACATGGCAATCGGATCTTTGCCGGCATTTTTCACCCAGTATAAATCGAGCTCCATTTTTACCATGGATGCATCGGTTTCATTCAGGATAATATCATAGCCATTACCACCACCGGGCAAAGTGTCAAACTCAAAAGCATGATTGTGGTAGGCAAATTTGAGACCACCTGCTTTGCACAATTCAGCACCACGGTTCAAACGGGCTGCCAGCTTTTTATAATCATCAGGTGTTTTGCGGTATTGCTCCTCCAGCCAGGGTACTACCAAATAATCGTTGCCAATCAGCTTGGCATCATCCACCGCTTTCTTCCATACATCGTCGTTGCCTTTATGTAAGAAATCCGCCAGGCCAATGTGTGCACTGGGGCTGGTGACACCATACTTTTTTAGAATGGCAGCAGTGGCTTTCATGTCGTTGCCAAAATATTTGCCATCATTATAGCCAAACATTTCTATTTGCTGATAACCCATGCCGGCCAGTCTGCCAATCACACTGTCGAGACCAGCTTTCAACTCATCCCGCACACTGTAGAGTTGAATGCCGATTTTCATTTTTTTAGGGGCAAATGCCAATGCATCAGACAATCCAAAGGCGAAGGATGCCAACGCGGTGGTCTGTACAAATTTTCTTCTGTTCATATGGCCGTTGTTTTCGAGGTTTTATACTTTTAAAATTAAGGGAGCCACACCGAAGTCACTCAAAAAATGGAATACAAAGTTTCCTCATACATCGAATCACTGCCCGAAGTGGAGTCTGCATTAGCTGCTGAGCTGCGGTCACTCATCTGTACAGCAATGCCGCAGGTACAGGAAAAGTTCAGTTTCAAGATTCCGTTTTATCATTATCACGGCATGTTCTGTTACATCAATTACCTGCGCAAAACCGGTGGCATAGAATTGTGCTTTTGCCGTGGCAAAGATTTGTTGCTGGCTTATCCGCAACTGCAACAAAACGGCCGCAATATGGTCGCTGGTATTTCCCTGTTTGAGATGAAAGATATTCAACGCAAGTCGGTGTCAGAAGTGTTGCATGCCGCTGCCGCCTGGCAGGTAGAAGCATGGCAACAAAAGCGCAGTTTTTTACGCAACAAACATTTCTGACTATTTACTACCAAATACTTTTCGCAACAACTCAGTTGTTCTTGCTGCCGGGTTTTTGCGAATGTCTTTTTCTTCCTGCGCCAGTTGTATGAAAATGCCCCGCAAAGCCTGTTCGGTTACATACGCTGTGAGGTCGGGATTGATTTTTTTGCTGGCAAATTTGTTGTAGTTGGTAAACAACGTATTCCAATGTTTGGTAGCACCCACTTTGTCGATGGATTGTGCAATTACTGGTCGGAATGCTTCCGTTAATGCACTGCTGGTGCTGCCTCGCAGGTAAGCAGTTGCGGCCGTATCGCTGCCTCGCAATATGCCCCATGCATCTTGCCAGCTCATGTTTACAATGGCCTGTTTAAAAATAGGAGCGGCAGATTTGGCAGCATCTTCTGCGGCACGGTTCATGCTCAAAATGGCATCGTCGGCCAGCTTGCCCATGCCCAAATTGCGCAATGTTTTTTCCACCTTCCGGGCTTCTTCGGGCAGCAATATTTTTACGGCGGCATTGGCAAAAAAACCATCTGTTTTACTAAGCAGGTTGCTGCTTTTTTGCGACCCTATTTCCAGTGCTTGTTTCAATCCACTCACCACATCGGTTGTAGTCAGGCTATCCTTGCTGCCGGTTACTTTTTTCAGCAGGCTTTCTACCGTTTGTTTGCTGCTGTCACTGGTTGGTTTTTTCAGCAGGTCTTTTAGTTTTTGTGCTGGCAGTTGTGTACTCACCAAAATGCCCATCATCAACAGTGTCAAAATTTGCCGCATGTTTTTTCTTGTTTGAAACGTAAATATGCGCATTGGTTTACAGCCTTGCTGTTACTTTAACGAAATTTGCACGTATGCCACATGCCGTGTCCTTTTGGGAAAAAGATACCTGGTTACAACCAGCCGATGTACTCATTTTGGGTGGTGGCTTGCTCGGTTTATGGATGGCCATTCAATACAAACAACAGCAACCTGCCAAGCGGGTGATACTCATCGATCATGCTCCCATACCCACTGGTGCCAGCACCCGCAATGCCGGTTTTGCCTGCTTTGGCAGCCCCAGCGAAATGCTCTACGATGCGCAACTCAATGGCGCCGATGCCATGCTGCAAGTAGTGGAAATGCGCTACAAAGGCATACAACATTTGCGCAGTAGACTAGGCGATGAACGCATTGGGCTGGAGCTATGTGGCGGCTTTGAATGCTACACCGAATGGCCCGATGATTTTGACGACAAACTGCATGAATTGAATGGTTGGCTGGCACCCATCATGGGTACGCCACAAGCTTTTGCACCCATGCACCAACACATGCACAGCATGCAGTTGCAAGGTTTTGCTGGCATGGCTGGCAACCTGCTGGAAGGGGCGGTCCACAGTGGCAAACTGGTACAAGCCATGCTACAACTGGCGCAAGAAAAAGGCGTTCAATGTTTGTATGGCCTGCAGCATCAGGGTTGGCAACCCGGGCAGCACAACGTGTTGGAAACAGCCATTGGCAGCATGCCGTTTCATCAATTGGTGATTGCCACCAACGCGTATTTAAGCAGCATGCTGCCACAGCTGGGCATTAAGCCTGCCCGTGGACAAGTGCTGGTGTCTAAACCATTAGATGGTTTGAAAATGCATGGCACCTTCCACTTCGATGAGGGCTTTTATTACTGGCGGCATTTGGGCAATCGCATTTTACTAGGCGGAGCCCGCAATGCCGATTTTGCCGGCGAAGAAACCCTCGATACCGGCACCAGTGAGGTCATTCAACAGCAGCTTGAACAATTCCTGATTCGGCATTTACCACAATATTTTACAGCAGAAAATATCCTGTCACAAATCGATTACCGTTGGGGTGGACTCATGGCCATGAACGAAAGCAAACAGCCTGTGTTGCAGGCACTGGCACCCAATGTTTGGGGCGCTATGAGTTGCAATGGCATGGGCGTGGCTATTACCCCTGTGTTTGCCGCTCAAGTAGTTCGCAGCCTCTTAACAAACGCTTGATGCAGCTACTTCTTAATTTTACCACATGAACAATGCTTTCTTTCGTCGTACTACTGCTGCAGCTTTGGTGCTGCTGGCAGCCTGTGCCAACCCCGATGCGAATACCGGCACCAGCACTGAGCCTGCTGTGGCCGACAATGCGCCAGCCATCATCAACTACCAACTTATCAATACTTATCCGCATGATGCCGGTGCATTTACCCAAGGCCTTGTGTGGTACAATAATCATTTGGTAGAAGGCACAGGCCAACTCGGCGAAAGCAACATTCGCCATGTAGACCTGGCCACAGGCAAAGTGAGCAAGGAAGTGAAAAATGCCGCCGATATTTTTGGCGAAGGCATCACCATTCTCAACGGAAAAATTTACCAGCTCACCTGGCAAAACAAGAAAGCGTTTGTGTACGACGTTTCCACCCTCAAGTTGTTGCAAGAATTTCCGCTCAAAACCGAAGGTTGGGGTATTACCCACAACGGTACCGAGCTTATCGTCAGCGATGGTTCCAGCAATTTGTACTTTCTCAATCCTGCCACTTTTCAGGAAACCAAACGCATTGGCGTGGCCGATGCCATGGGGCCCAGGGGAAATCTTAACGAGCTGGAATACATCAATGGCTTTGTGTACGCCAACATTTGGCAGACGGATGATATCGTAAAAATTGACCCCAACAGCGGGCAAATTGTGGGCCGGCTCAACTTTTCCGATCTCAAAAGCAAGTCGGGCATTACCAGCAATCCCATGGATGCAAAGGCCCCCGACGTGCTCAATGGCATCGCTTACGATTCTGCCGGTCAGCGCCTCTTCATCACCGGCAAATACTGGCCCAAGCTCTTCGAAATCAAATTGCAGTAAGCAGGCGAGGGGCTGTCAGCAACTGTACAAGCATCGGCTACAGTTCCCGCTGTCCGCTTGTAGTGCCCCGCAAGGCAGGTTTAAGGTGCAATCGTCAGCAGCGGGGCAGCTACCGCTACCATCGGGCAGCCCATCAGCTACTGTATACATCCTGGCATTCCCACACGTTCAATAAATCCGTGCATCTGCGGCCGCATAAAAAAATGGCCTCTGTCGCAGGCCTCCCGGCCTGTGACTATACGTTACTCTATCACAACAAAAGGCTACTGAATTATTATCGCCCCTTCAGGGCTTTGATGGTTGTGTGATGCATTTATCCCACGGGCTCCACCCGTGGCTGTAATATCGTCGCCCTTTCAGGGCTTTGGAGTATTCATCTTTTGTATCAAAATCCGTGTTACTCCGTTTTCATCCGCAAAATCCGCGTCTGTCGCAGGCCTCCCGGCCTGTGACGATGAGTTACTCCATTTCTAAAAAAGGCTACTGAAATTATATCGTTCCTTCAGGGCTTTGATGGTTGTGTGATGCTTTTATCCCACGGGCTCCACCCGCGGCTGTAATATCGTCGCCCTTTCAGGGCTTTGGAGTATTCATCTTTTGTATCAAAATCCGTGTTACTCCGTTTTCATCCGCAAAATCCGTGTCCCCAACAAAAAATATCTGTGCTCCTCCGTTCCTCTCTGTGAAAATCCGCGTCCCAATAGCCCCCTTTCAGCAAAATCCATTTTATTTGCACCCGAAACAGCGAAGGCCGTTTCAATAGTTCTTTACAATATGGTCCGGTAGCTCAGCTGGATAGAGCAACTGCCTTTAATGAATAGGAGCCTTACGGTAGGAAACAAAACTCCGTAAGTGGATACCACTGTATCGGTGAACGCTTCGATGATTCGTCATCATGCCAACCCCGAGGAAACTTGAGTTTCACTTTGTATTTTGGAAAGATGATAACCCATCACACTAAAAACAAAGGCGATCTCGGTGTATTGAAGGCAAAGCTTGATCTCTTCCTGCAAGGATATCTGGTATTGGTACCCGAAACCGAACATGCACCTTTTGATTTGGCCATTTATAAAAATGGTGAATTCAAAACGGTTCAGGTGAAGTACAGGGCTGTAAACAAACGAGGAGTTATCGAAATTCCGTTTCGTAATTCTTACAGCACTGCAAAGGGAGTAAATACTAAAAAAGTCAATAAAGCATTGGTGTCAATCTATGCCGTTTATTGTCCGCAAACAGATACTTGCTATTATTTCAATCCACTTGAATATGGAGAGTCAATTGCTTTGAGGGTAAATGCATCTGTGAATCATCAGCAAAAAGGAACACACCTGGCTGATGATTTTAAAAAGGTTCCGTAGAGACTATACGTGGTACACCTGCAATGGTGAAGATATAGTCCAGACCCCAAACCGCACCCATGGTGTGGGCAGCGAAAGCTGTAGCAGGTAAGCTAAGCAGTAGGTCATTGGTTCGAATCCAATCCGGATCACATGTTGTACAAAACCACCCCAACCGGGTGGTTTTTTTATGTCCATGCAGTATCAGCAGCATGGCGTAAATTGCATACTGTACACCTGATAATCCTACACCACATGCTTACACCCAACAAAACAGCTACCGGTAACCGCCGTGTATTTGTGAAACGGTTATCGCTTGGTATTGCAGGCTTAGCCGCAGCATGGGGAGGCTTTACGGTTTACCAAATCCGCAAGCATCCCAAACTCTCTTCCATCGATGCGCAAATACCCCTGCTCGATGAGTTAGCCGAAACCATAATTCCGCAAACAGATACGCCCGGGGCCAAAGCTGCCGGTTGCGGAGCCATCATTGCCATCCTCATCAAAGACTGCACAGATCGTTCATCTCAAAACCGTTTTATCGATGGGCTCGACGCTTTGAAAGATTACTGCCAAAGCCAATATGATACGCCATTTGAAGCGCTATCGGTAGAAAGAAGAATTGCCGTACTACAGCATTTTGAAGCCAAGGGTAAACCAGCTGCTGGCATGTTGGGCAAAGCGCAGCGCAAACTCATGGGCGATTCATTTTTTACCACACTCAAAAACCTAACGGTTACGGCTTGGTGCACTAGCAAAGTTGGTGCCACACAAGGCCTGGCGTACGATTATATTCCCGGAGCTTACATCGCAGATGCACCCTTGCAACCGGGGCAACATTCCTGGGCTACTCAATAATTTTTTATGGGCGACACGTTACACATCAATAAAGGCACTGTCAATTCAGACAGGTATTTCGATGCTATTGTGGTTGGCAGCGGCATCAGCGGCGGCTGGGCTGCTAAAGAACTGTGCCAAAAAGGATTGCGAACACTCGTACTCGAAAGAGGCCGCGATGTGCAACATATCCGCGATTATTCCACTGCTTCCATGAGCCCTTGGGAGTTTACGCACCGGCTCAATTTGACAAACACTGACCGCGAAGAAAATCCCATTCAAAGCGGTCAGTTTGATGAAAGCACCCGCCAGTTTTTTGTCAACGAAAAAGAGCATCCCTACATTCAGGAAAAGCCATTTCATTGGGTACGGGGCTATCAGGTTGGCGGCCGCAGTATTACCTGGGGCCGACAGTGCTACCGTCTTAGTGATTTGGACTTTGATGCCAATGCTAAAGATGGCATTGCGGTAGACTGGCCTATTCGCTACAAAGACCTGGCTCCGTGGTATGATTATGTAGAAGCCTTTGCCGGCATCAGCGGCCAAGCCGAAGGCATTCCACATTTACCCGACGGGGTGTTTTTGCCCGCCATGGAAATGAATGTGCTGGAAAAACATTTCAAAGCGCAAATACAAAAGCGTTATTCTGAAAGGTTTGTTACCATTGGTCGTAGTGCCAATCTTACCAAAGGTTGGGAAGGCCGCGGCCCGTGCCAATACCGAAACTTGTGTATGCGGGGTTGTCCTTTTGGAGGCTACTTCAGCAGCAATGCAGCAACGTTACCGGCCGCAGCAGCAACTGGCAATTTAACCATGCGCCCCAATGCCATTGTGCAGGAAGTGTTGTATGATACCAAAGCCGGAAAGGCTACCGGCGTTCGCATTATTGATACTGAAACCAACAAAACGGAAGCGTTTTTTGCCCGCATTATTTTCCTGAATGCATCAACGATTGCTACTACTGCAATTTTATTGCGTAGCACCAGTGCTGCTTTTCCTACAGGCTTGGGCAACAGCAGTGGTGTAGTTGGCAAGTATCTAATGGACCATCATTTCAGAGTGGGAGCAGAAGCACAGTTTGATGGTTTTGCAGACCGCTACTACAAAGGCCGCCGGCCCAACGGTATTTACATACCTCGCTTTCGCAACTTGCCTGACCCCGCTACCAAACATGCTGATTTTATCAGGGGGTACGGCTATCAGGGTGATGGCGAACGGCAGGGTTGGAAAGACAAACTGCCGGGTTTGCCGGGCTTTGGTGCAGCTTTCAAACAACAACTGAGTACCCCTGGTTTGTGGACCATGTGGTTGGGGGCTTGGGGCGAAACATTGCCACAAGAAACCAACACCGTGGCTTTGGATAGCACTGAAAAAGACCAGTGGGGTTTGCCATTGGTGCGTATTCATTTTGAATTTGGAAGCAATGAGTTGGCCATGCGCAAAGACATGAAGGCGAGTGCAGCAGACATGTTGTCGGCAGCGGGTTTCAAAAACATTCATGAATTTGATTACAACTCACCCGGTGGTGCTTGTGTGCACGAAATGGGTACGGTACGGATGGGTCGCGATGCCAAAACATCTGCCCTCAATGCATTCAATCAAATGCATGATGTACCCAATGTGTTTATCACCGATGGCTCTTGCATGACTTCTTCTGCATGGCAAAACCCATCGCTGACCTACATGGCACTAACGGCACGTGCTTGCGACTATGCAGTGCAGCAAATGAAGGCCGGAAAGTTGTAATGCCTTAAGCTATCAAATCTGATTTTTCGTGGAGTTGCTGTTGCCGGTACATGTCAGCATATGCGCCATTGTTGTTTAGTAAGTCCTCATGTGTGCCGATTTCCACCACACGGCCATCATCTATTACCACAATTTTATCGAAGCTGAACAGGCTGAATATGCGGTGGGTAATGACGATGGCTGTTTTATCTGAAAGATATTGCTGCAGGTTTTGCTGAATAGCTTGTTCAGTGCTGGCATCTACGGCACTCAGGCAGTCATCGAGTACAATGAGTGATGCTGGTTTAAGCAATGCTCTGGCAATAGAAATGCGTTGCTTTTGTCCACCACTTAAGGTAACGCCACGTTCGCCAACCACGGTGTCGTACTGCTTTTCGAAGCGATCAATTTCGGTATCAATCACTGCCATGCGGGCCGCATTTTTCACATCGTCCAGGCTGGCTTCATTGTTGCCAAATCGAATGTTGTTGGCCACGGTATCGCTAAACAAAAATACTTCCTGCGGCACATAACTGATTTGCTTTCGTAAGGCTTCCAGCGTATAGTCTTTTACATTTTTTCCATTCAGCAGTACTTCGCCTTCGTTGGCATCAAACATGCGAAACAGCAGCGCCGCCAAACTGCTTTTACCACTTCCTGTTTTGCCAATGATGGCCACTTTTTCACCAGCTTTAATATGCAGGTTAAATGATTGGATGGCTTGAATGCCGGTATGTTCATAGCGAAAAGAAACATTCTTGAATTCCACATCCACCGCAGCAGTGGCAATGTTTTCATCATGGCCTTCGGCAATGTTCGATTTGTATTGGAGCAATTCATTCAATCGCTTTTGCGAAGCGGATGCCCGTTGTATCATACTGGCTACCCAGCCAATGGCACTTACGGGAAACGTGAGCATGTTTACATACAACACAAACTCAACAATGATGCCTACTTCGCTAATTTTTCCGTTGAGGAAATACAAGCCGCCAATCATGATGGTGAGCAAGGTGCTGAGGCCAATGAGCAGTTGAATAGAAGGGTAGTACACGGCTTCCACTTTAGCTAATCCAATGGCCTGGTCGCGGTACAATTCGCTGTTGCGATTGAAGAAACCTGCCATCTGTTTTTCCTGCACGTAACTCTTGATGACCCGAATGCCGCTGTACGATTGTTGGGCATTGCTGGTGAGGTCGCCCAATAGCGATTGTATTTTTTCACTCTTGTTGTGAATGATGGTGTTGACATAATAAATCACAAACGCCAGAATGGGCAGCGGAGCCAGCGTGTACAAAGTGAGCTCGGCATTTTTGGCCAGCATATTGTACAGCGCAAATACAATAATCGTGATAAGGTTGATGAGGTACATGATAGCCGGCCCGGTGTACATTCTTACCCGGCTTACGTCTTCGGCCATGCGGCTCATCAGGTCGCCAACTGTATGTTTTTTAAAGAAGCCGGCATCCAGTGTTTGGTAATGTTGAAACACTTCATTTTTCTGATCAAATTCAATGTGGCGACTCATCACAATGATGGTTTGCCGCATGAAAAACATGAACACACCACGTATGAGTGCCAGCACCAAAATGGTGACGCCGCACATGGTGACGATGCTGCCAAAACTCCAGTTAAGCCCTTCCATCCAATCGGTGAAAATGTTGACCAACGGATCGGTTTGGCGGCTGAGCGGACGGGCCGTAGCACCGGGCAGCAGCAGCTGCACTTTATCTACCACGTACGCCGTAATCTGTGGCGCCAGAATGGCAAAATAGTTGGAAATGATGATGAACAGCACACCAGCCAACAATCGGTTGCGGTACTTCCAGAAATATTTATTGACGGCTTTCAGGTGCTTCATGAGGGCGTAAAGGTATTGGTGCCGGTGTTAACGATTTGAAAACCCGCTGTGTTCAACCAGCTGCTGCCACTTAGATGCGAAAACCTACATTTGCCCTTCCCTCAGAACGAAAAAATTGCTTGCTATGGCCTGGAAAAAAAACATTCTCGAAACAATTGGTAATACCCCGATGATTCAGCTGAACAAGGTGGTGAAAGACTTTCCTTGTACGGTGCTGGCCAAGGTTGATTATTTCAACCCTGGCAACAGTATCAAAGACCGTATGGCATTGAAAATGGTGGAAGATGCCGAAGCCGACGGCCGGCTGAAACCCGGTGGTACCATTGTAGAAGGTACCAGTGGCAATACGGGCATGGGCCTTGCTTTGGCCGCTTGTGTAAAAGGATACAAATGCATTTTTGTAACGACTGATAAACAGAGTAAAGAAAAGGCCGACATTCTAAAGGCAGTTGGCGCCGAAGTAATTGTGTGCCCCACCAATGTGATGCCCGAAGATCCTCGGAGTTATTACAGCGTAGCGAAAAGATTGGCAACCGAAATCCCCAACAGTGTGTATATGAACCAGTACGATAATTTGTCGAACAGGCAGGCACACTACGAAAGCACCGGCCCCGAAATTTGGGAACAATCAGAAGGCAAGATTACGCACCTAGTTTGTACAGCAGGTACCGGTGGTACCATCGTGGGTACTGCTAAATATTTAAAAGAAAAGAATCCCAACATTCAGATTTGGGCCATTGATGTGTACGGTTCATTGCTTACCAAATATTTCCGCACTGGTGAGGTGGATATGAATGAAGTACATCCGTACATCAGCGAAGGTTTTGGCGAAGATTTTGTGCCTAAGAACTACGACATGAGTGTGATAGATCACTTTGAGCAGGTGACAGATAAAGACGGTGCCGTGCAAGCCCGCCGACTGGCACGTGAAGAAGGCTTGTTTTGCGGATACAGTGCCGGCAGTTGCTTTCAGGGCTTGCTGCAATTGAAAGACCGTTTGAAAAAAGATGATTTGGTGGTATGTATTTTTCATGACCATGGCAGCCGGTATGTGGGTAAAGTGTACAACGATCAGTGGATGATGGAACGTGGTTTCCTGGATGTAAAAACCTTTAAAGACATTGTAAGTGGCCGTAGCCGCCAGCGTTTGATAACTGTGCATCCAATCGATACTGTTGCTGCAGCTGTAGCGCTGATGCAGCAATACGATATTGAAAATATTCCTGTGATGGAGAACGACCGTAACATTGGTTCGCTCAGTGAGCAAGGATTGTTCAATAAAATTTTCAGCGATCCCGATTTGAAAAACCAATCTGTTGAGTTTGTGATGGAGCATCCTTATCCAGAAGTTTCCTATGATACGCCTGTAGAAAGATTGAGTAGTTTAATCACCCGTGAAAACGGTGCTGTATTGTCGAAAGACGAAGCGGGTAGCTATCACATCGTTACCAAGTACGATGTCATCAATAGCTTAGCGAAATAAAATTTCTTCATGTATTGGTGTGAAAGCGGGTATTGGAAAATATCCGCTTTTTATTTTGCGTGTAGTGGCTTTTGGTCACAAAAAAACCACCTGCAAGAGGTGGTTCTTTGTGACCGCGTTAGGATTCAAACCTAAAACCTTCTCATCCGTAGTGAGATGCTCTATTCAGTTGAGCTACGCAGCCAATCCCGTTTGGGGTTGCAAAAATAAGGGGTCAACCAAAACAACCAAAAATTAATTCAAATTTCTGCCGAATCTTTTTTCTGACATTATTGAAAATCAATGCTGGCAGGTGTTTTGGCTCATTTGTTAAAAGTGCCAACGTACAAAAGCTTCCATGGCAGCGTATTGGGTAAGTCCCAATTTGGCATATAAATTGGCCGTGTTGCTGTTTCTTTCTTCGGCCCTTTGCCAAAACTCACGGCTATCACTTCCCTGAAATGGCACCATGTCTTTTTGCGACTGATGAATGAAAATGCCAAAGCGTTTTTTCATGACCTGATCGGGGCTCATGGGTATAGCCATTTCAATTTCTGTAATGTCCCATTCTTGCCAGGCGCCTTTGTACAACCATACCCAGCAATCGTTTATCCATGCATCTCCTTCGGCCTTAATCCGTTTTAATGATTCGAACACAACATCGAGACAAACTTTGTGCGTACCGTGGGGGTCGGCCAGATCGCCGGCGCAAAAAACCTGTTGAGGTTGAATTTTGCGCAGCAATTCCATAGTCAGCAGCACATCGGCTTCTCCCATAGGGTTTTTCTGGATGGTGCCGGTTTCATAAAAAGGCAGGTTCTGAAAATGCCATTGTCCTTCCTTTAGTCCTACATAGCGACAGGTGGCGGCAGCTTCGCAGCGGCGAATCAGTCCCTTAATTTGGCGGATTTCACTAGTATCTGTTTGGCTCGGTTTTTTCTGTGCCAGGTATTGCCGGGCATCCTGCATAATGTCTTTCGACTTTTCGCTGTTGATGCCAAACAACTCTTCGAAGCCTACTGCAAAATCTAAAAAGCGGGTTACAAATTCATCGGTTACTGCTATGTTGCCGCTGGTTTGGTATGCTACGTGTACTTCATGCCCTTGGTCTTGCAGGCGCATAAATGTGCCACCCATGCTAATGATGTCATCATCGGGGTGGGGCGAAAAAATGAGGCTGCGTTTGGGGTAGGGAGATGAACGTTCAGGATGGTTCGGAATTACCACATTTGGTTTGCCGCCGGGCCATCCGGTAATGCTATCGCGGAGTAAATAATACACCTGTAGGTTTATTTCGTAGGCATCGCCTTTTTCTACCAGCAAATCGCCCAGGCCATTTTCGGTATAATCATGATTGGTGAGACTTAATACAGGTTTGCCCAGTTTAAGGGCCATGTTTATTACCGCACGGCGTATCATTTTAGGCGTCCATTCTACTTCGCCTGTCATCCACGGACTTTTAATGCGGGTGAGTTCGCTGGCGGCCTGAGCGTCTATCACAAACAGGCAGTCGTTGTGCTGCTGCAGCAGGCTTGCCGGTACTTGCTCTGTTACACCGCCTTCCACAGAGCGGGCCACAATACCCGCTTTAAAACCCCAAGCCATCAATATGATTTTGCGGGCTTTTAATATGGTACTGATACCCATGGTAATGGCCAGCCGGGGTACTTTGCTGATGTTTTGAAAGTCTTTGCTGTTGGCAATCCGGGTGCTGTTTTCCAGATTCACCAATCTTGTTTTGCTGTAAATACTAGACCCTGGTTCGTTAAAACCAATGTGGCCGTTGTTACCAATGCCAAGTATTTGCAAATCAATACCACCAAGGGCATCAATTTGTGCTTCGTAAGCAAGGCAATGTTGCTTAATGTCTTCTTGTTTCCACTCGCCGTTAGGAATGTGAATGTTTTCGGCAGGTATATCTACATGGTCGAACAGGTTGCGGTGCATGAAGCTCCAGTAGCTCTGTACGGCTTCTTGCTCCAGCGGGTAGTATTCATCGAGGTTAAACGTAATCACATTGGCAAAGCTTAATCCTTCTTGCTTGTGCAACCTTACCAGTTCTTTGTACAGTGTAATGGGCGTGGAGCCTGTGGCTAATCCCAATACACACGAAAGCCCGGACTGCTGTTTTTCCCGAATGATTTGAGCTATTTGTGCGGCAGCAAACACAGAGCCTTGCAAAGGCGTGTCAAAAATGTGAACAGGAACTTTTTCGTAAGAAGTAACCATAGCAAATGATGATTAAAGTTTCAGCGAACGATGTACGCATTATAGCGTCTAATATTTTGAATAGGTTGTTAGCCACACAAATTTGAAAAAAACAGCTGACACTTTACGATAAAATGAATTAATAAAATAATTTCTTATAAAATAATTTATTAATCAGCCGGTCTTTGATATTATTTTTACAATTATAAAAACGCATTTCATTGGCACCAGTTCGAAACAAAATACTCAGCCATTTTAGTGGCAGCCAGCTTAGCGGCGTAGCTTTTAAAGATCATGGCAGGCGTAAGCGCATTATAGCCGAACTCAGTAATGTGCAGGAAATTACGATAAATGAAATTGCCGAGTCGCTAAACATTAGTGTGCCCAAGGCTACCGAACTGTTGAATGAACTGGCCGACGAAGGATTTGTGTGCGAAAAAGGAAAACGTTCGGAAGGCCCGGGAAGAAAAGCCACTTTTTATGGTCTGGCATCCGATAGTTGCTATTTTATTGGGTTGGAAATAAAAAAATACAAGCTCAATATTGGCATTATGGGGTTTGATAAAACCATCATTAAAGCCAGTTATGGTATTCCTTTCTTTTTTGAAGAAGCCAACGATGCACTTAACGAAATAGTGCAGCAAGTGCGGCAGTTTATTCAAATTACCGGTATACCACAAGAAAAAATTATTGGTATGGGCGTTTCCATTTCGGGGCGCATCAACGTTCGCACAGGCGAAATACTTACCATTTACCATTTTTCTGATGCGCCTGTAAAGCAGACCCTTGAGCAGGAGTTTGGCATGCCGGTGTATTTGGATAATGACAGCCGAACCATGGCCTATGGTGAATATCATTTTGGTAAATATGGTGGCCACTCAGAAGTGCTGGTACTCAACCTCGATTATGGACTGGCACTCGGCATGTTTGTAAATGGAAAGCCCCTTTTTGGTACCTCTGGCTATGCAGGCGAGTTGGGCCATATTCCACTGTTCGATAACGAAAAAATTTGTTTCTGTGGCAAAAAAGGCTGCATGGAAACCGAGGCATCGGGCCGTGCTCTTATTGAATGGCTGGTGGCCGAAATGAAGGCCGGCAGCAACAGCATTCTTACCCGCACATTGGAGCGGAAAAAACTGTTGGAGCTGGAAGATGTGGTGGAAGCCATTCAAAAAGGCGACAATCTGGCCATACAAGGCATAGGCAATATTGCCGGTAAAATTGGCCGTGGCCTTGCGGTTACCATCAACCTGCTCAATCCGCAACTCATAATTTTAAGTGGCAGTCTTAGCCAGGTGGGAGAGTCGTTGTTGCTCCCGGTTAAAACGTCGCTTATTCAGCACTCACTTACATTGGTCAATTCCGATACACAGGTGGTACTCAGCGAAATGTTTGAAAAAGCCGGTTTGCAGGGGGCTTGCCTGCTGGTACGCGACAAAATTGTAGGGCTGGTGTAATTTTTCCTCATAAGTTAAAAAACAGGATTTCCTGCCTGATGGAAACCGTTACTTTTGCAGCCAATTAATCGCAAGCAAACTTTTCCCTCAACATGAGTCATTCTTCACAACCTGCCATCCTTCTGCTGGAAGATGGTCACGTTTTTCATGGCTATGCCTTTGGCAAATTGGGCACCACTTCTGGCGAAATATGCTTTAATACAGGCATGACCGGCTATCAGGAAGTATTTACTGACCCCAGCTATTACGGCCAGGTGCTCATTATGAATAGTGTACACGTAGGCAACTATGGTGTGCTCGATACCGATGTGGAAAGCGAAAGCGTAAAAATCAGGGGACTGATTGGACGCAACCTCGAAGAGCTGTTTAGCCGCATGATGGCGCAGGATACTCTGCAGAGCTATCTCGAAAAAAATAATATTGTAGGTATTGAAGGCGTGGATACCCGTGCATTGGTTACCTACATCCGTACACAAGGCGCCATGAACTGCATTATTAGTAGCGATGGCAAATCGGTGGAGGAGTTGAAAGCCATAATGGAAACAGTGCCGCACATGGGTGGCTTGGAGCTTGCTTCAAAAGTTTCTACTGAAGAGCCATATTTCATTGGCAATCCTGATGCGCCTAAAAAAGTTTCGGTGCTCGACTTTGGTTGCAAGCGAAACATACTTCATTCAATGGCAGAGCGTGGGGTGTATGCCAAAGTATTTCCTGCCAAAACCCCGGCTGCCGAAGTGTTGGCCTTTAACCCCGATGGTATTTTTATCAGCAATGGCCCCGGCGACCCTGCTGCAATGGACTACGCAATTGATACCATTAAGGAATTGACCAAAGCGGAAAAGCCCATGTTTGGCATTTGCCTTGGTCACCAGTTGCTGGCACTGGCACACGATATTCCTACGTACAAAATGCACCATGGCCACAGAGGATTGAACCATCCGGTAAAAAATCTGCTAACGGGTAAAAGTGAAATCACGACGCAAAACCACGGCTTTGGTGTAGACCCCGATGCCGTAAGAAAAGCCGATCATATCGAAATCACCCACGTGAATTTGAACGACGATAGCATTGAAGGTATCCGGGTAAAAAACAAGCCCTTTTTTAGTGTGCAATATCACCCTGAAGCAACGCCAGGCCCACACGATAGCCGCTACCTGTTCGATGAATTTGTAAGTATGATGTAACCCCTTCTTTACATACATCATTGACTCCTTCGGGAGTCAATTTTTTTTATGCTTATCGCAACTTACATTCGGGCATGCAAATAGCCATCATCAACGGACCAAACCTGAACCTGCTGGGCAAACGTGAGCCCGGAGTGTACGGAAGCGAAAGTTTCGATTCTTATTTCACTCAGTTGCAAGCTGCATATCCCGGCATTGAGTTGTTGTATTTTCAAAGCAATGTAGAAGGAGAGCTCATCAATTATTTGCATGAAGTTGGGTTTACTGTGCAAGGTATTGTAATCAACCCCGGTGGCTACACACATACATCGGTTGCGTTGGGCGATGCTATTGCCGCTATACCTGCCCCTGTGGTAGAGGTACATATCAGCAATACTGCAGCCCGTGAAACTTTCAGGCATATCAGCCATGTAAGTGCAAAATGTAAAGGCACCATTATTGGCCTTGGTTTAAAAGGGTACGAATTAGCCTTACAATATTTAACCACTTAAATTTTTCATTGTTCGGGCAAATACTTTTGGCTGTATATTGACGTGCTTCTAACCTTATCAAAACACCATCATTATGCACCACAAAAAAACGTTGGTTACCTTACTGTTGTTAGTACTGGTAGCATCGGTAAACCTGCTTGGCCGAAAAGTAACTCCGGCACCTGAGCACAAGAATCTGCAGATTTTGCCCAAAGACATTTCGAAAGAAAACCTGAAAGCCATCATGGATGGATTTAATGCAGCTTTGAATGTGAAATGCGGTTACTGCCATGTACGCAACAATGAAACAAAAGAATGGGACTATGCCGCAGATACCAAACACAAAAAGAAAGAAGCACGTGATATGATGAAAATGACGAACGATTTAAACAGCAATTATTTTGGGGTGGATATGACGCAGCCTAATCCCAAAGTGGCTATTACCTGCTACACCTGCCACCGTGGCGAAGAGCATCCTGTATTTGCGCCCAAACCCGCTGTGCCAGACAGTTTGCAGCGGCCATTGCAAAAAATAGTTCAGTAGCTCCTTTGAATAATAGAATGATAAAAAGCCGGTTTTTGCTTGAAGCAAGGCCGGCTTTTAGTTGATGGCTATCTACTTGTTACAATGCAAATTTTCAGTTGCAAAATCATGCTACAGTTGTGCTTTGTGCAAAACTATTTTCCTTTTCTTTTTGCCCCGGCTCCGATACATTCGTTGCCCTAAAATTGATTGAATCATGCTCGAATTTGTTGGGCCGGTGTGTGCCAAACTCAACCTGAAACCCGCCAGTGTAGAAGCCGTGCTCCGCCTGCTGGGCGAGGGGGCTACCATTCCATTCATTGCCCGCTACCGCAAAGACCAAACCGGCAATCTGGATGAAGTGCAAATTCAGGCCATTCAGGAAGAAGCCAAGTTTCAAAAGGAGTTTAGCGAACGCAAAGCCTTTATCATCAAAACCATTGAAGAGCAGGGCAAAATGACTGAACAGCTGATGAAGTCGCTTGACAAAGCCAGCACCCTCAATGAACTGGAAGACATTTACCTGCCATATAAACCGAAGCGCAAAACCAAGGCACAAACAGCCCGTGAAAATGGCTTAGAACCTTTGGCCAATTTACTTTTAGCACAAGCCGATGCTGATATTGAAGCGGAAGCCAATAAGTACATCAACGAAAAAGTGGCTTCCATTGATGAAGCCTTGCAAGGCGCCAGAGATATCATTGCCGAACAGGTAAATGAAGACGCGGTGGTACGTACCAAAATGCGTCGCTTGTTTGAAACAGATGGCTTGCTCATCAGCAAAGTGGTGAGTGGCAAAGAAACCGAAGCGGCCAAATACAAAGATTATTTTGACTACAGCGAACTGGTAACCAAAGTGCCTGCACACCGGGCATTGGCAGTGCTGCGTGGTTTTATGGAAGGCTTCCTCCGCATCAGCATTGAACCTGCGGAAGAACAAGCAGTAGAAATGCTGGAACAGCATGTAGTAAAAGGCATGCACAACGAAACCGTGCATGTAAAAAAGGCATTGAAAGATGCCTGGAAACGCATGCTGCAGCCATCGTTGGAAAGTGAGTTTCGCATGGCCATGAAAACACGCAGCGACGAAGAAGCCATCAATGTGTTTGCTGATAACTTACGCCAATTGCTGCTGAGTAGTCCGCTGGGTGGCAAGCATTTGCTGGCCATCGATCCGGGCTATCGTACCGGTTGCAAAACCGTGGTGCTCGACAACAAAGGCGACCTTAAAACCAACACAGTTATTTACGTACACGAAAACAACCGCCTGTACGATGCAGAACATACTGTACGCCAGTTGGTAGCCAAATACGGCATTGAAGTGATTGCGATTGGCGATGGCACTGCCGGCCGTGAAACGGAAAAATTCATCAAAGGATTGAACCTTGGCTTGCCCGTGTTTTTGGTAAATGAAGATGGTGCCAGCGTGTACAGTGCCAGCGAAGTGGCCCGTGAAGAATTTCCGCAGGAAGATGTAACGGTGCGTGGCGCTGTGAGTATTGGCCGCCGCCTGATGGACCCACTGGCCGAGCTCGTAAAAATTGATCCGAAAAGCATAGGAGTGGGTCAGTACCAACACGACGTAAACCAAGTACGCCTGAAAGAAAAACTCGATCAGACGGTAGAGAGTTGTGTGAACCTGGTGGGTGTGAATTTGAATACCGCATCCCGCCACTTGCTGAGTTACGTAAGTGGTATTGGTGAAACCATTGCCAAAAACATTGTGGAGTATCGCTCAGCCAACGGCATGTTTACAAGCCGCAACGAATTGAAGAAAGTTGCCCGCCTGGGAGACAAAGCCTTTGAACAATGTGCCGGTTTCTTACGCATTCCACAGGCCGATAATCCGCTGGACAATAGTGCCGTGCACCCGGAGAGTTACGAGATTGTCAACAACATTGCCAAAGACCTGAACGTAACGGTGAAAGATTTGGTAGGCAATGAATCACTAGTAAAACAAGTGAATGCCAAACAATACGCCAGCTATGGCGAACACCGGGTGAATGATATTTTGAAAGAGTTGGTGAAGCCTGGTCTCGACCCTCGTTCTACTGCCGAGAGTTTTGAGTTTGCCAACATCTACAGCATTGAAGAAGTGCAGGTAGGCATGGAGTTGCCGGGCAATGTTACCAACCTTACCAAGTTTGGCGCCTTTGTAGACATTGGTGTAAAGCAAGACGGATTGGTGCACGTAAGTGAAATCGCCAACCGCTACATAAGCGATCCTTCGGAAGCATTGAAGCTGGGGCAAAAAGTGAAAGTAAAAGTGCTGGAAGTGGACCTGAGCAGAAAGCGCATTGCCTTGAGCATAAAACAAACCGAACCGAACAATGGCCCGCAGCAGCGCAGCGGACATACGGGTGGCAACAAGCAACAGCGCCAACCACAGCCACAGCAAAAAGACCTGAGCAGTTTGGACATCAATGATGCATTGGCTGCATTGAAAAACAAGTTCAAGAAATAAGGATTGATTTCATGCATATTGAAAAAGCTGTTGTTACTTACAACAGCTTTTTTTTACTTATAAGGAAAACTCCGCCTTGGTTTGTGGTACACGAGCCCCAAAAAAAGATACCTTGGTGAAGTGACTTGGTCGCATAAAAAGTTGACATGGCAGATGAATAAAAATGCTGATACAATCTGGCATAATTAGAGCGGCACAAGTGGCCTGCTGCGCAGAACACTTGCGCCAGACGGGTAATTAAATAATAAACTTAAAAGAGTGACAACATGATTTTTGGCGATAAAGAAATATTTGCAATAGAACTGGGAGAAACGAAACATCCCAAAAAGTTTTTCCTCCGGCTTTGGCTGAAAGGCATGCCCAAAGGTAATTTTAAAAAGTCCGCACCCTTGGCTGACACTATTACAGACTATCAGACTATAGTAAAAAAGAAGGAAAGCCTTTACCTCCCTGTATTTGACTTAATGGGTACAGAGGAGGTTTTTGCATACACTACAAAGTTTAATTTCAGGCTTGATGAAGATGAAAGACGGTATGATGAAACGAAGCATTTAGGAAGACATGCATTTCTTGCACCTCAATTTACAAATACGCAAAGCTCAAGCGTAGTGTTATATAAGGATTCCCAACTTCGCTTAATATGGCGCAACGATTTTGGGGAGCCTGTGAATGATGCTGTTGTTCCTTTTGATTATTTCTGCAAGGTGTTTGATGAATTTATATGCTATTGCAAGGATAAAGGGGCGGTTTAGACAATCACTCCCCCCAATGGCGCCAGTGTTCCGCCTCAGCGGGCCACTGGTGTCTATTAAATCCGCCGGACTGTGTCCGGACATTTGTGTGCTATTGCCAAAGCTTTTTTATTTACTTAAACGGAAAGCCAAAGTTGAAATACAATCGTAGTCCTTCAGATTTGGAAGAAGCCATCACACTCAGTTCTGCAGGGCCAATGGGCGTAAGGTACGCTGCTGTAATGGCGGTGCCATAGAGCCATCCGGCTTTTACTGTTTGTGATGTTTTTTGTACAAAATCATAATGAGCAATAGCACCATTTATACTCAGGTAAAAACTACCAAATGGCCGTACCCGGGGGCCAGTGTGTACAGCCACCAAACTCTCAGAGTCTAACTCGCCTTCTCTCAACCCGGCAAACTGAATTTGATTGCGCATGGTGTTTGTGATGCCACCAGCAACAAATTCATTCAGCAGCGAAATATTCTTGCTGAAGTTGAAGCCTGCCTGCATTTTGGTTACCCAACTCCAACGCTTGCTCATTTGTGCCGTACTCTGTAGGTTGGCTGTCAGTCTGGGGTAGTTGCCGTAAGTAAACAACGATGGATTTACATCACCAATCAATTGCCCGTTGTTGAACGCTTTGATGCGGGGTTGCAATGCAAATACATATCCCAGTTTGAATTCTGCAATCGTTCCTTTATCCGCATACAATGGTTTAATCAGGTTGTTGTATTGCCAAAAAGCATAGGCCTGAAAATAGTTGTTGCGGCCGTCGAAATAAGTACCGGTTTCAATTTGTGGTTTGGCCACAATGCTTTCCCATTGCATGCCGAAACCGCCGGCCGACTTGCGTTTCGCTGACAACTGAAAACGATCATCAATGCTCACGTACTTGTATTTGTACAGTCCAATGCGGCGTAAATCATTGTATGCTGGCAGGTCTTGAAACTCTGTGTACACCTGCAGCCTGTTGGACCACGGCTGGCGGTATCCAAACATTTGCAGGTGCTCAAACAAGCCCCTGAAATTATCGCCAATGTTGAGCGATACCATCGTTCGGCTGGAAGGCAACAACTGATTGCGGGTGGTAAGGTTGAGGTTGACTGCAAAGCGGGTAAAACTGTTTTCACTCAAACCTACTTTCAGCATGGTGGCGCTTTCCGGTTTTACTTTGTATTGCAGTACATAACTACTGTCTTTGGTTGGCTCCACATCATACACAATGCTTTTGTACATGCGGTAGGCAAATGCATCTCTGGTATTGTTTTGCAATTTGCTGTAATTGATGCTTTGCTCATTTCTTCCTTCAATTTGCCGCAAGAATGTTTCTACACCATGCTTGCCCAAACCTTCCACTTTTACGGCAGCAATTTTGTAAGATGATACATTGGGCAATCTGTTTTTCCGAAACGAATAGTTTGCATCAATTGCTTTGAGTGAATCTGCCAAATGCTTGAACAAAGGATAATATTTTCTGCCTTCTGTAATGCCCAGTTCAATGATGTCTTCAGCACTGCTAAAACTGGCGGAGTTGTACGTGCCCATGGGTACGCTTATAAACGACTGACACAGTTCTGCCTGCTCTCTGCTGTCTTTCGCTTCGTTCAAAAACATCACCTGCGACAACACCTGCACGGCACTATTCAATTCATCAAGGCTTTGTACCGGAGCACTCACCGATACACCAATCATGTACTTCGCACCCAGGTTGATACATTCCTGCACCGGCAGGTTGCGAATGATACCACCATCCACATACCTACGCCCTTTAATATCAACCGGAGAAAAGGCGCCGGGTATGGCCATGCTGCTACGAATGGCATTGACAATGCTGCCGGAAGTATGCGCCACAGGTTCGGTGCTCAATAAATCAACCGCTACGCAGGTAAATGGAATGCTTAGTTTTTTGAAATCATGTGTGGCAGCAACAGGAAAGAAATATTTTTCTAACGTGAGCCATAGTTCCTGGCTTTCTAAAAAGCCGGAAGGCAAGCCAATACTGCCTTTGGTAAATGGCATTTCGATGGCGTATTTACCAAACTCACTTTTCTCCTCCATGGTGTAGAGGTTCATGGGAATGCTGTTGCTCAGCAAATCTTCCCAGTGAATTGAGCGGGCAATTTTTTCAATGGAATCTGCACTATAACCAGCGGCGTACAATCCGCCCACAATGCTGCCCATGCTGGTGCCAGTGAGATAATCAATATTGAGGCCTGCAGAATCAATGGCTTTCAGTATGCCAATATGGGCAAGGCCTTTGGCGCCACCACCACTGAGGGTAAGGCCAATGCCGTGATTTTTGTGTTGGGCAAATGAGTAGTGGGTAACGCACAACAAAGTTGTGAGCAGCAGCATGGCTTTCCTTAAGATTGGTTGCATGTATAGTTATTGGAACAAATGGGAAGTTATGCCTAATCCCGGATTTTGCGGCAGGGCTACTTTACCAAAATTGTACTCCAAACCAGTGGCCAAATCTTCTGCCAGCAGCAGCGGGCCATCTACATCTACATAGTCTACCAGCGGCATGAGGTGTACGATGGCTGCCGAGCCAATGCTGCATTCATTCATGCTGCCCACCATCACCTGCATGTTGCGGTTGCGGGCATCAGCAATCATGCGGAGGGCTGGCGTTATGCCTGTGCATTTGGTGAGCTTGATATTAATGCCATGAAAATGGCCTTCGCACAGGGCCACATCTTTTTCAAATACACAAGCTTCGTCGGCAAACAGTGGGAGCGGACTTTCATTGTACAAACGCTTCATGCCTTCCCAGTCATCTTTGGCCAGCGGTTGTTCAATAAACTCCACATCCATGTCTTTGAATACATTGATTTTTTCCAAGGCTTCCTCCACGGTCCAACCAGCGTTGGCATCAATGCGAAACTTGGCATCGGTGTGTTTGCGCAGCGCTTCCATAATGGCGATGTCGTTATCTGTGCCGAGTTTTATTTTGTACACAGGCCATGGCTTCTCCTGCATTTTCTCTACCATTTTTTCAATACTGTCAATGCCAATGGTATAATCTGTGAGGGGCATTTTTGTCACTTCCTTCGTCCAGAATTTATACAGTGGCTGGCGTTTCATTTTGCCATACATATCCCATGCGGCAATATCCAGTGCACATACCAAAAAACCATTTTGCGGAAACAGGTGATGCAGGTAATGCCAGTAGCGGTCGGGCTCGGTGAAGGCAAACTTTTCTACAAACATTTTTTTCGCCGTCAGGTCTGCTATCATCTTTTCTACAGGTATGTTGTAGTATGCAATGGCTGGTGCTTCGCCAATGCCCCGGTAGCCTACATGCTCCAGTTGTACAATCAATGCCGGCTGATGTGTTTTGGTACCTTTCGAAATGGTAAACGGATATTTAAAAGGCAGGTTTGAAGTGGTAAATTGTACTTTCATCAGTTGGTTATTGAAGGTTGATGCTTTGACGTAAATGTGTAGTCGTTATTTCCCTTTTCCCATCAGGATGATGCGGAAAGTATGTATCATGATTTTGAAATCGAGCAGTAGCGAAATGTTTTCCAGATAAATGAGGTCGTACTTCATTCGTTCCACCATGTCATCTACAGAAGTGGCGTAGCCAAACTGCACCATACCCCAGCTGGTAAGGCCAGGCTTTACACGGGTGATGTATTTGTAGGCCGGCTCACGGGCAGTAATTTGCTCGGCATAAAAACGGCGTTCCGGTCTTGGGCCTACAAGGCTCATTTCTCCTTTCAAAATGTTCCAGAGCTGTGGCAGTTCATCGAGGCGCCACTTGCGCATGATGCGGCCCCAGCGGGTAATGCGGGGATCGAAATCGTAAGACAGTGCCGGGCCGTTGGCCTCCGCATCGGCGTACATAGAGCGAAATTTGTAAATGAAAAACGGTTTGCCTTTGTAGCCCATTCTTTCCTGCTTGTAAATGACAGGGCCGGGAGAAGAAAGTTTCACCCGCAGCGCTACAAAAAGAAATAACGGACTCAGGCCTATGCTGGCCAGCAGCGCAATGGTTACATCAAGAATGCGCTTGATGTTTTGCTGCCAGTCGGCTATCAGGCCGGTGTGAATGCTCACAAACGGACCAGAGGACAGGTTGCTGGTTTTGGCCATACCAGTCAGGATGTCAATCACCTGCGGAATGATGTATACTTCTACATCTTTACCCGCCAGTTTGTCGAGCAACGACTTGGTGAGTGAAGAATCCATTTTACCAAAAGCCAGAATGATTTTTTCTATCTGATATTGATCGATGATTAGTTCCAGCTCATCAATATGGCCCAACAATGCCGGCGAAAAATTGCTCAACGGTTTGTGGCCTTCGGGCAGCAAATAACCACGGAGTTTCCAGCCAATGGTTTTTTCCAATGGTTGCAAGTAGCTGTGGTGTTTGCGTACTTGTTCATCAGTACCAACCAGCAATACATGAAAGCCGGCTTTACCACTGCGAATCTCTTGTTTCACTTTGGTGAGCAGGAGTGCTCTGCCTGCAAATACAAACACAAACTGCAACAGCAGCAAGCCAGCAAACCCTTTGTAGTAATAGGAGAGATCAAAAGGGTTGCGGATATCATCAATGAGGAAGCCGAAGAAAATCATGAGTACACCTACAACGCTCAGCATGGCGGTGTTGGTGAGCTCATTGAGCCGCGACCTTTCGTACAATGTTTTTTGATAGCTACCTGTAGCGCCAAACAACAGCAACCAGCCAACAGGTATAAATGCCATGCCCAACCAAAAAGTGGACTCATTGGCCAAGCCTTCTACATCCAGCCGGTGAAACAGATAGAATCGGCGGATGATGTAAAAGGATACCCATGCCACCAGCGAAAAAAGCCAGTCGGAAAATACATACCAAGCAACCGATATGGGTTTGTGAAACGGCATGACTGCTTATCCTTCGAAGACAGTCGTGTTAGAAATGCTATCGAGAATTTGCTGCGCCACTTCCATAGCCAGAAATCCATCCACTTCTGAAACAGGCGTTGCTGTATTGTTGATAATGGCGTCGCGGAATGCTTCCAACTCCTGTTTGATGGGATTGTTTTCTTCGATAGGAGGATTGGCAATGGCAATGGTTTTCTTTCCCTTGGGCGTTTCCAAATCAAAAGAAAAAGCATTCTCGTCGCTGTCTTGTTTAATCTTGATGATTTCTGCTTTGCGGGCCAAAAAGTCGATGCCGATGTATGCATCTTTCTGAAACAATCGAATCTTCCGCATTTTCTTCATGCTGATGCGGCTGCTGGTAAGGTTGGCCACACAGCCGTTGTTGAATTCAATACGTACGTTGGCAATGTCTGGTGTGTCTGTCATAACCGCTACGCCGCTGGCGTAAATATTTTTGACAGGGCTTTTTACCAAACTCAACACAATGTCGAGGTCGTGAATCATGAGGTCGAGAATCACACTTACTTCTGTACCACGTGGGTTGAACTGTGCCAGGCGATGCACTTCAATAAACATGGGTTGAGTGGTGTACCGGCGGGCAGCCTGGTAGGCGGGGTTGAAGCGTTCTACATGGCCTACCTGCAGTTTTACTTTGGCTTCTTTTACCAGCTTTACTATTTCTCTCGCTTCATCTATGGTAGCTGCCAGGGGCTTTTCTACAAAAATGTGCTTTTGCCGGCGGAGTGCTTTGGTACAAAGGTCGTAGTGGAAATTGGTAGGCGCCACAATGTCTACAGCATCCACAGCATCCATGAGTGCTTCTGCATTTGTATATCGCTGCAAACCGTACTGACTGATTACAGCAGCTGCTATTTCCTCATTAGGATCATAAAACCCTACCAGTTCCACGCCCTCTATTTCTTTCCAGTTGTTCAAATGAAACTTGCCCAAATGACCTACTCCAAAAACACCAACCTTTAGCATACTGCAATATTTAAGTGACAACTGCAAAAATAGGCTTCCCTTGCATCTCCCCAATACACGTGGGTATCTTACGATAACCAGGGTTTTAGCCGCCTTTTTTCGGCAGCCAATCCCTTTTTCTCCTGTAAAATGAAGGCATTGTCTTCCAGCTTACCAATTACTTCGTTCATTTCTGCCTCATTGTTGTACATCATTTTCCTGAAGGTATTGCTATAATCTTTGGCACGGCTGGTTTCAATGCGTTTACACAAGTCAGCTTTTATCTGCAGGTATTCTTGCACCAGCAGTTTGAAATCTGCTTCTTTCAGGTCTATTATTTTCATGCCGGCCACAGCTTCAAAACTGGCCAGTGCATGCTGCAACTTGAAAGAAGGATATTTAGCTTTTTGTTCTGCGTAAAAAGCATGTACCTCGTTCCAGTCAGCTACCGTGCCTTTGTGAATGCGTTGAATGAGTAAATCCAGCTCTTGTGCAGGTATCAGTTGCCCGCCTACATTAATTACGTTGCTGCGTTTCAATTTGCCTTTCCATTGGTTAGCGGCTTTTCTATATGTGCCGGCTTGTTCAACGGCATTAATTATATGTGAAATGCCATATAGCCTAATCATTTTCCGGTATTGCTGCCATGCTTGAGCGGCCTTTAGGATAATCACTTTTCGTTTACTGTTTTCCAGTCCGGTGGCTTCAATACGAAGTACGTTAAGAATCGGATCGTTGTTGTGTAATAGTTGTGCACCATTACGTTGCTGTTGTTTTTCATCGGCAGCAGTGCCTTTTTGGGCATACCAGGCAGCACCAGTCCATTGCTCTAATAAAGCAATGGCTGTAAACATTTCATTGATGGTATCGGGTGCCAGATAATCGAACTCGAGGTGTTGGGTTTTATCGATGCGCTTATCACGGTCTGTGTATTTCCAGGCATTGCGGGCCAGGGCATACATATTGTGCATGAACCAATAGGCCGGCATTATTTGCAATGAATCGGTTGCGGTATTTTGGCTCACCAGCGAAAAGGGCAGAGGAATATCCAACTCAAATTGGTAATCGCCTTTGGCAATCATGGTAAAACTGGCAAAGCGGCTGTTGTGTTTCAAACTTACACACAAGCCCGGCCAAAAGCCACGGCCAGCCTGCATTTCACCATCGGGGCTGCGGCTGTTGTGGTTGCTGCCAATGGTGGCGCCGGCAGCCATATTGCTTTGGCCCATTATGGTGGCTGCACACAAAAAGCTGTTGTTGTGGTGCTGTTCATGTGCCGGAAAAATGAGTGAGTTCAACACTTCGCAACAACTGATGGTAGAGTTGGGGCCCAAAAATGAATTGATAAGCCGGGCGCCGTATTTTAACTGTGAGTGATTGGATAAAACGAAGCGAACGGCTTTTACACCATAAAAAATACGGCATCCAAAACCAACAATGCCATTCACCAATTCGCAGCCTTCACCTATTTGTGATGCTGCATTTTCCTGAGAGTTGATGGTGAGGTTTTTGAGTTTGTTGGCACCTTTCAAATAGGCATCGCTGCCTACCCAAACATCTTTAATGATGGCACAGTTTTTAATGACCGTACGGTCGCCAATTTTTCCATAGTAGCCCCGTTTGGTATCGAATCTTTTTTCGGTAAACTCTTGAAATTTTTGCAGCAATACATGGTCGTTGCGGTACTTGCTCCACATCCATGCGTCGCCTGCCTGCATACCGTTGAAGGGGAGTACTTTGCGGCCAGCATTTTCATTACAGAGTTCCATCCATATTCTTACCGATTCGCTTTCTCCGTCTTTCAGTACCCCATTGCCAAACTTGGCATGCGGTGTTGTCATCAATTCATTTACGTTTACAATAATCACTTCGCTGCCAATAATATAATGGCTCAGGTAGTTCACATTATCTATCACTACATTGTCGCCAAAGTCGCAACTGATGATGGTGCTGTTGTAAAGGCCTACGGCAATTTTCAGCTGGCTGTATTCCAGAAAATAGGGTTCCAGTTTGCCAATGCGTACAAGCCCGTAAAACTTACAGTTTTTAACCAGTTCGGGGTTGAAGGCATCACTCACCAGAAAGTTATTCCAGTTGTCACAGGTGTTGCGGTTGCGCACCAATACCTCTATTTCGTAGGCACTCAGCTGGCGGTAATTGATGCCGCTCCTGTTTTGTAAATTGCGCAGGTAGTATTCATCCTGATCCTCGGGCAAGTAGGCGGGTTCAATAAAATCGTAGCCCAATTGCGCCAATGGAATTTTGCGAATTTTGTTCATATAGCTATACGGTTTGCAGTGCCGGTTGCTGGTACTGAAAGTAGTTTTTAAAGAAGTTTCAAAAGTAGTTCTTTAATTATTTTAGAAATAAAAGTGTATTGACAATCAGTTCAAAACTTAATGAATACTCCCAGATTCTTGTTTGCATTCCTGAAAAGCATAACCGCTGCATTATATTCTTTTCGCTTCGAAATGCAGCAATGTCCACAGTACGTATGTTTGTGCTGCATCAGGCTTGATGCCGCTCTGTAACCCTGCATATTTACATGAACCGTATTGTTTTTTTTATAGGAATGATGGGCGCTGGAAAAACAGTGTGGGGTAAGTTATTGGCTGAAGCCATGTCGCTGCGCTTTCAGGATTTAGATGATGAAATTGTAGCTGCAGCCGGTCAATCTATTCCAGCTGTTTTTGACCAACATGGCGAGCTGTACTTCCGGGAGCTCGAAGCCCGCCAGCTGCGACTTGCCGGCCAGCAAACAAATTTGCTGCTCTCTTGCGGTGGTGGCACTCCTTGTTTTTTCGACAACATGGCTTGGATGAAACAGCATGGGGTAGTAGTGTGGCTACACCCGCCTGCTGCGGAAATAACAGAACGAATTTGGCGGGTAAAACACAAACGGCCACTTATTGCCAATGCTGCCAGCAAAGAAGATGCATATAATATTGTAACTACTTTGATGGAAAAGCGAATGCCCTGGTACCAGCAGGCGCATATTATTATTACAGATTTGGTGCTCGATTTGCCAGCCCTGAGTGCAGCAATTGAGCAACACTGGAAACACATGGAAAACAACCAAACATCATGATAACTAAGACGGTATTTTGGGGAGCTGTGCTGGCTGCATTGGCTGTAGCTTTTGGCGCTTTTGGTGCACACTTTTTAAAACAAAGACTGGAAGCGCCACAACTGGCTACCTTTCAAACCGGAGTGCAATATCATATGTATCATGCGCTGGCACTTATAGTAGCAGGCATTTACAATCGAATGAAACCCAACAAACGCATTGATAACGCCATCATTGCTTTTTACCTCGGTATCGGGCTGTTTTCGGGTTCATTGTATATCATGACCCTGAGCCATATAACACGTATGAACCTGAGCTGGCTGGGGGCCATTACACCGGTTGGTGGTATTGCATTTATTATTGGTTGGCTGCAAATAGCCTGGGCATCGGCACTCAAAAAATAAAACCCGACCAAACTATGACCGGGTTTTACCAAACATTATAAACAAACGATTAATCATTTTTGAGAATAAGCACCGGTACGGTAGCTTGCCGTACAAAGTCGTCGGTGTGCTGGTGCATAAACAGCGAGGCCAGAAATGAATGCGATTTTGGCGTTACAATCAGCATGTCCAGTTCATTGTCGGCGGCATAGTTCAATATGCTTTCTTCAATATAGCCGCTGTGCAAAAACTGGAACTTGGGTTTTATTTCCTCAAACATGGTTTCCAGCAGCAGGCCTTCCTCCATCACCGAAGGTTCAAATTCGGCATAGTCGGGGTCTACATGTAATATTTCGAGGCTGGCATTCCATTGCCGCAGTACTTCCAGTATTTTTTTGACTGGCGTACACTTTACTACTTGCTTCAAATCGCTGGCAAAACCCACTTTAAATGGCTTACGGAAAGCAAAATGTTGTGGAATTACCAGCACCGGACACTTCGATTCGGCAATTACACTTTGGGTAGTGGAGCCCAAAAAGAAGCGTTCAACACTGCCGGCTCCGTGTGTGCCCATCACAATGCAGTACACCTGATCGGGTTTGCAGCTATGCACCAATTCGTAAACCGGGCTACCCACTTTTACTTCGGTATGAATTATGGCCTGGCCTTGGGTGGTTTGTTCCAGAGCCTTTACCAAATCGTCCATTTTTTCTTTGGCTTCCTCCACCAGCGATTCATATTCTCCCACGGGCATTGGCACATCGCCATACACTACGGGTAATTGTACTACATGTGTGATTACCAATGTTTTATTGAGGGCTGCTGCCAGTTGTGCTGCATATTGTACGGCATTAATAGAAACATCAGAAAAGTCGACAGGGGCAATTATCTTATTCATATCAAAGCTTTGAAATAGTTGGGATTGCTTGTTGTATTAAAGTTAGCACCTTCGCTTGTGTGTCTGCATGACCTTCGTCAGGTTGGTTTTATTTTCATTTAAATAAAATGAGCCATTGAAAGGATGTGGGTACTCTTATTTACAGCGTTTCGGGTAGTTGTCAAAGTTTTTTTGGTGAATTAGTTGTTCATAACGCATGGGATGCCTACTTTTGCGGCCCCAAAAAGTTCTTTGTCATCCGTCTGTAGTGCAAGCTTCGGCGGATCTTGAATTTGGGAGTATTGGCAATAACGCTGATACGCTATCACCAAAAACGTTTTTAGAATGGCTAAAGAAATCACCGGCTATGTGAAGCTCCAGTGTAAAGGAGGACAAGCCAACCCTGCGCCGCCAATCGGCCCGGCCCTTGGTTCAAAGGGTCTGAACATCATGGAATTTTGTAAGCAATTCAACGCCCGTACCCAAGATAAAATGGGTAAGGTGCTGCCCGTGTTGATTACTGTTTACAACGACAAATCTTTTGATTTTGTAATTAAGACTGCCCCTGCATCTATCCAACTGATGGAAGCCGCCAAGATTCAGAAAGGATCTAAGGAAAGCAACCGTGTAAAGGCTGGTAAGGTAACCTGGGAACAAGTGGAGGCAATTGCCAAAGACAAAATGCCAGACCTCAACTGCTTCACTATCGAAAGCGCCATGAAAATGGTAGCCGGTACTGCCCGCAGCATGGGTTTGAATGTGGAAGGTAAAGCTCCCTGGGAAAATTAATTTTCATCAACCTCAAAAGATTTGAATCATGAAATTGACTAAGAAAAGAAAAGTGGCGGAAGCCAAGGTTGAGAAAAATAAAATTTACAGCCTGAGCGAAGCCGCTGCACTGGTAAAAGAAATTAACTGTACCAAGTTCGATAGCTCTGTTGACCTGCACGTTCGTTTGGGTGTAGACCCCAAGAAAGCCGATCAGGCTATCCGTGGTACTGTAAGCCTGCCTCATGGTACTGGTAAAACCAAGCGTGTACTGGTGCTTTGCACTCCCGATAAGGAAGCAGAAGCTAAAGGCGCTGGTGCCGACCATGTTGGTCTGGATGAGTTCATTCAGAAAATTGAAGGTGGCTGGACCGATATCGACGTTATTGTGGCCACGCCTTCAGTAATGCCTAAAATTGGTAAGCTGGGTAAAATTCTCGGCCCTCGTAACCTGATGCCAAACCCTAAGACAGGTACTGTAACCAACGATGTAGCTGGTGCCGTAAATGATCTGAAAGGTGGTAAAATTGCCTTCAAGGTGGACAAAGCTGGTATCATTCACGCCTCTATCGGTCGTGTGTCTTTCTCTCCTGAAAAGATTACAGAAAACACCAACGAACTGATTAACGCCCTCATTAAGTTGAAGCCTTCTACTGCCAAAGGAACTTACCTGAAAGGCATTAGCCTGGCCAGCTCTATGAGCCCCGGCATTCCTGTTGATACTAAAACGTTCATTCACTAAGGCCCCTCCGAACCTTCTCCGATAAGGCGGAAGGCCAAAGAGGAGTGTTGTACAGAAAACACTCAAAACGAATTGACATGACTAAAGAACAAAAGAACGACGTGATTGAGGTACTGAAAGACAAGTTCGCTCAGTACAACAACTTCTACGTAACCAATACAGAAAGCCTGACTGTTGCCCAGGTTAGCCAGCTGCGTCGCGTATGCTTCGACAAGCAGGTAGAAATGAAAGTGGCAAAAAACACCTTAATTAAGAAAGCTCTCGAATCGCTGGATGCTGAAAAGTATGCCGGTGTGTACGAAGCGCTGAACAACGTAACTGCCCTGATGTTCTCTGAGAACCCTAAGGAGCCAGCCGTTATCATCAGCTCATTCCGCTCTGCTTCTAAAGGCGAAAAGCCCGTATTGAAAGCTGCTTTCATCAACGGTGATATTTATGTAGGCGACAACCAACTGGCTGCCCTCACCAAAATCAAGACGAAGAATGAATTGATTGGTGAAGTAATCGGTCTGTTGCAAAGCCCGGCCAAGCGTGTACTCAGCGCATTGCTCAACAAAGACGAAGCCAACGGCGCTGCTGCTGCCGAAGAAGCTCCTGCCGCTGTTGAAGCTGCTGCTCCTGAAGTTGCACCTGAGGCTCCTGCTGCTGAAGCTGCTCCCGAAGCACCAGCTGCTGAGTAATTCTCCCAGACTGTTTTTCCACATCGGAAACGCAATAAGCCATGCCCCCGGCTATAAGAGGGTACAACAATTTTTTTAAAACCTCCGCCGGACCATTACGGAATGAAGGCGGAAAAAATTAGAAACCATGGCAGATTTGAAAGCATTTGCAGAACAACTGGTTAACCTGACTGTAAAAGAGGTTAACGAACTGGCCCAAATTCTGAAAGACGAGTACGGCATTGAGCCTGCTGCTGCTGCAGTTGTAGTAGCTGCTGACGGTGGTGGCGCTGCTGCTGCTGCAGAAGAAAAGACTTCTTTCGACGTAATCCTGAAAAGCGCTGGCGCTAGCAAGCTGAACGTTGTGAAAGTAGTAAAAGACCTGACTGGCTTGGGTCTGAAAGAAGCGAAGGACCTGGTTGACGGTGCTCCTAAGCCTGTAAAAGAAGGTGTTGACAAGGCTACTGCCGAAGACATCGCTGCTAAGCTGAAAGAAGCTGGTGCAGAAGTTGAAATCGCTTAATTCGTTTAAACGACATTTCAATAATGAAGAGCCCTGCCATTTGGCGGGGCTTTTCATTTGGCTTCAGGTATCAGTGTAAAAAAGTATAATCATTCCGAATATTGAAACCAGTTTCCACATTTCGGTGTCTCAACAAGTAAATTTCATTTCCGATTAAGGGGGGAAGCAACTAATTTAGAGCCCGATAGACCCCTTACCCAACCCTGAGCCCGTTGACGGTAAAGAGTCAATTTTTTTACCAAAGCAATCACCAGTTCTCTTTTTCATGAAAAATACCATACGGTTTATCAGTAGCCGTGTTGTGTTGTTGCTACTCCTTTGTAGTACCGTACTTCACGCCCAAGCACAAACGCACATTGCACGTAGTGTAACAGTAAATGCCAACTGCGGCGGATACTATGAATACCTGCCTGCAGGCTATGCCACCAGCAGCCAGAAATTTCCTTTACTGATTAGTTTTCATGGTGCCGGCAGCTACGGTAATGGTACTACTGAATTGAATGAGGTGCTCCGTGAAAATGCAGCTTATTACATCAACAATAATCAGTTTCCAAGCAGTTTTACTGTCAATGGGCAAACTAGTTCTTTTATTGTCATTAGCCCTCAGTGGCGAGATTATGCAAGTGTCAGCGATATCAATAGCCTTATTAATTATTTGCTGGCACAGAATTATAAAATTGATGCTGGCCGCATTTACCTGATGGGCTATAGCATGGGGGCCGATCAAATAATAAAGTACGCCACCAACAGCCTCGCCAACTCCAACAGGCTGGCGGGTATGGTTACGATTGCACCTTACATCAATCCATACACCGATGCAGGAGCCAACAACATTGCCAATGCATCCTTGCCATTTTGGAGTTTGCATAGCAATGCCGATCAATCTTCGCCAGTTTCATGGTCGGTCAATTTTGTAAACAGGATCAATAGTTTTAACCCAGCAATACCGGCGATACTCACCCGATTTGATGGTGTAACCCATAACAACAGTAGTGTATTTGCCAGCAACCCTGCTTATAAGGTTGGCGGATATAATATTTATGAATGGATGCTGCGCTACCGGCGCAATTATCCGCCCGATGCTAATGCCGGTGCGGATTTAGCTATCAGTTTGCCCACAACATCTGTTACTTTAAATGGCTTAGCTTCTTCCGATCCGGAGAATACTACGCTCACATTCAATTGGCAGAAGCTGAATGGCCCGGGTAGTCAAACTATAGCTACTCCCGCTGCTGCTACAACTACTGTAAACGGTTTTGTTGCCGGCACTTACAATTTCATGCTTACGGTAACCGATGCGGCTGGTTTGTTTGACCGCGATACCGTTCGGGTTACCGTAACCAATCCCAACCCGAACCTGTTGCCACAAGCCAATGCAGGAGCTGATGCAACCATAGAATATCCGGCAAGCACTTATCAGCTCAACGCTACCAATTCGAGTGATAATGATGGCGTAATTGTGAATTATCAGTGGACTAAATTATCTGGCCCAACATCATACAGCATAAGTGCTGCTAATTCTGCCACGCCACAAATCAGTCAGTTACGCAAGGGTATTTATGAAATGGAGCTCACTGTAACAGACAATGAAGGTGGAGTGAGTAAAGATGTGGTGTTGATTACCGTTGTCAATTTAAATCCTAATGTGGCACCGATAGCAAATGCAGGGGCCGATCAGGTGCTGACGCTTCCCACAATTACCAGTACGTTAAATGGTTCATCCTCCGCTGATATTGATGGCGTAATCACTCAATACCAATGGCGTCAGATAGATGGGCCGGGCACAGCAAATATTGCCAATACAAATGCTGTGCAAACCGGCATTAGCAACTTGCTACAGGGTAGTTACCGCTTTGAGCTGAGGGTTACAGATGATAGCGCAGCTGTTGCATTTGATACCATCAGGGTTACAGTAAATGCCCCGCCACCTGTTGTTACCAAGCAAATAAAAGTGAATTTGTTTGGTGGTACCAACCCACAAACCACCGAGGGATGGAACAACTGGAACGTGGGTGGTTCTAAGGTTAGTAACAGAAGCATTAGTGCATTAACCTACGCTGATGGCACATCCAGTGCAGTAGGTGCTACTCTTTCTTACAGCGAAGCCGTTTCTGACAATGGGGCCAGCTATGGCGGCACCATGTGCCCGCCTGCGGTATTGCGGTATACAACGTATGCTACCGTGTCCCGTACACTAACCATTAGCGGATTAGCTGCTGGTAAAACCTATGCATTAGAGTTGTATGCAAGCCGGAATAATACCGGCAATTCCACTCGCTTTACCATAAACGGTACCACGCAAACCGTACTTACTGATGGCAACAAAACCAACAGGGTCATTTTCAGTAACCTGACAACGAGCAACGGTAACATAACGGTGACCATTGCCCGGGTAAATACATACAGTTACCTGAATGGATTTATGCTGACCGAAACAACAGCTATCACCGGCAATTTGGCACCGGTAGCTAATGCAGGTCCCGATGCAAGTATTGCAATGCCAACCAATAGTGTTTCTTTAAGCGGAGCTTCCTCTTACGATCAGGATGGAAGCATTACCAATTATGCCTGGTCTAAAATTTCTGGTCCCGCTTCGTTCAGCATCAGCAATCCCAATATCGTTAATCCTGTTATCAGCAATTTGGAAGCAGGTACTTATGAAATGCAGCTGATGGTAACTGACAATAGTGGCGCTGCTGATTTGGATACCATGCAGGTAACAGTATTTCCACCAGACCCGCTGGCGCCAACAGCCAATGCAGGTTCAGACGCAGCTTTCACTCTTCCATTGACTTCATTTACCCTCAATGGGTCGGCTTCGTCAGATGTTGATGGCACCATCAGTAACTATCATTGGGAGCAGTTTGAAGGTCCTGCTGGAAGTTTTATCGTAAATGCCAATCAGGCAATTGCCACTGTAGAAAACCCGTTGACAGGCAGGTATGGGTTTGAGTTAACCGTAACCGATAATGATGGGTTATCAGGCAGAGATTCTGTGTATGTACTCATTGGCACCAATCCGTTTGCCCCGCCTGCTGTTATTGATTCATTGAACTGTGGTAAACAGGTTCGTATTGTAGTGATGGGTTCGAGCACGGCCATGGGCACAGGTGCCAGTGTGCCAGATAGTAACTGGGTAAGTAAGTTTCGGAAATATGTCCGCAGCTTTAACCCCGCAAACGAGGTTATCAATATTGCTACATCAAGTCGTACTACCTATCATTTACTCAACCCTAACGGTTTTGTACCACCAGAGGGCCGACCTGTGCCGGATACCTTGCGCAACATTACTAAAGCATTAAGCTACAATCCCGATATCATCATCATCAATTTACCAAGCAATGATGTTGCCCTGAATTATACGCTGGCAGAGCAACAGGCCAATTATGAAAGAACACTTGCCTTGACTGATGCTGCAGGTATTACTGTGTGGGTGACCACTACACAACCCCGAACAGCGTTAAATGCCGGACAACGAAATAACCTGATGGTAGTTCGTGACTGGACCTACCAACGCTTTGGCAATAAAGCCATTGATTTCTGGACGGATCTGGCTAACCCCGATGGTACCATTGTAGATGCATATAATGTAGATGGCGTTCACGTAAATAATATGGGTCACCATTTACTGTACACAAGAGTGGTTGGCGAAAGAATACTGGACAGTTTTTGTTTGCAAGGCAATATTGTCCCAATCGTGAATGCAGGAGCTGATCAAACAATCATTGCACCAGATTCAAGTGTAACGCTCAATGGAGTTGCGACTGATACTGATGGCAGCATTAGCAGTGTTGCATGGCGGCAGGTTGCCGGCCCTGTAACAGCTACTATCACTACACCTGCCAGTGCAAATACAATCGTCAATAATTTACAGCCTGGTACTTATCAGTTCGAGTTGTCTGCAACCGATAATCAATCTGCTGTAAGCAGAGATACGGTGGTTATATTAGTGAGAAGAGCAGCCAATGAACTGCCCATTGCCCATGCCGGAAATGATACAACTATCACTTTGCCAGTAAGCAGTGTACAACTCCGGGGCTCTGGAGTAGATAATGATGGTACAATTGTTTCATTTGCATGGCGTCAGGTGGATGGGCCATCCAATGCCAGTTTCAGTGCGGTCAATATTGCATCGCCGGTTGTATCAGGCTTAATTGTGGGTAGCTATTTGTTTGAATTGACTGTTGCCGATGATTCTGCCACTATCGCTACAGATATTGTAGCCATTCAGGTAAATCCTCGAATAAATACAACACCAATTGTTGAGGCAGGAGCCAATATCAACACTCAGTTGCCCACTACCAGTGTGCAACTAAATGGTACGGTATATGATGCTGAAAATAATGTACAGCAAATTAGTTGGACTATCCAGAGTGGTCCTGCGGGTGCAGTGATTGCAAATGCTAATTTAGCCTCAACAACGGTTAGCAATTTGGTAGTCGGTACTTATTTATTCAGGCTTACCGCTACCGATGACGAAGCTGCAACCGCTACAGATTCTGTTTGGGTAACGCTCAGCACACGACCCAACACAGCTCCGGTTGTAGAAGCCGGTGCCAACGTGAGCATTACTTTACCAATCAATAGTGTGCAATTGAACGGTGCAGTAAATGATGCTGAAAATAATGTGCAGCAAATTAGTTGGACTGTTCAGAGTGGCCCTGCGGGTGCAGTGATTGCAAATGCTAATGCAGCATCAACTTCAGTAAGTAATTTAGTTGTGGGTTCTTATTTGTTCAGGCTTACTGCTACAGATGCTGAAGCTGCAACCGGAGCTGATTCAGTTTGGGTAACTGTAAATCCACAGCCCACCACCACAACAAGGCAGATTAAAGTAAACCTGTTTGGTGGAACTAATCCTCAAACAACAGAAGGTTGGAACAACTGGAATGTTGGTGGCTCAAAAGTATCAAACCGTTTGTCAGGAGCACTGAATTATGCCGATGGAGGTGTAAGTGCAGTATCGGCCACACTTTCGTACAGCGAAGCCATCTCTGACAATGGAGCAACTTATGGCGGCACCATGTGTCCGCCTGCGGTACTGCGGTATACAACGTATGCAACCGTAAACCGTACGCTGACTATAAGTGGGTTGGTTAGTGGCAGAACCTACAATATTGAATTGTATGCGAGTAGAAGTAACACGGGTAACAGTACCAGATTTACCATCAACGGTGTATCACAAACCGTACTTACAGATAACAATAAAACCAATAAGGTAGAATTTACGAACCTCACAACCTCCACTGGAACTATTGTGGTTTCATTTGCCAGAGTAAACACTTACAACTACCTAAACGGATTTACAATCACAGAAATAAGTCAGGCACCGATAGGTGCGGCAAATAATACGCAATTTGCTTCGACCGCTCCAATTCGTTTGGAAACGGAAGCAATGTTGAATGAAGCTCAAACGCCAACAGATGCATTAGTACTTTATCCCAATCCAAGTGTAGGCTCCGCTACCATGTTGAAATGGAAGCATGCATACAAGGGCATGGTTACGGTAAAGTTGCTGACACAAACAGGACAACAGGTGCAGCAGGTGAGCTTGCAAAAATGGCAACCTGTATTGCAGCATACCTTGCAAACCAGTTTGCTGCCTCCTGGTGCATATTGGATAGTCATTGAAGCAAATGGTATTGTAGTAAAACGAATGCTGCTCAAAAACAGATTGTAGTTTTCTATCATTATTCATTGTATTGTAAGCGGGCTATTTTGTAGCCCGCTTACTTTTTTTTTGCTTTCATATTTTGGTTCGTACTTTACAAAGCAGACTCACCAAACCACAACCTTCATGAAAAGCCGTTTTTTTATAGTAAACAAGGCGGCGTATGTGACTGTATTTTTTGCGTTGGTCTTATTTTACCTGCTCAGTTTTCCAGGCAACAGAAGTGAAAATGACGATGGATATTTTTATGCCTATGCAATTCGTACTTACGATTATGCAATCCTTTTTTTTCCACGATACCTGCTCTTTCTTCCCACTTTTAAGGGCTTGCTTTCGATTGTGCAATGGTTAATGCCTTCTGCAGATGCTTATTGGTTGATGTGTATAGTGAGTGCTATAGTTTCAGCCATTAGTGTGTTGCTTTTTTACTTTTTGCTCAAAACCTACTTTCAGCTGAGCACAGTGTTGGCAAGACTTTGTGCTATTAGTTTTATGTGTAGTTACGGTTATTGGCGCTATGCAGTTGAAGCAGAAGTTTATACAGTCTCACTTTTATTTTGCTTACTTACCGTTTTTGCTGCTTGTGTGTCAGTGGCAAATGGTTTTCATTGGAAACCGCTGATGATAACAGCCTTACTTGCTGCTTTTTCAGTATTGTGGTATAAGCCTGCAGGAGTGGTAGTTTTTGTTGCTGTACCAATTTATTTTGTACTGCAAAAGATAGCTGCAGTACAAATAGCTGCTTGGTCTATTCTCGTTGTTGCAATTGTGTTGACTGTTTATGCTGTTGCTTTTCAATTTAATGAAACTAATATTTCATTCTGGCAATACATTAATAGTGGAATAGAGCAGTCTCCCGGCCATGTGTTGAATGCACTGCCAGTGGTTGGTTCCAATGTGGTGAGTTTGAATTTTATCTACGCATTTCCACAGGTGGTACAATTGATAGAACAATGGTTTCCCGGAAAGCAATTGGTGGAAGAAGTATATGCTGCTAAGCAACATGCATCTTTAGCTATACTTGCTGCTAGTACAGGAGCATTGTTCATTTCGTCGGCATTGTTGGCTTTTTGGAAAATTCGCCGATCTATTTCATTACATGGCTGTTTGAAAAATCCATTTTCCTTATGGCTGGTTATTTACATCATTGCTTTACTCATTGTTGATCCAGGTTCACCAGAACCTTGGCTCATGATTCAGCCAGCATTATTTGCAGTGTTAGGTATTTATTTATTTCCGCTGATTGTAAAACATACGAGCAAGCAGCTCTTGTATGCACTGGTGATTGTTTTGTGCCTGCACAATTTTGTTGGTGGTTATCTCTTTATAAAAAATCCTAATGAGGATTATACCCGGTTTCAATCTGCTTGGCTGATTGATAATGCTACAGAAAATGACATGGTGATTTCATTAGGCAGTGCCAGTGCTGTTCGCTATTTATTGTACTATGGTCAAGCAAAAGTTTTTACAGGTGAACAGCAATTTGCTCAAGCTATGCTGGCCGCAAAGCAAGTGCATCATCAAGGCGGCAAAATTTATTTGACCGATGATTTTGTACATCCTTCAGCAACTGTACAACGAAGAAACGCTGTAGCATTTTCATTGGTAAAAAATATGCTACAGCAGCAACAAGCCAATATTCATTTATTGCATAAGCAAGATGATACCGCTGCTGCCGTGTATCAATGGACGCCGCAGTAGGCTTACATGTTTGCTTTCAATACTTTGATGAATTGCTGCATTTCTTCCATGGTGCCAATGGAAGTGCGACGCCAGCTGCTGCCATTTTCATACGTACGTACACCCATGATATTGGCTTGTGTCATCACCTGTGCCAAGTCGCCTTTGAAAGCAGCACTGTCGTAATAAATAAAGCTGGTGTAGGAGGGAATCACTTTCAAGCCCAGCTGGTTCATTTCTTTGGTAACGTAGTTACGCACCGCTTCATTTTTCTGGCGGGTTTGTTGCATAAATGCAAGGTCGTCCATGGCCGCCAATGCACCGGCAAGGCTTACCGCACTTGGCCCGGCATTGGCCCAAGGCTGATATGCAGCCAGTTTTTTTATAGTATCAGGATGTGCCAGCACAAAACCCACACGTGCTCCGGCCATGCCATGTATTTTGCTGAATGTTTTAGCTACCACCAGATTTTTATTGTTGGCCACCATCGGCGCCAGGCTGGTGGTGCCTGCATATTCCGTATATGCTTCGTCAAGTAGCAACAGGCATTTTGCCGTTACTTTTTCTGCGAAGGATTGCATGTCGCTATCGGCCACAATGGTACCAGTTGGGTTGTGTGGATTCACCACATACACCATACTGGTTTGTGCATCCATGGCTTTCAGCATGGCATCGAGGTCGTGCACTTTATCCTGCGTCAGTGGTACTTTTTTAATACTCAATCCAAACAACTCAGCAGCGCCAAACCACAAACGAAAAGTTGGATCGCCACTCACTGCATTGCTGCCTTTTTTCTCTGCAGCCAGTGCAGCCGTATTGCCCAGCAATTCGCTGCTGCCAGCACCCAACAACACATGATCTTTGCTGAGTTTGTATGCTTTGGCAATGCGTTCCCGCAATTGCGTGGCTAGTTCCGATGGATAGCGATTGCTGTTGATGATTGCATCCATCATGGCTTTGCGGGCCATGGGGCCGGGGCCATACGGATTTTCATTTTGACCAATACGTATCAATTGCCCATCTGGTCCTGCTTCCCAAATATCATCGGTGAAATTGGATTGACTTGCCAGCAGGCCATTGCCAATGGTAAAACCAGAAAGCAGCAGTCCGCTTTTTTTGAGCCAATTGCGGCGGTCAAATGTTTGCATAGCAGTAATGGATTGATAGAATGGGTAAGATACAGCATTTACCTATTCATTAACTGCCACGTTTGCCCAGTTCTATTACTTCCAGTTGTTCAATTTTTTGTCCGTTAATCGCAAAGCGAACAATGGTGCGAACCTGATGCCAGCCATGCCTTCCGGCAGCGCCGGGGTTAATATGCAGGCATTCAATAGCAGGATCGTATTGCACTTTTAAAATGTGCGAATGCCCGCTGATGAAGAGTTGGGCGCCGCTTTGGTGCAACCAGTTTTTTACACCCGGTGCATACCTGCCAGGGTAGCCGCCAATGTGCTGCATGCACACGGTTACCTGTTCTACTGTAAAGCAAATTCTTTCAGGAAATTGATAGCGGATAAACGCAGGATCCACATTGCCGTACACACCTTTCACGGGTTTGTATTGCTGCAACGTTGGAATGATATCTGGCTCACCAAAATCTCCGGCATGCCAAATTTCATCGCAGTGGGCAAAATGTGTCAGCACCTGCTCATCGAGCCAGCCATGCGTGTCAGATAGTAAACCAATGCGAGTCATGGAGTCAACAGATTGTCTTGATGTAATTGATGAAACAATACCAGCACACCCGGTACTTGCGCTGGTTCTTGGCTATACGAAGCCAATGTGAAATACCGAATGGCCCCTACTTCGGCGGAGGGCTGCCAGTTGGCGGGAGTGGAACACAGGTAGCAATCTTGCTCCATTTGCAAATTGTTTTCGCCATAAGCAGCAGCTGTAATATGCATGTAAAAATGCAATGCATCTGCTGCTAATGTCACTTGCAATTCTTCCGCTATTTCTCTTTGCAAAGCCTGCACGGCAGTTTCGCCTGCATCTACTTTGCCGCCGGGCAGGTACCAGGCCTGCTTGCTGTTGCTGTAGGCCAGCAGCAATTGGTTGTGCTGCAATACCACCAAACCCACTGTGTGTAGCTTTTGCATGCAGCGAATGTAGCAGCATTGTACATTTGATGAAACGATTGCCGGAAGCCATGCCGTATCACCGCAATTTTACCTACCACATTGATAAGCGCCGTTGGAAGTATCATTTCCTGATGGTGGCGCTGTGCGAAAACAGGCAACGCTGATTTTTTGAACATGCATGATTGCATTTTCCGTTCATTCAACAATAATGTTGAACAGTTGTCTATTCATTTAAATCCATTGTTGCATGCCTCATTATTTTTCTCAAGGACAGGTGCCGCACAAACGGCATACGCAGTTTCGCAAGCCCGATGGCGGGTTGTACAGCGAACAGTTGTTTAGCACCGAAGGTTTTTCCAACGACTATTCTTTGTTGTATCATATTCATCCGCCTACAGTCATCATCGGCAATGATACGCCAGTAGATGTACGGCCGAAAGTTGCGGAAGAACGAATGCTGAAGCATCGTTGTTTCGAAGGCTTTAACCTGCAGCCTGTGCAGGATTATTTGCAAAGTAGAGTTCCGGTGCTGGTGAACAACGATTGCCACATCAGTCTGGCATCTCCGATGCAAAGCATGACTTCATCCTTCTTTAAAAACGCCGATGCCGATGAAGTCATTTTTGTGCATGAAGGCACGGGTACTTTGCATACGCAATACGGCCAACTATCTTTTTCCTACGGCGATTATCTGGTGATACCACGGGGTTGTATTTATCAAATTCATTTTGATACACCCGATAACCGCTTGTTTATCGTTGAATCTTTCAGTCCTGTGGTACCGCCCAAGCGATACCTGAGCAAGTACGGACAGTTGCTGGAGCACAGCCCGTATTGCGAAAGGGATATTCGTACCCCACAACTGGCACAACCCATAGATGCCAGCGGCGACTTTCTGATTCATACCAAAAAGAAGGGTATGATGTACGGCATTCATTATGGCCATCACCCGTTTGATGTAGTAGGATGGGATGGATGTTGCTATCCTTTTGCATTAAGCATTCACGATTTTGAACCCATTACCGGGCGGGTGCATCAGCCGCCACCGGTGCACCAAACTTTTGATGCCCACAACTTTGTGATTTGCTCCTTCGTGCCCCGCTTGTACGATTATCATCCGCAAGCCATACCGGCGCCATACAACCATAGCAACATTGATAGCGATGAAGTGCTGTACTATGTGGATGGCGATTTTATGAGTCGGAAAAACGTCACCCGGGGCATGATTACGCTGCATCCTGCCGGTATTCCACACGGGCCGCACCCCGGCGCAGTCGAAAAATCCATTGGTAAAAAAGATACCCAGGAACTTGCGGTAATGGTCGATACTTTCCATCCATTGCAACTCACCGAGGCTGCGTTGGCATTGGAAAACGATGGCTATGTGATGAGCTGGGCCGAATAATTCCCTACAATTTTTATTGAATGTTAAGAGCCGGTTAAGTCCGGCTTTTTTGTGGGTTATCTTTTAATTAAACGTTTGTTTGAATTTAAACAAGTGTTTAATATTGCATCGTAATTCAATCGTATGGAGCACAACGATAAGCAGGTACACATCATTGAAACGGCAGAGAAACTCTTTGCTCTGCATGGTTTTGCCGGCACGTCTATCCGTGATATTTCCCGGGAGGCAGGCATCAACATTGCCATGGTGTCGTATTATTTTGGTAGCAAGGAAAAGTTGATGGAAGCCATTTTTCACCACCGCATTACCCATGCCTGGATAGCTGCGGAAGAAATGGCCGACAACACCAAACTGCAGCCCTGGCAAAAAGTAGAGGAGCTGATTCACTCTTTTGTGGAAGGCATGTCGAACAAATCTTATTTCCACAGCCTCATATTACGCCAGCAGTTATCAAACGAGATGAGCCCCCTTGCCTCACTCATGGAATCGGTGCGGGAACGCAATACAAATATCATCGGCAAAATCATTCGGGAAGGGCAGGCCAATGGCGATTTCAAACAGGACGTGGACATACCCTTGTTGTTGTTTACCATGGTGGGTACAGCTTATCAAACCCTGCATTCGAGAGAATCGTACCGCAAAATGCACAACCTGCAGCACATGACTGATGAAGCTTTCATGGCCGAAATGAAACGCCGTTTGAAACAGCACATTTTCTTTTTGTTTAAAGCAATCCTATCATAAATGAATCCCAAGACAAGCAATCACAACATCCTTTGGGTATTGTTGATGCTGCTTCCTGTGTTGTCGATAGCACAGCAAAACAGCAAGCAACTCACTTTATCCGAAGCCATTCAAATGACTCTGCAACACAACCAACTGTTGCTAATGGACAAGGCCAAAATTGATGCTGCCATTGCCAGAGTGCAGCAGGCCGAAGAAAAGAAATTGCCGGAGCTTAGTGCCAGCACCAGTTTTTTACTGCTGAACCAACCCGGCTTAGATCTGAAAATTGCAACAGGAAATGGTCAGCCGCCACCCTCAACCAATGCATCGTTGAAAGTAAATACAGCACTCATTGGCATGCTCAATGCATCGGTACCCATTTATGCCGGCGGCCAAATTCGCTATGGCATTGCTTCAGCAGAATATTTGGTAGAAGCAGCAAGGCTCGATGCTACAGTCAATCAGCAAGCTGTCATTCAAAACAGTATTGCGGCGTATATCAATTTGTACAAGGCGGCGCAAACGGTAAAACTCATTGAAGAAAATTTGAAAGATGAACAGCAGCGGGTGAAGGATTTTACCAACCTGGAAAAAAATGGTTTGCTGGCCCGCAACGACTTGATGCGAGCCAGTTTGCAAGCATCGAATGTAGAACTGGCGTTGCTGGAAGCACAAAACAACCTGAAAGATGCCAGCGTAAATATGTGTTTGATGCTGGGGCTGCCAGAGCAAACTGAACTGAAGGTAGAAGCGGCTGCTTTTGAACAAACACCCACTGCAGGCATCTTGTCTGCTTGGGAAGATTCGGCCATGCTGCATCGCAATGAGTTGGCGGCGTATGGTCAGCGACAGCAATCCATTAAAGCCGGTATGCAAGCGGTAAAAGGCAGCCAGCTGCCATCGGTAGCCGCCACGGGTGGTTACTTTTCGGCACACTTGCAAAACATTGCTACCATCAGTCATGCACTCAATGTGGGTGTAGGTGTAAAGTACAACATCAGTAGCCTTTGGAAAACGAAAGCCAGGCTGAATGAACTGCAGGCAAATCAACAAGAGTTACAAGCGGCTACTTCTTTGATGCAGGATAAAATTCGGTTGGAAGTAAATAAATCCTACGAGGCTGTATTGCTGATGCAAAAGAAAACAGAAGTGTACGATAAAGCCATTGAACAGGCTACTGAAAACTACCGCATTACCAACAATAAATACAACAATGGTTTGGCCACGCTGACCGATTTGCTGGATGCAGATTTGAGCTTGCTGCGGGCCCGCCTCAACAAGGTAAATGCCAAAGCAGATGCAACATTGGCCTATGCCAATTTGCTGAAAGCTGCCGGCTCTTTACAACCCGGTTTCGGAAAATAATTCTACCACAACAAATTGACCAATATTCATGGAAAACAATACAACGCCCAAACAGAAAACCAATACCAAATTTTTAATTGGATTCATCGCCTTGCTGCTGGTTGGAGGCACCTACGGTTACATCAAATACCAGCATGCACAAAAGCATGAAGAAACGGAAGATGCACAAATTGAAGGCAACATTAGTCCTATCATTCCAAGAGTCGGCGGCTTTATTGCCGAGGTAAGAGTGAAGGATAACCAGCGGGTAAAAAAAGGTGATACTCTCCTTGTTTTAGACGACCGCGATTTGCAAGTGAAGCTAGCACAGGCACAGGCAGCATTATCCATTGCTGAAAGCAATCTTACGGTTGCCAGTGCAGCTACTGAAGCATCACGTACCGGCATTACAACCGCCAGCAGAAACGAAGCTGTAGCCGATGCACAAATTGAAGCGGCGAAAGTGCGGGTATGGAGAGCTACGCAGGATTATAACCGCTATGCCAATCTGGTAAAAGATCATTCTATTACCCAACAGCAATTTGAACAGGCTGAAGCAGAAAAATTATCTGCAGAAAAGCAATTGCAAATATTGCAGGAGCAACGCAAAGCAGCAGGGGCACAAACCAATGTGGTGAGTTCGCAAAGCAATACCACCGGCAAGCAGGTGGCAGTGGCCAACGCCAACATTTTGCAGCGCAAAGCCGAGCTGGATGCAGCAGCACTCAACCTTTCTTACACCATCATTACAGCACCTGTTGATGGCGTGGTAAGCCGTGTAAGCCTGCAGCCAGGACAAATGGTGCAGCCCGGTCAAACTTTGATGAATGTTGTGGTAAATAGTGATGTGTGGGTGGTGGCCAACTTCAAAGAAACGCAGTTGGAAAAAATGAAACTTGGTCAGGAGGTAAGTGTGGCTGTCGATGCATTTCCCGGTCACCACTTTCTGGCGAAAGTGACGTCGTTTAGTCCGGCCACAGGCAGCCGCTTTGCTTTGCTGCCGCCGGATAATGCTTCGGGCAACTTTGTAAAAACTGTACAAAGGGTACCGGTGAAAATAGAATTCACAAAAGCAGATGATGCCATGCTGCAACAATTGCGTCCGGGTATGAATGTAACGGCTGATGTATTGGTGAAGTAGTCTTTGGTTCATGCATCATAAACAAGCAATCTGTCAGGTATGACCAATGAAAATAGTTTGGTGGAATATGGTTTCCGCAGGGTGATTATTACGTTCACTGCCATTTTATGTGCCCTGCTCGAAATTGTAGATACCACCATTGTAAACGTAGCCCTCAACGATATGAAGGGCAACATGGGCGCCACCCTCAACGAAATCAGTTGGGTGATTACCGCTTATGCTATCGGCAATGTGATTATTGTACCCATGACCAGCTGGCTGTCGCAGCAGTTTGGCCGGCGCAATTATTTTGCCGCTTCCATCATCATCTTCACCATTTTTTCTTTTTTGTGTGGCAATAGCACCACTATTTGGGAGCTCATCATTTTCCGCTTTTTGCAAGGCGTAGGTGGTGGTGCGTTGCTGGTGACTTCACAAACCATCATTACCGAAAGCTATCCTGTAGAAAAACGGGGTATGGCACAGGCCATCTATGGATTGGGTGTTATTGTTGGTCCCACACTTGGTCCGCCATTGGGTGGTTATATCGTCGATAATTTCAGCTGGCCGTACATTTTTTACATCAATATTCCATTGGGTGTAATTGCTACATTGTTTGCATTGCGCTATGTACGCAGTCCCAAGTATGCCGAGAAAAAATCTGGCCGGCAAATTGATTGGCTGGGTATAGGCTTGTTGGCTGTGGCGGTTGGCTCTTTGCAGTTTGTGTTGGAGAAAGGTCAGGAAGAAGATTGGTTCAACTCCGTTACCATTATCATCACTTCGTTGATGGCGGTCTTGGGATTGTATTTCTTCATTTGGCGCCAGTTAACTTTCAGCAATCCCATTGTAGAACTTCGGGTGCTTAAAAATGGTAACCTCCGTGTGGGTACTATTTTATCTTTCATTCTGGGCTTTGGCTTGTATGGTTCCACATTCATCATTCCATTGTACACACAAGCTACGCTGGGATGGAATGCTACGCAATCTGGTTTACTCATGGTGCCCGCCACTTTAGCCACGGCATTCCTGATGCCCTTTATTGGCAAGCTGTTGCAAAAAGGGGCGCCACAGCAGTACCTGGCCGCTATAGGCATGGCTTTGTTTGTGATGTTCTGTTTATGGGGCTACAAAATACTTACCCCCGATACCGGCGCTGATGCTTTCTTCTGGATGCTCATCATGCGTGGGGTAGCCATGGCACTATTATTCATTCCTATTACAACGCTTTCGCTGTCTACCCTCAAAGGGCAACAAATTGGTCAGGGCGCTGCATTCACGGGCATGATGCGACAACTAGGTGGCTCATTCGGCATCGCTATTATTTCCACATATATGTCTCGCCAAAACTGGCACCACCGTGCCGATTTGGTCACGCATTTAAATACCGCCGACCCCGATGTAATGCAGCGGGTGCAAGGCTATCAACAGGCATTTATGGCCAAGGGCATGAGTGCCGATGTGGCCTTGCAAAGTGCATACAAGGCGCTTGATTATAACGTGTTGAAACAAGCGTCTGTGCTATCGTATATGGATGTATTCACGTTTGTAGGCGTATTGTTTTTGGTCTGCGTTCCATTTGTACTCATGGTAAAAGGCAATAAGAAAGCGGCGGGCCTTGCTGCCGCAGCGCATTAATTGAATGAATTTGTTTGATAGAGGTTATGGTTAAAACGATCCGGCAATTGTCGGGTCGTTTTTTTTGCAAATGATGGTTTGCATATTGCTTCGGCCTAATTTTCATGCTGATGAAGAAGCAACGATTTATGAAGCCCTCAATACTACATTTTTGTTTTGGCCTGTTGATGTGTGCAGGCATGCAGCATGTTGTACATGCACAAACTTTTGGCGGCAACCCCGCCCGGACAAAATGGCGGCAGGTAAACAACGATGCTGTAAAAGTGATTTATCCTGCGGGCATGGATAGTGTAGCCAGCCGTGTTGCAGCAGTGTCGTTGTATTTGCAGCAGCAGCAAGGCCCTGCCTCGCTGGGCACTCAACACAAGCGATATAGCATTGTATTGCAAAATGATATGAATAATAGCAACGGCTATGTAATGATGGGGCCACGAAGAAGTGAGTTTTTCATGATGCCGCCACAAAATCCGTTGGAACTGGGCAGTATGTCGTGGGCCGATAATCTGGCTATACACGAATACAGGCATGTGCAGCAGTATAATAATTTCAATGTAGGACTATCCCGTTTTATGGGTGGCTTGTTTGGCCAGCAGGGGCAGGCATTGGCCAATGGCTTATCGGTTCCTGATTGGTTTTTTGAAGGCGATGCCGTGTGGAATGAAACGGTGTACAGCGGACAGGGCAGGGGCCGCCTCCCATTGTTTCTGAATGCCTACACAGCATTGAATGACATGCGCAACGACTATTCATTTATGCAAATGCGCAATGGTTCACTACGAAAATATTATCCCAATCATTACGACCTCGGCTATCTGCTCGTAAGCTATGGCCGGCAGCAATTCGGCGATGATGTCTGGCAAAAAATTACCCGGGATGCAGCTGCATTCAACTCCTTGTTTTATCCTATGCAGGCCGCAGTAAAAAAACACACGGGAAAAACGTACAATGCATTTGTGAAGGAAGCCATGCAAGATTTTCGCCAAAAGCAACTGGCCAATAAAATCAATCTTTCACCCACATGGATTACGAAGCTGAATAAACAAGCGGTAACAGATTATAAGTATCCTTATCCAACCGCAGATGGCAAAACGGTTATGCTCAAAGCAGGCTATGCTGATATTCCAAAGTTTGTATTGGTAGAGACCGATGGCAAAGAACAAAAGATTGCCGTAAAAGACATTGGGTACGATGACTATTTCAGTTATAGCAATGGCCGCATTGTGTACAGTGCATTTCAGGCAGATACCCGCTGGGGCAACCGTGATTACAGCATCATTCGATTATTGGATGTAGCCAGCGGTGAAGCTGTTGATGTCTCAGGAAAGGGACGCTTTTTTTCACCCGATATCCATCCGGATGGCGACCAAATTGTGGCTGTTGAACATGATCCAATGAATGGTTCTCGTTTGCTAATCATGAATACCGAAGGCGCTTTGGTTGACTCTTTGAAAGTACCGGCAAATTGGTTTTTATCGCACCCAAAGTTTTTGCCACAAACCAATGAAGTATTGGTGGCAGTACGTGAGCCTGGTGGAAAAATGGGTTGGTTGTTGTGGCAGCCTGCCAAGCAACAACAGCAATGGATGTTGCCTCCGGCAGAAAGATTGCTGGCATTTCCTGTGGTGCAGGGCGATACCATTTATTACACCCAAAGCGAAGCCGGCAAAGACGCCCTGTACGCCATACAGCGGAGTAATGGCCAGCGTTGGCAGGTTACGGCATTTACCACAGGGGTCTATCAAGGCTTTGCCAAAAATGGTGGGGTAATGGCTTCGTATTTCACCGCGGATGGTTTCCGGTTGGGGCAAACACCTGTGATGCCTGCTACAGAAGGTATTGCTGAAGAAGGCTTCAAATTGCTTTATCCTCAACAAGCTGTTGGTAGCTATACCAATTTAAGCCAATTGCCCACGCCACCATTGGCAGGAACGAAGTATCGGAAGCTGACCCATCCATTTAACTTTCATACCTGGCAGCCCGTAATAAGTGAAGCAGAATACACGGCCAAACTCTTAGGAAATAATGTGTTGAATACAGTGTTGACTGAGCTATCGTACACCTACAATAACAATGAGCAAAGCCATACAGCAGGAGCTAATATCCGCTATGGTGGTTGGTATGTGCAGCCTCTCATTGGTGTGAAGCAAACTTTTGGCCGCGATGCATTTTACAATGCTGATACCACTTTCCAGTACAATCAGTCAGAAGCTTATGCTGGTTTGTATTTACCCCTCAATTTTACCAAGGGTAAAATGTACCGCAGCTTTACTGCCTCCGCTACGGTAAATACAGACAATGTTCGTTGGCAGGGGATAGGCAAAGGCCTGCTGCGGGATTTGAATTATACGTTCTTCAACACCCGGGTTACCTATACATCACAAGTGCAAAAAGCCCGCCAACAGATTTACCCTCGGTTTGCACAGGCTTTATTGGCCGATTATCGCAATATGATTGATGGACAGGAGGCCTGGCAGTTGCTAATGAGCGGTATGTTGTACTTCCCCGGTATTGGGCGCAATCATAGTCTGGTATTGTCTGGCGCCTGGCAGGCCCGTGATACCATGCGGCAATACGCCTATTCCAATGCTTTTCCGTTTTCAAGAGGCTACAACAGTGTGAATTTTCCAAGGATGTTCCGGTTGGGTGCCAATTACCATTTCCCGTTGTTTTACCCCGATTGGGGTTTTGGCAACATTTTGTATTTCCAGCGCATCAGGGCAAATGTGTTTTACGATTACACCCGGGTAAAAAGTTTACGTACCGGTGCTACCCGTACCTTCAACACGTTAGGCTCCGAAATTTATTTCGATACCCGCTGGTGGAATCAGCTGCCGGTAAGTTTGGGAGTGCGATATAGCTACCTGCTCGATCCGGAGTTTTCAGGTATTACCCAGCCACATCAATGGGAAATTGTATTGCCGGTGAATTTTTTTTAATCGAAATTGTTACAAAAAAGTAGCCACTATGAAAACTAGTTGGTACAGCCTTTTATTGGCTTTATTAGTTGTGATGCATACAGGTTGTGCAGGCCCTTCCTTCACCGATGGCAGGACCAGTGCCGCCAGAGAAGCTGCGGTTCAATCTGCTATCCTTTCAAAAAGTTATTCTTTCAAGGCAGTATCTGCATCCACTCAAAAAGGCCGGAATATCAATCTTACTTCTGTGTATAGCATTGTAGTAAAACCAGATTTAGTGAGCTGCGATTTGCCTTTTTTTGGCACATCGTTTAGCGGTGGTTCGTATGGCGGTGATGGTGGTATTCGGTTTGAATCTACACAATTTGAGTACAAGCAGGAGGCAGGCAAAAAGGGGAGTTGGGAGGTAACAATCATGCCAAAAGACAAGCCCGATGTTCAAAAGCTGATACTTATGATTGGTACCAGTGGCTACACCAATGTGACCGTGATTAGTACCAACAGGTCTGCCATGCATTATTTTGGAAACATTGAAGTACCTAAGTAGGATAACCGAATCTGCTCATTTTTTGCGTAGCGTAACCTCCAAAATGCTGTTTAAAATGCCTCTGACAGGTATGACCCGCCAGTAAAATTTACTTTTTTGCGTAGATTTTCCCACATTTGCAGCCCGATTGTAGAAAATCAATGGGAAACCTTTGCGGTTTTTTGTTGAAAACTTCTATCTTTGCGCTCCCAAAATATATATGTCGAAGCAATCACTCATTAAACAAGACGGCGTAATTGTAGAAGCTCTGTCGAATGCCATGTTCCGGGTTCGCCTCGAAAATGGCCACGAAGTCATAAGTACGATTTCTGGTAAAATGAGAATGCACTACATCCGCATTTTGCCCGGCGATAAAGTTGGCGTAGAAATGAGCCCATACGACCTCACTCGTGGACGGATCATTTTCAGGTATAAATAATAATCATTTGCGCTGCGAAGGCTGAAAACCGGGCAGCCTGAGTTTTGAAACTTTGTAAATTAAAAGAACGATGAGAGTTCGTGCATCAGTAAAAAAGCGTAGCGCAGACTGCAAAATTGTACGTCGCAAAGGAAAGCTGTACATTATAAACAAAAAGAACCCCCGCTATAAGCAGCGTCAGGGATAATGTATCAGTGCTGCCCCAGCGGCAGCTCCAATATTTCTAGAACAAAAACGAAAAAGAAAATAACATGGCTCGTATTGCCGGTATTGACCTCCCAAAAAACAAGCGTGGCGAAATAGGCCTTACCTATATCTATGGTATTGGTCGTAGCACTGCACAGTACATCTTGACCAAAGCTGAAATTGATTTCAGCAAGAAAGTAAGTCAGTGGAATGACGAAGATTTGAATGCTATTCGTACCATTATCAACGACGAACTGAAAGTTGAAGGTGCTTTGCGTAGCGAAGTAAGCATGAACATCAAACGTTTGATGGACATCGCTTGTTATCGTGGTCTCCGTCACCGTAAAGGTCTGCCTTTGCGTGGCCAGCGTACCCGTACCAACAGCCGTACTCGTAAGGGTAAGCGTAAGACAGTTGCCGGTAAGAAGAAGGCACCTAAGAAGTAATAATTGAGTCGTGAACAAGTATGAACTTGTTCACGACTTTGTTATATAAATCCGGCTCATTCTGGATCCCTCAACAATGGTTGAGGGGGAGGAAAATCCGGTTCCCGGTCACCCAAAAGGCGATGTCGGGATTTATTTTTTCACAAGATTACCTCCAAACAAAATGGCAAAACAACAATTAAGCGCCAAAGCCGCCGCAAAAAAGCGTGTGGTAAAAGTGGATGTAGCCGGCGACGTACACGTTAACGCTACATTCAACAACATTATCATTAGCATTACCAACAAGCAAGGCCAGGTGATTAGCTGGAGCAGTGCTGGTAAAATGGGTTTCAAGGGTAGCAAGAAAAATACTCCCTATGCCGCTCAGGTTGCCGCTGCCGATGCTGCCCGTGTAGCTCTCGACGCTGGTATGAAACGTGCTGATGTTTACGTGAAAGGTCCAGGTAGCGGCCGTGAAGGTGCTATCCGTTCTATTTCTCAAAGCGGTATTGAAGTAACTTCTATCAAGGATGTGACCCCGCTGCCACACAATGGCTGCCGTCCTCCTAAGAAGCGTCGCGTATAACCCCCAAACCCCCTAAAGGGGGCTTTGAGGTCGAAATATTTCCTGCAACTCCAATGGGAGCGAAAGGAACTGAGCCAACAAGGTTTCATTTACACAAAGGGTGCACGATTAATTTTTTACGATTTTTTACTGATCGTAGCACCGGTTTCAAAAAAAATCGAAATGAAAAAAGTTTATGGCACGTTACACAGGTCCAAAGACCAAAATCAGCCGCATTTTCGGCGAGCCCATTCTGGGCAATGGTAAGTATTTAGGCAAAAACAGCAATCCTCCCGGCCAGCACGGTGCCGCCCGTAAGCGTAAGCAATTGGGTGAGTACGCTATGCAGCTGAAGGAAAAGCAGAAAGCAAAGTACACTTACGGTGTATTGGAGCGTCAGTTCTACAAAACTTTCGTAGAGGCTGCTCGTCGTAAGGGTGTTACAGGTGAAAACCTGATCAAATTGCTGGAAGCTCGTTTGGACAACACTGTTTTCCGCCTCGGTATTGCTCCTAGTCGTCCTGCTGCACGCCAATTGGTAAGCCACAAACACGTTTGTGTAAATGGAGAAGTGGTAAACATTCCTTCATTCCAACTGAAGCCCGGTGATGTAATCACTTTGGCTCCTAAAGCTGCTCACAATACCGCTTTCACCAGCGTTATCCGTGGAAAAAACGCTAAGTTTAGCTGGCTGGATTGGAATGAAAGCGAGCAGAAAGGTACTTTCATCGCTTATCCTGAAAGGGAAAGCGTACCTGAAAACATCAGGGAGCAACTGATTGTAGAATTGTACAGCAAGTAATAAACTGTCAACCGCCGGTGATGTTCATCTGGCGGTTTGACTTGTTACATGCTCTCAGTTTTCAATCATTATTTACATACCAGTAAACAAATACTATGGCCATTTTAAGTTTCCAAAAGCCTGACAAAATCATTCTGCACAAGGCAACCGATTTTGAAGCTCAATTCGAATTCCGCCCACTCGAACCAGGTTATGGTTTGACAGTAGGTAACGCTCTGCGTCGTGTATTGCTGAGCTCTCTCGAGGGTTACGCTATCACCGGTATCCGTATTGAAGGCGCTGATCATGAGTTCGCTACTATCAAAGGCATTGCCGAAGACGTAACCGAAATCATCCTCAACCTGAAGCAGGTTCGTTTCAAAAAAACAACTGACGGCGAAATTCAGCAGGAGAAAATCATGCTGAGCCTGAAGAATAAAACGCAGTTTACTGCCGGTATGATTGGCGAAGTGTTGCAAAACTTCGAGGTGATGAACCCCGATTTGAATATTTGCACCATGGATGCCAGCGCCAAGCTGGATATAGAAATCCACATTGGTAAGGGCCGCGGTTATGTACCTTCTGAAGAGAATCGTTTGAAAGATGCTCCATTTGGCTACATCCCCGTTGACTCAATTTTTACTCCCATCAAGAATGTAAAATACAGCGTAGAAAATACCCGCGTAGAGCAGCGTACCGACTACGAAAAACTGTTGATGGAAGTGGTAACCGACGGTACCATTCATCCTGAAGAAGCGGTGAAGCAAGCCAGCCGTATCCTCATTCAGCACCTGATGATCATCACCGATGAAAACATCACCTTCGATACCAAAGAAGAGAAGAAGGAAGACTTGGTAGATGAATCAACACTGCAACTGCGTAAGATACTGAAGACTCCGTTGGAAGATCTGGATCTGAGCGTACGTGCATTCAACTGCTTGAAAGCAGCTAAAATCAACAGCCTGAGCGAACTGGTACAATACGAGCAGGAAGACCTGATGAAGTTCCGCAACTTCGGTCAGAAGAGCCTGAGCGAAATTGAGCAGGTATTGGGCGAACGTGGTCTGTCTTTCGGCATGGACCTCGCTAAAATGGGAATTGATACCGAAGAGCTCTAAGCTTCAGGTATTGTTTCAATAATTCAATCACCGCATTACTACCGAAAGGTATTTATGCAAACAACACATTCCTTGACACGGTGTGTTGTAAAAACTTAACAAGTTATGCGTCACGGAGACAAAGTAAACAACCTGGGCCGTAAGAAAGCCCACCGCGAAGCGTTGTTGCGCAACCTCGCTATCGAATTGATTGCTCACAAAAGAATCGTAACTACTTTGGCTAAGGCTAAAGCATTGCGTGGTTTTATTGAGCCGTTGATTACAAAAACCAAGAAGAATGGCAGTGAAGCTGAAATCATGCACCAGCACCGCGTTGTGTTTAGTGCACTGAACAGCAAAATTGCTGTAAAAGAACTGTTCACAGTGGTTGCTCCCAAAATTGCGAGCCGCCCCGGTGGTTACACCCGCATCATTAAGCTGGGCACTCGTCCTGGTGATGCTGCTGAAACTGCCATGATTGAACTGGTTGACTTCAACGAGGTTTACGGTAAGACAGTTGCCAAAGCTGCTGAACCTGCTAAGCGTACACGCCGTGCTGGTGGTAGCAAAAAGAAGGCTGAAGAAACTGCTGCTGTTGCAGAAACTGCACTAGAAGTAAAAGCTGAAGAAGCTGCTTCAACCGAAGAAAAAGCCGCTGAATAATTCCAGCATACATTTTTTCGCCTAAGCCCCGGACATTGTTCCGGGGCTTTGTGTTTTGAAAATATCAACCCGCCAAAAATGGATGTTTGTAGGTGGTAAGTTTGAAGGAAAAACAATAGTTATATGGCAGCACATCTCAATGTGGAAATCAAGGCAATTTGTAACGATTTGGAAAAAGCCAGGGCCGTTCTTATGGCGGCCGGAGCCAATTTCAAAGGCACCGATCATCAAACCGATGTGTATTTTAACTGTCCCAACGGGCGGCTTAAACTTCGCTGTGGCAATATTGAGCATTCACTTATTTTTTATGCAAGGGAAAACAGTGCCACACCCAAAGGTTCTGCTGTAAACATGACACAACTTCATGGAGATAGTCATGACTTACAATCGGTGCTGGCAGCTGCCTGGGGCGTAAAAGTAGCGGTGCACAAAGCCAGAGAGATTTACTTTATCGACAACGTAAAATTTCACCTGGACAGGGTAGAAGGATTAGGCACTTTCGCTGAAATAGAAGCCATTGATAAGGATGGAAATATTGGCGCAGTAAAGCTTCATGAACAGTGCAATCACTACATGCAATTGTTGGGGATTCAAGCTTCGCAACTGCTTACACATTCGTACAGCGATATGCTGGAAAAACAATAGCAAGACCGTATTTGGGAAACTATTCTGTCCTACTTATTTCAGGATAACCGTACCCAGTACAGAAGTAATTTCCCGTTCAAACTTTTTGAGCTCAATGTGCAGTTCAATCAACTGCTGCTGCACCAATGGATCTTTTTCATGCTCCAGCTCCTGTTGGTTTTGCTCCAGCATTTGTTTCAGTTTGCGCAGCTTAAAATAACTCACCGATAAGTTGGCATCTTTACGGCTTTGTTCAATATCCGACATGCGCCGGCTCTGAATCATCTCCTCCCATTTGGGGCTGATTTCGTATGGAAATTCCAGCAGCGAAATCACCAGGCGGTTGAGTCCTTCATCGGGGTAGTACACGAATGATTTTTCAGTAGGTTCCAATCCGGCATCGTACCAGCTTTTGTAGAGCAGGTACACTTTTTCCAGTTCGGTATTATCGAAATGAAAGTTTTCGAGGCTGTTGAAAATGAACTGTGCTACAGTTTCTTCACTTTCTTCCTGCAGGGGCAGCAAGCCATACAGCAGCAGGCTTTTCACCACGGCACGTTCTTGCAGTTCGTTGGTGAGCAGCAATGCAAGGTTGGCATCCACCACTTCATCGGGCATTGTTTCTGCCTCTTGCAATGGCGATTGATCGGGCAGGTTTTTACGCTGCTCTTTCTGCAGTTTTTCCCGGATGTACTTGTTGACGAGGTTAATCAAACCTTCCTCGTCTACCTTCAGCAAACTTGCTGATTGGCGGATGTAATCTTGCTGGCGGGAAAAGTCTTCTGCCTTATCAATTTTGCTAATGCTTTCTGCAATACGGTTAACAACCTCACTTCTTTTTTGTGAGTCGTTGCCTGCTTCTTTCAGTGCCAGTTCTGTCTGAAAAAGAATGAAGTCTTTCTTGTTGTTGTTGATGTATTCGTTGAATTCATCTTTGCCCACTTTTTGTACATAGCTGTCCGGGTCTTCGCCATTGGGCAATAGTACCAAACGTACATACAAACCTTCGGCCAAAGCCAGGTCCAAACCACGCAATGCGGCTTTGATACCCGCAGCATCTCCATCGTATAAAATAGTAAGATGCTTGGTGTAACGTTTTATCAGCCTGAGCTGGTCGGGTGTTAATGAAGTACCACCACTGGCCACCACGTTTTCTACACCGGCCTGGTTCAAACTAATAACGTCTGTATAACCTTCTACCAGCAAGCATTCATCTCTTTTCTCAATGGCTTGCCGGGCAAAATAAATGCCGTAGAGAATTTTGCTTTTTACATACAGCTCATTCTCTGGTGTGTTGATATACTTCGGGGCATTGTCTCTGTTTTTGATGAGACGGGCACCAAAGCCAATGATTTTGCCAATGTGGTTGTGAATGGGAAAAATAATCCTGTCGCGGTAATTGTCTTGCAGGCCATAATCCCGTTGCGATACCAAACCGGTTTTCAGTAGCAACTCTTTATTGTACTGATTGTGCAATGCGTCTTTGGTAAATGCATCCCGTTCGTTGAGGCAATACCCTAAACCAAACTTTCGCATGGTTTCATCGGTAAAGCCCCGCTGTTGTAAATAGCTGTATGCTACAGCTTGGCCCATCTCATTTTCCCAGAGTTGCTCCGCAAAATATTTTTGAGCATACTGGTTGATGATGTACAGGCTGTCGGCCGTTTGCTGTCGTTCTTTGTATTCAGGATCAACTTCCGTTTCCTGAATTTCGATGTTGTATTTTTTAGCCAGCCAACGCAAGGCTTCTGCATAGCCCAGCTTTTCGTGTTCCATCAAAAAGCTGATGGAGTTGCCACTTTTGCCGCACCCAAAGCACTTGTAAATTTCCTTGGATGGCGATACCGTAAACGAAGGTGTTTTTTCGCCATGAAAAGGGCAGAGGCCCAGGTAGTTGGCACCACGTCTTTTCAACTGCACAAAATCGCCCACTACTTCGAGGACGTTGATGCTGTTGATAATGCGCTGTACGGTTTCCTGACTAATCACGGAGCGAAAGTAACGGCAATTTTGGTTAGGAAGACCAGCATTTCTATATGCCGTTGCCACTTGTCAATTACCTAAAGGTCTGGTTGATGTCTATTCACCTGCAGCAGGTATCTTTGGCCCATTCCACACTGTCATGAAACATTTTTATCAAGCATTACTCTTGTTGTTACTGGTAGCTGCTACTGGCTGCAGCGAAGGTAAATATGATTTGCGTTTTCAACCTGCCGACGATTCCCGCTACCGGCTGCAAACGGATATTAGCGGTAAGGTTACCGTTAAAATGCTGGGGCAGGAGTTGAAGCAACCCATGAATACCAGCATCAGCAGTTTGCTGAGGTTTGATACCATACCCGATGGCAATACAAAGGTGGCTTTTGCATACGAAGATTACAACCTCAATCAGGGTAAAGATAAAAGCTTGTTTTCGCTGGATAGTCTTTCGCAAAAAGACTCCGGTGCTTTGCGGGTAATGGATATGATGACGGGCATTGAGTTTACGGCTACCATTTCAAAAAAAGGCCAAGTGCTCACCAAAGTTTCCACTGATAGTTTGTGGAAGGTGGTGGAAGCCGGCCTGCAACCATTGGAAGAACAGCTTCGTAAGCAACTGGCTACAGCACTTCGCCCGTTGATAAACGACGACATGATGAGAGGTATGCTGGAGCAATGCTTTTATGTGCTGCCCGGTAAAAAAGTGAATGAGGGCGCCCAATGGAAAAATCAGATTCGGATGAAGGCGATGTTTACCATGGTTATTAATAACGACTTTGAATTGAAGTCGGTTAAAAATGGTATTGCAGAAATTGCGCTGACATCAACCATTACCAATGCCGATCAGCAGGTGGCCATGCCCGGTTTGGCATTGGCCAGTCCGCCTTCATTGGGCCAACCTAAAGACAATACGGCATTCGACATTATGGGTATGAAACTGGATGCTGATTTTAAAGGAAAACAACAAGGCTTGATTTATGTAAACCTTGGCACAGGTCTTATGCAAACGGCTCGTTTGCAGCAACAGTTGTCTGGTATTTTCAAAATCAATTCCATAGAAATACCCATGGATATGGACATGAAAATTGATTACAAACTGGATGGTTTGTAATCAATTTTCCGTTAGAGTTCTGTTCACAAAATCTCTTGTTAATCCAATTAGCGCTAACATTCTGTAAACAAGGCTTTGGATAAATTTAAGTATCAATCTTAAAACCAACGCCTATGAAACTGACTGTTACCCTTTTGGCAGCTAGCCTCGCTGTTTTTTCTACTGGATGTGTAAAGGATGTTTTTCGAAGTGCGGACCGCCGTATTATTGGCGATTGGCGTATTGATGATGTAAACCCCGTTGGCTGGGGTGGCAACTCTGCCCGCATGCCTTTCAACAACGGCCGTTTTACTTTTTACGACAACGGTACACTGAGTTATGAAAACGACAACGGTCAATCCTTTAGCGGAAGCTGGTACATCAATAGCCGCTGGCAAAATGATGAACAAGAGTTGAGCTTGCAAATAACTGCCGTTGATTTTACTAACCAGCTGGTGCTAACACAGCATTATGATGATATCTTTTTCAGAAGCAGGAATTATTTGCGGGCAGAAACAAGAACATCAAACAGAACCTATATTACCCATTTCAGGAGAAGATAGTCGGATGCATTTTTTGCTACCCACCATTTACGGGCTAACTTTAAGTGCCAAGCGGAAGTAGCTCAGGGGTAGAGCTTCAGTTTCCCAAACTGAAGGCCGCGGGTTCGATTCCCGTCTTCCGCTCCACTTTCACATTGCTGCTGGCATCGTGATTTTCATCCCCTTGAAACATAGGCATTGCGTTACATTTGCAGCCTTCGCGTATTAAAGAAGTGCCACAGTTTACCGGGCTATTAGTAGCTTTTGAGGTGTACGTGGTATCAAAAACAAGCAACACATGAGTGAAGAGAAGAGCCTGAATTTTATCGAAGAAATTATTGAAGCCGATTTAGCCGCCGGAAAACACAAGTCCATTCTTACCCGTTTTCCACCTGAGCCAAATGGATATTTACACATTGGCCATGCCAAAAGTATTTGCCTCAACTTTGGGTTGGCTCTCAAATATGGTGGTGCCACCAATCTGCGTTTTGATGATACCAACCCTGTAACTGAAGACACTGAATATGTAGACAGCATTAAAGGTGATGTGCAGTGGCTGGGCTTTCAGTGGGCCAACGAATTTTACGCCTCTGACTACTTTGAACAGTTATATGCATTTGCCGTAAAGCTGATTGAGAAAGGGTTGGCCTATGTAGATGACAGTACTTCCGAAGAAATAGCTACGCAAAAAGGAACGCCTACACAACCTGGCGTTCGCAACCAGTATGCCGAACGCAGTGAGGCAGAAAACCTGCAAATCTTTGCCGACATGCGGGCAGGCAAATATGCCGATGGCAGCAAGGTACTGCGGGCCAAGGTTGATATGGCCAGCCCTAACATGCTGCTGCGAGATCCCATTATTTATCGCATCAAACATGCTCATCATCACCGCACCGGCGATGCATGGTGCATTTACCCCATGTACGATTTTGCCCATGGCCAGAGCGATAGCATCGAAGGCATTACGCACAGCATTTGTACGCTGGAATTTATTCCGCACAGGGCATTGTATGATTGGCTGATTGAGCAGCTTGAAATTTTCCCAAGCCATCAATATGAGTTTGCCCGCCTCAATATGACCTACACCGTAATGAGCAAGCGGAAGCTGCTACAAATGGTAAATGAAGGCCATGTAGAAAGCTGGGACGATCCACGCATGCCTACCATTAGCGGTATGCGCCGTCGTGGGTACACGCCAAAATCCATCCGCGACTTTTGCGATCGAATTGGCGTAGCCAAAAGAGAAAACCTGATAGACCTGAGTTTGCTGGAGTTTTTTGTACGGGAAGACCTGAACAAAACGGCTTTGCGCAGAATGGCGGTGCTCGATCCGCTGGCGTTGGAAATAACCAACTATCCGGAAGGGCAGGTAGACATGATGCAATCGGAAAACAACCCTGAAATGCCGGAGACCGGCGAACGGGAAATTCCTTTCAGCGGAACGCTGTGGATTGAGCGGGAAGATTTTATGGAAGAAGCTTCTAAGAAGTGGTTCCGCCTTGCACCGGGTTCCGTGGTACGATTGAAGAGTGCATATATCGTTCGGTGTACCGGTTTTGAAAAAGATGCTGATGGCCGTGTAACCAAAGTGCTGGCCGAATACATACCTGAAAGCCGCAGCGGTAGTGATACCAGTGGCGTTCATGCAAAAGGTACCATTCATTGGATAAGTGCCGCACATGCAGTGCAAGCGGAAGTTCGGTTGTACGACCGTTTGTTCAAGGTTGAAAATCCCGCTGCGGAAGAAGGTGATTTCAAATCGTATATCAACCCCGATAGTTTGCAGGTTATTGAAAATGCATACATAGAACCTGCATTGACAGCAGCAAAGGTTGGAGATCATTTCCAGTTCATCCGCAAGGGGTATTTTACCCTTGATGCTGTGCACAGCAACGCATCAAAACTGGTGTTTAACCGCACTGTAACGCTGAAAGACAATTGGGCTAAGGAACAGAAGAAATAAGTACATAAGCTCATTTTCATAAGTAAAGCGCAACTTCTGGTGGGAGTTGCGCTTTTTAGTAGGATAAATGCAAGGAGTGAAGCCAAAAAGAAAAGCCCTCTGCGCAGAGGGCTTTTCAATATATACATCTCAGAGAGATGAAAGTCTAAGCTGAACTTAGTTGAACAGGTAACGAACACCAATTTGCATACTCCAGGTACTACCCGTGTTGATGCTGTTGTTGAAAGTTTTGGTCAACAGTTGGTTGCCAGTCTGGTTCATGCGGTAAGTGGGTACACCCTGAGCATTTACACCAGCAGAAACCAATGGTTGGTTCTGAATGGTAAAGCGACGGATACCCCAATCGCGGTTGAGCATGTTGGCGAAGTTGAACACGTCTACAGTAAACTGCAGTGTGTTTTTACTACCCTTTACATTGGTGAAAATGTCTTGAGTAAACTTCATATCCACACGATCGTACCATGGCAACAATGCGCCGAAACGCTCTGCATAAGTACCACGACGCTTGCTCAGGTATTTGTCCTGATCGATGTAGGCATCGAATGCAGCAGCCTGTTGTGCAGGAGTGAAGGTTACACCACCGTAAGTAGCATTTACAAAAGTTAGGTCACTTGCTTTTCTGGGGATGTACAGCAAATCTGTACCGCTGTTACCGTCATTGTTGAGGTCACCATTCACAGCATAAGTGAAGCGGCCCTGATGGCTGCCTTCGTAGAACAATGAAATGGTGGTAGCCAATTTCTTGAAGAACTCTTTGCGATAAGAAACGTTGGCAATGATACGGTGAGGAAGCGCTGAAGGAGCACTACCAAATTCCAAAGCGTTTTGGCCCCCAATAGTTGCGTTACTGTTCCAAACCGAGTTGGCTGTTGAGCCTGGGTTAGAAGTAACATCAGTAGCATGTGTATAGGTATAAGCTACTGAACCGTAGAAACCATTGTCGAATGATTTGCTTAACTGAGCAGTCAAATTCATTTGGCTACCCTTGTTGGTATTTTCCAGAATGATGGCAGAGCCTGTGATGTTTGAATTCAAACGACGGTCGCCGGCTGCCAGGAAACGAGGGCGTGTATCCGGTCCTGTTAATGTGCCATTCATTGGTCTTTGGTTGGCATTACGCATTACAACAGCGTTGATGTCTTTACCTATGATACCTTCGAATGTCAACATCCAGCCCTTACCCAAATCCTGGTCGATAGCGATGTTAGTACGCCACAGTTGAGGGAAACGGAAACCGGGATCAGACAGTACCAGGTTGCTTGGTACAGATGTACCTGCGGTAGTTGGCAGTAAAGCATCTCCACGGTTAATGTGGAACATTGGATCTTTGTTAAACTTGAAACGCTCCAACGCCACAGGGTCACTTACAATAGCACCAAACTGATACATACCGCTGTTTTGGGTAATGTTAGTTAACCAAACAAATGGAATGCGACCAGTGAAAATACCTGTACCACCACGAATTACCGTTTTCTTGTCACCATCTACATCGTAGCGGAAACCAAGACGCGGAGAAATGTACATTTTAGTTGTAGGCAGTACAGAGTTGTTGTACTTGGTGATAGAACCGTCTTGTGCAAAAAGATTTACTGCAGAGATAGCCTTGTTTTCAATAGGCGTTTCTGGGAATGCAAATTTGTCGAAACGAACACCAGCAGTTACTTTAAAATTAGGATTTACAACCCACTCATCTTGCAGGTAAAAACCAATTTGACCCACTTTTACCTGAGAAGCATAAATGGCTGATTTACCAGGTACAAGTGAATAGGTAGTGGAGAATACGGCTGGAGCTTTGTTCTCAATGAAATCTTGCAAAGAGTTGTATGCGTAATAGCTCTGTGAACCAGGCATGAACATGTTGCCTATTTCCTGATACTCATAGTTAATACCAGCAGTAAGCGTATGCTTACCTGCATAATAAGTAAAGTTGTCCGTGATGCTGTATACGTCGTTAACTACTTCGTTATTGTATGAGAATGGCTCAAAACCAGCACTCATATTACTGTTGGTAACACCTGTACCAGTGGCATTGCGGATATCAATGAAAGGGAACAACGCACTTGGTGAAGTACGAATAGAGCTGATATTGGTAATAGTGGCCAACAACTGATTGCTGATTTTGGTGCTGAAACGGCTGTTCAATTCAAAAGTGATGTTGCGCACCTTGTCTTCAAAACCATAGTTGCTGTTAGCAAAGCTCATACCATTTTGACCAAAACGAGATTGCAGACCAGTCAGTGCTCCGTTTGGAGTGCTGGTAGCATTTACCTGTTGATCGTTGTTGCTGGTCAGTTGGCTAAATTTGGCAGTCACTTTGTGGTTCTTGCTCAGGTTCCAGTCGAGGCGACCCAATACCTTGGTATTCTTTGCACCAAAGCTGGCGAAGTTGTCGTAAGGGCCTGTTTCGTAACCATAGGTTGTGCGCAAGAAATCGGAGAAACGCTTCAGAGAATCGGCAGAAACGTTAGAAACGTTGCCGATGCCAGAACCGCCTTTTGGCGACCATTGTACACCCGGGAAGCTACGCTTTTCATATTCGTAAGAACCAAAGAAGAAGAGTTTGTTTTTGATGATTGGGCCTCCCAATGTAGCACCCCAGATGTTGCTTTGCGAAAATTGCTGAGGTCCCAATTTTGAATCACCTACACGGGCGCCATTGTACGATTGGTCGCGATAATAGGTATAAGCCGAGCCTTTAAATTTATTGGTACCACTTTTGGTAATGGCGTTTATGCCGGCACCTGTAAAACCGGCCTGACGAACATCGTAAGGCGCAATGTTGATAGATACTTCTTCAATGGCATCCAAAGAAATGGGTTGGTTGCCAGGACCACCAGGCAGTGGTTCGCTGCTCAAACCAAAGTTGTTGTTGAGGTTGGCACCATCTACCTGAATATTGTTGAAACGGGCATCACGACCACCAAAACTGTTACCATTTGACTGAGGTGTAAGACGGGTAAAGTCTGACAAGCTACGAGAAATGGTAGGCATTGTAGTAATCGTCCGGTTGCTGATGTTGGTAGAAGCACCTGTTTTTTCAGCAGCAGCTTTTTTACGGGTACCACTCACCACTACATTTTCCAAAATGCTTTCGCCTTCTTTCAAGCTGGCAGTAATGTTAAATGGCTCACCGAGTTGAAGGATAATACCTTCAAAAACTGCTGGTGCAAAGCCGGTAAAAGTAATTTCTACTCTGTACGGGCCACCGGTTCGCAAACCGGGCAGGGTAAATACACCCCCTTTGGTTGTAAACGAAGAATACTGGGTTCCGGAAGGTTGGTGTTCTGCTTTCACAGTTGCACCTTCCAGCAATTGACCCTTAGGGTCTTTCACCACGCCTGTTATAGTACTGGTTGTTACCTGACTCATAACAGTGTTGGAAACCAGAGCGATAGCCACAACGGCCATGAACCGGAGAAAATTTCTCAACATAAGTTTTGGAGTTTTTTACTGTGCAAAGAAACGGTAACGAGGCTTAAATTGTTCGGAATATTGTTAACAATTCATTGCCCTTTGCCAAGGCCTTGCCATCAGGAATATTACGCAGCAGTTAGACGGCCTTGCTTAATTTTGGCCTTCAAATTTGAATATGCTTGATACCATAGAAAGTGCCATTGAAGACATTAAACAGGGGAAACTGGTAATAGTAGTAGATGATGAGGACCGTGAAAACGAAGGCGACTTTGTATGTGCTGCCCGAACGGTAACGCCCGAAGTCATCAATTTTATGGCCACTCACGGCCGTGGTTTAGTGTGTGCCGCCCTTACAGCCGACCGCTGTGCCCAGCTCGATTTGCAACCCATGGTGTCCAGCAATACATCCATGCACGAAACAGCTTTTACCGTTTCAGTTGACCTTATTGGCCCCGGTGCGGGTACAGGTATTTCTGCACAAGACCGGGCAAAAACGGTACAGGCGTTAATAAATCCGGCCACCAGACCATCCGATCTGGGCCGTCCCGGTCATATTTTTCCACTGATAGCCAAAGAAGGTGGCGTACTGCGCCGCACAGGCCACACCGAAGCCACGGTGGATTTGGCCCGTCTGGCTGGCTTCGAACCTGCTGGGGTACTGGTAGAAATTATGAATGAAGATGGCACCATGGCCCGTCTGCCACAGTTGGAAGTGATTGCCCAAAAATGGGGACTCAAACTCATTTCTATAAAAGACCTCATAGAATACCGCCTCAAACAAGATAGCCTGATAGAAGAAATAGTGCGGGTGGATATGCCTACCAAATATGGTCATTTCAAGCTCATAGCTTTTACAGATAAAAGCAATGGCATGGAACACCTGGCCATTGTAAAAGGTACCTGGGAAAAAGACGAACCGGTGCTTACCAGGGTACACAGCAGCTGTTTTACCGGCGATATTTTGGGCAGTTTTCGCTGCGATTGTGGCGACCAACTAGCCTGTGCCCTGCAAAAAGTAGAGCAGGAAGGCAAAGGCATCGTATTATATATGAACCAGGAAGGCCGCGGTATAGGATTGGTAAACAAACTGAAAGCCTACAAACTACAGGAAGAAGGTGCCGATACTTTGGAGGCCAACCTGATGCTGGGGCTTCCGGCCGATGCAAGAGATTATGGCGTAGGTGCTCAAATATTGCGCCACCTGGGTGTTACCAAGCTTCGACTTATGACCAACAACCCCAAGAAAAGAGTAGGGCTGATGGGCTACGGATTGGAGATAGTAGAAACCGTAGGACTGGAAGTTGAGCCTAACGCCCACAACCACAATTATCTGGAAACAAAACGTGACAAAATGGGCCATACCATTGCTGCTAATTTCAATGGCTGATTCCATGTACAAGCGTCTTTATCTGTTTTTGCATTTAATAGTATCGGCTATGCTGATGGCTACAACGCAACAGGTATTTGCGCAGCCAACCATTCCCTTTTATCAGCCGGTAAAAAAAGCAGCCTTGCCTCAAGAACTGGAAGAGGTAAGTGGCATGCTCTATTGGCAAAACAAATTGGTAATGCTGAACGATGGCAACAATGCTGCGGCCTTATACATTACTGATACGAGTGGTGCCAAGCTGTTGCAAACAGTGGTACTTGCAGGCATTGAAAACAAAGACTGGGAAGCACTGGCACAAGACGACCGTTTTTTTTACATAGCCGATGTGGGCAATAATAAAAGTGGCAACCGGAAAGATCTGGTTATTTATCAGGTGCCAAAATTGTTGCTGAATGCAAAGACTGCAGTAATACGCATACCTAATAGTAGTATTGGCCGCATCAGGTTTAGTTATGCTAATCAGGTAAGTTTTGCAGCAGAAAAAGACAATACTGCACAATTCGATTGCGAAGCCATGCTGGTGCACAATCAGCAGCTGCATTTATTTACTAAAAACTGGAGTGGCCAAACCAGCTATCATTATACCATTCCTACCAAGCCCGGTACGTACAAAGCTGCCTTGGCAGGCCAGCTGCAAACCGGTGATTTTAAAATTACTGACGCTTCATGGAATGGTAAAAACTGGTTGTTGCTCACAGCATACACTAAGCAAGGCAAAGTGGGATTATTTGCTATTCAACAACATGGAAAAACCATCAGCCTGAAAGGTAACGTTCGGCAATTTGAGCTGCCATCGGCCATACAAACCGGCCAACTGGAATCGGTATGTTTTGATAGCAACAATACAGGCTGGCTGGCTACAGAAGCCTTTAGTGCCCGAGGGTTTACGCTGCCTCAAACGCTCTACAGATTTATGCTGCCGTTGTAATGTTTTATGCCAGCAGCATTTGCTGCGCCATAAACACAGCAATGCCGGCTAAAAATCCCAACAACGCAATCCAGCTGATACGTTTCATGTACCACATGAAATCAATTTTTTCAATACCCATAGCTGCTACGCCAGCTGCAGAACCAATAATAATAATAGAGCCGCCCGTGCCGGTAGTAAGTGCCAAAAACAACCAAAACGGATGATCCATGGCAAAATCAGACAGGCTGTACATTGCTTGTGCCGCCGCTACAAGCGGTACGTTATCTACTACAGCAGACAGTACACCCAGCGCTGTACCAATGCTGTAATTATTGCCAAGGGTTGAGCTCAGGTAATCGGCCAGCTGGTGCAGTAATCCGAAAGATTCTAAAGCAGAAATGGCTAAGAGAATACCCAGGAAAAACAGGATACTTGGGCTGTCTATTTTTTGCAATGCTGCACTAACAGAATACTTGCTTTTTTGGTCGCTTGGTTTGCCCCTGTGTATAAAGGTTACAATCACCCAAAGTATACCCAGCGAAAACATCATGCCCATCATGGGAGGCAAGTGTGTAATCATTTTAAAAACCGGAACAAACAGCAATAGCAATACGCCGCTTAATAACATAATGTTTGATTCGCGGCTGCTAATGTTGGTATGCTTTACTTCTGTGTAAGAAAATTCTTGCCCCTTCAACCTTGGTGTTACTATTAGCAAAGGCACCAATGTAACTGCGATACTGGGCAAGATAGTATACAACATGATTTTCCCTGTAGAGATTTGACCGCCAATCCACAACATGGTAGTAGTTACATCACCAATGGGAGAGAAGGCGCCACCGGCATTGGCTGCTATTACCACCATACTGGCAAAAAGCCAACGGTCTTCTTTCGAAGAAAGCATACGGCCGCTCAGCGAAAGCATAACTATGGTTGTGGTCAGGTTATCCAGCAATGCAGATAAAAAGAAAGCGATAATAGTAACTATCCACAAAAGCCGCACTTGGCTGCGGGTTTCTATTTGTTTGGTGATAAGCGAAAAACCACCGTGGCTGTCTATCAATTCTACAATGGTCATGGCACCTAACAGGAAAAACAAAATAGATGCGATGCCAGAAAAGTGCTCCATCAGCAAGTGACTGCTTTCTTCGGGAGAGCTTGCCTGAAAAGTGTACAGCACCCAACAAAGTACACCAGTAAGAAGTGCTGCTGCTGCTTTGTTTACCCGAATGCTGTGCTCGAATGCAATGGCCAGATACCCAACAATGAAGACTAGAAGAACCAAGGTTGTCATGGTGTACTATTAAAGTAGGCCGAAAATACAGCAACAAGGTGGTTTCAGCACAAGCATATCTTCACCTTACTATGCAAATGAATGCAGATTTTCACTAATGCCTTGCCAGTGTAGTAGCAGGTATAACCGGCATTTTTTCATTCACACAACGGGTACTTGTGCTTCCAAAAATGATGAGTGACCAATATCACAGAGTGGCAGTTTGCATTAAGCCATCTTGCTTTCATATTGCATTTATATCTCTAACGATTGCCCCATGTCAAAATCAAGAAGATCATTTTTACGGAATTCTACTTTGCTTGGTCTTGCTGGTGCGGTACTACCCGCTGCTCCTGCACTCGCCGGCTCCAGCAGTGCTAATGACGTTGCAGCAGAAGAAGCAGCCGCTACGGGTACAAAAACCGTAACCCTGTTGTACACAACAGACATACACGGGCAGCTATTTACCCACGATGAATTTTTCTGGATCAATCAGCAGCCCGTATACAAGCGTCGTGGTGGTTTGGATGTGCTGAAAACCATGATTGACCATTACCGCAAGCAAAACCCTGCCAACACTATATTGATTGATGGTGGCGATTATTTTCATGGCCATGCTGTGGCTTCACTCACCAACGGCGAAGCGTTGATTCCCATTTTCAATCAGCTAGGGTACGACCTCATGTTGCCGGGCAATTGGGAAGTGGTGTACAAGAAAAAGCAAATGCTCTATGACATGGGCCATGCCAATGCGGCAAAAATATGTGCCAATATGTGGCATAAAACCAGCGACGAAACCAATGGCGAACTCATCTATCAGCCCTATTGGGTTAAATACATTGGCGGTGTAAAAATTGGTTTCATTGGCTACACCGATCACCTGATACCGAAGCGGCAATCGCCGGCTTACAGCGATGGTATTTCTTTTAAGCATGCCAATCATAACCTTGCCCGCTACGTAAAACAGCTACGGGAAGAAGAAGGCTGCGTAGTAGTGATTGTAGTAACGCATATGGGATTGGCGCAGCAGGTTGGGCTGGCTAATAATGCTGCAGCACAAGGCGTTGATCTCATTATGGGAGCCGATACGCATGAACGTGTTCGGGAGCCGATACAAGCCAAATATACCAAGGTGATTGAGTGCGGTGCCTTCGGTTCTTTCTTAGGAAAAATAGATTTGATTTTGAAAGAAGGTAAACTCACCGATATAAAATATGCATTGCTGGATGTAGACCCTTTAAAATTTGCGCCCAATGCAGCCGTTACCACTCAACTCAAAAAAGCGTATGCACCATTTGCAAAAGATTTGTCGACAGTAATTGGTACAACTACCACTCCGTTGGTTCGCTATTTTGTATTGGAAACGCCGATGGATAACTTGATTACAGATGCCGTCATGTGGAAGTTTAAGCCGGACATTGTAGTGAGCAACGGCTTCCGTTTTTGCCAGCCATTGTATGCCAGTAAAACTAAACCGGCCAATATTACCCGTGAGTTTTTATGGAACATGCTACCCGTTGACAGCGAAGCCAAAACCGCAATGGTAAGTGGTGCTCAAATAATGGAATGGCTCGAAAAAGAATTGGAAAACGCTTTTGCAAAAAATCCGGCTAACAGGTTTGGCGGTTGGTTTGTACGGTTTGCGGGCCTGCAGGTAAACGTAACCATTGGCAATGAAAAAGGCAAAAGATTAAACTGGGTAAAAGTAGGCGGTCAGCCATTGGATGTAAACAAGCTTTACAGCATGGTGGCCTGCGAAAGAGAAGGCGATCCTGATGATACGCTTTGCCGCATTGAACATGTGCAGCAACCACGTAAACTGGGCGTACTCATGCATGATGTGATTGAAGATTACCTGAAAGCGCATCCGGTGGTTGCTCCAGTTTTAGAAGGCCGAACTACGGCTACCGATGAACCTGCTACACTGCTCACTCAGCTTAAGGGCACTACTTACGAATTTCAATAATTGTAATCATAAATAGCAAATAGTTATGTGGCGGAAAATGAGCAGCGACTGGCCGGTGTACATCATTTTTGCAACGCTGTTGGTCGTTATTTTGGTAAAATCATTTACCAGTGATGATAGCAAAGTACAATCTGCAGCAGTGGCCCCGGTTGATACACTGTGGCATGGCCCCAGCCTGATGATGGACAGAATACTTACCGGGCCGGAAAGGGAAGAAGTAGTGTATGGCTATAACCTCATCAGCAATACGGCTTACTACCTTGGGCCGCAGGGCACAGTTGCACAAATATCCAATGGTATGAATTGCCAAAACTGCCACCTCGATGGCGGTAGAAGAGCATGGGGCAATAACTATGGTGCGGTTAGTAGTGCCTACCCGAAGTTTCGGGAGAGGAGCGGCACTTATGAAAGTATTTACAAACGTGTAGGCGACTGTTTTGAGCGTAGCTTAAATGGTACAGCACCCGATAGCAGCAGCCGTGAGTTTTTGGCCATTCAGGCTTATATTAAATGGCTGGGAAAAGATGTAGCCAAAGGAGAAAAACCCGCCGGCAGCGGTATTGAAAAACTACCGTATTTGAAAAGAGCCGCAGATCCGCAAAAAGGATTGGCGGTATACCTGGCTAATTGTAAAAGCTGCCATGGCGAAAACGGCGAGGGACAAATGGATGGCAACAGGTTTGTGTATCCGCCACTGTGGGGGCCGCATAGCTACAACGACGGTGCGGGCTTGTTTCGCCTCTCCAATTTTGCAGGATTTGTAAAGGGCAACATGCCATTCAACATTGCTTCGCATGCAAAGCCTACGCTTACCAGCGAAGAAGCGTGGGATGTGGCTGCCTATGTAAATTCGCAACCCCGGCCACACAAAGACCAGACCCACGACTGGCCGGATGTGGCTAAAAAGCCCATCGACTTTGCCTTTGGCCCTTATGCCGATGGTTTTGATGAAAAAGCCCACAAATATGGCCCTTACCAGCCCATTGCAGATGTCAGAAAGAAATAGCCAAGCAAAAAAGTTACCTGTGATTTTTTGCTCAAAATAGAAGGTCGTTTATATCGAATTGAAACAGATTCATTGTAAATAATCATTTTCATTTAGCTTTAGCGCAAAGCCTGAAAAGCTTATTACGCTTTATGAAAACTTACCGCTCCGTTATAACTGGCACAGGTGCATTTATTCCTCCTGTTGTAAAAAAGAACATCGATTTTACTGTACATAATTTTTACGACGAACACCATCAACGCATTACCACTTCGCCTGCAGAAATAGTTCAAAAGTTTGAGGACATTACCGGCATTGCCGAACGCCGCTATGTAACCGAAGACATGAACTGCGCCGACATGGCCGCCATTTCCGCCAAACAAGCCGTTGAAAACAGCGGCATAGATCCTGAAACAATCGACCAGATTATTGTTGCACACAATTTTGGCAATGTACTCAAGCACACCATTCAAACGGATGTGCTGCCTGCTATTGCCAGCAGGGTAAAGCATAGTCTTGGTATTCAAAATCCTGCATGTGTGGCCTACGATTTATTGTTTGGTTGTCCCGGTTGGATTCAGGGGGTTATTCATGCCGACGCTTTTTTCAAAGCAGGTATTGCTAAAAAAGCATTGATTATTGGCACAGAAACTTTGAGCCGTGTGGTGGATGTGTACGACCGCGACAGCATGATTTTTAGTGATGGGGCAGGAGCCTGCATTTTAGAATATCAGGAAGTAGATGCCGCCACCGGCCCCGGTATTTTAAGCAGCAGTGTGGCCTCGCATTGTATTGATGAAGCCTTCTATCTATACCTCGGCAAATCTAATTTCCCCGGCAGCGACCCACGTGTTCGCTACATCAAAATGAAGGGGCGCAAAGTATACGAGTATGCTATGCAACATGTGCCGCAGGCCATGAAAGATTGCCTCGATAAAAGCGGCGTTGGTATTGATGCTTTGAAAAAAGTATTCATTCATCAGGCCAATGAAAAAATGGACGAAGGCATCATTAAGCGGATGTTCCGTTTATACGATAGAAAAGAAACGCCAGACAATATTATGCCCATGAATATTCACTTACTGGGCAATAGTTCTGTTGCCACTGTGCCTACCTTGTTTCACTCTGTAATAAGTGGTGTACAAGACGGCCATAGCTTGCATCATGGCGATGTAGTGATGTTTGCCAGCGTTGGCGCAGGTATGAACATCAATGCAGTAAGCTATCGCTATTAGGTAAAAATTGTTAGCAAAATCGAACTTGGATTCCGTTCTAACTCTTGTTGGGACAAACCCTTTTTTGCCCAAACTTTTCCATCTTTTTTGAATTTGTATTCAATATCTCGTACTTCGTCCTCCTTGTTACCCTTTTACTTCGTGCCCCGTATTTCGTACTTCAGACATTCCCTTTTATGGTTCCTTACTGGATGAGCAGAACCCAGCTGCTGCTGGACGATGAGAAAATCAGCACCCTCATGCAAAAGCATGTGTTGGTGGTAGGCCTTGGCGGCGTAGGCGGCATTTGTGCCGAAATGATAGCCCGTGCCGGCGTAGGCAAAATGACCATTGTAGATGCCGACGTGGTAGACCTCAGCAATTGCAACCGCCAAATACCGGCATTGCATTCCACCGCCGGCCAAAGCAAGGCTGAGGTAATGGCGGCCCGCATCCGCGACATCAACCCCGATATTGAACTCACCGTGCTCAACGAGTACCTGAAAGAACCCCGCACCCGGGAAGTGCTTCAATCCACTCATTTCGATTATGCGGTGGATTGCATCGATACCCTCAGCCCCAAAGTGTTTTTCATACAGGCTTGTGTGGAGCTGGGCATTCCCATTGTAAGCTCACTGGGCGCCGGTGGTAAGGTAGACCCGCTGCAAATTACCATCACCGATATTGCCGATACCCACCAGTGCAACCTGGCCCGTTATGTACGCAAACGGCTCAACAAGCTGGGCATTCGCAAAGGAGTAACCGTGGTGTTCAGCCCCGAGGAGGCCGACCAGAGTAAAATCATCGTTACGGAAAAAGCGTTCCCCAAAAAATCCATCATCGGCACCATCAGCTATATGCCTGCTATGTTTGGCTGTATGGTGGCCAGCGTGGTTATCCGCAATTTGTATGGCGAGGAAGTAGCCATGCGGTCGTAGCATACCTCACCATTTTTTTTTGAAATCGAAGTTTCAGTCAGTTTAAAATTGAATAGGCTAAAATTTACTTCATCGCATAAAACAGGGGGAGGAGTTGGCTCGGCAATCCCGATAGCTATCGGGAGGGCGGAGCCTTCGGGTTTGCCTTGAATTTTCTTTGGTTACTTTCTTTTTTTCAAGAAAAAGAAAGTGACAATGCTGAGATTGGAACCAACAGGAGGATGGAGAAATGATCCGAAACAAGAGGATTTCATCGTTTTCTATTTCGGTTTTACAGACCATTAAACTTCAGTATCGTACTGGTTTTGCCCAAACCGGCAAATGCAGCTATGCACAAACAATCCATGTGCATAACTTGAAATGACCCTCCAATGGGGCTGCCACCTATTTTTGCCCACATGCTTAAATGCTAAAAATTTTAGGCATATTGCACCCCCTGATCAATTCCAACTTATGGCTGAGGAGAAAGCAATGTTTGAGTACAACGAAGACAGTATTAAAACCCTGGAGTGGCGGGAGCACATCCGCTTACGCCCGGGCATGTACATAGGCAAGCTGGGCGATGGCGCCAGCCCCGACGACGGTATTTACGTACTGCTGAAAGAAGTGGTGGACAACTGTATAGATGAACACACCATGGGCTATGGCAAGCATGTAGATATCAATTTGTCGAAAGAGGGCTTGGTGAATATTCGTGACTACGGCCGGGGTATTCCGCTTGGCAAACTCGTGGATGTGGTGAGCAAAATCAATACCGGTGCCAAGTACGACAGCAAGGCTTTCCAGAAAAGTGTGGGCCTCAACGGGGTGGGTACTAAAGCGGTGAACGCCCTCAGCCACAGCTTTAAGGTGACAGCCTACCGCGATGGTAAATGCAAAACGGCCGAATTTGAACAGGGCCGCCTTATCCGTGAATCGAAGGAAGAAAAGACCACCGAATCCAATGGTACCGAAGTGACCTTTTTGCCCGATGATACTGTCTTCAAGCATTTTAAGTATCAGACAGAATTCATTGAAAATCAACTCTGGAACTACTGTTACCTCAATGCGGGGTTAGTTATCAATTTCAATGGTAAACGCTATGTAAGTAAAAACGGTTTGCTCGATTTGCTGCAGCGCAAAACCAACGAAGATGAACTGCGCTATCCCATCATTCACCTCAAGGGTGAAGACATTGAAGTAGCCATCAGCCACAACAACGACTACGGCGAAGACCTATATTCATTTGTAAATGGCCAGTACACCACGCAGGGCGGTACGCATCAGCAGGCCTTCCGCGAAGCGTTTGTAAAAACCATCCGCGACCACTATAAAAAAGATTACGAAGCATCAGATATACGCACTTCTATTGTAGCCGCAGTGTCGGTGAGGGTGCAGGAGCCGGTGTTTGAAAGCCAGACCAAAACCAAGCTGGGTAGCCAAACTGTGTACGAAGGCGGGCCCAGCATGCGCAACTTCATTGGCGATTTTTTGAATAAAGAACTCGACAACTACCTGCACAAGAACCCAACCATTGCCGATGCCTTGAAAAAACGCATTGAGCAAAGCGAAAGGGAGCGGAAAGAACTGCAGGGCATTAAGAAAATTGCCAACGAAAGAGCCAAGAAAGCTGCCCTCAACAATAAGAAGCTCCGGGATTGCAACATTCACTTCAACGATACGCCGCCAGCCAAGAATAAGGAAGTGTTTGAAGAAAAAAAGGTGGCCAGCACCTTGTTTATTACCGAAGGTGATAGTGCCAGTGGCTCCATCACCAAGGCCCGTGACGTAGATACACAGGCGGTGTTCAGCCTGCGTGGTAAGCCGCTCAACTGCTTTGGCCTCACCAAAAAAGTGGTGTACGAAAACGAAGAATTCAACCTGCTGCAGCATGCCCTCAATATTGAAGATGGCCTTGATGACTTGCGCTACAGCCGCATTATTCTGGCTACCGATGCCGATGTGGATGGTATGCACATCCGCCTGCTCATGATGACTTTCTTCCTGCAGTTCTTCCCCGATTTGGTGAAGCGTGGCCACCTGTTCATTTTGGAAACGCCGCTCTTTAGGGTACGCAATAAGCAGGAAACCATTTATTGCTACGACGAAAAAGAGAAGCAGGCAGCCATTGCCAAGCTGGGCAAGAATCCTGAAATCACCCGCTTCAAGGGTTTGGGTGAAATTTCGCCCAATGAGTTTGGCCAGTTCATAGGCAACGACATCCGCCTGCAACCTGTATTACTGGAGCAAGGCGATCATATCCAACAATTGCTGGAATATTACATGGGCAAAAACACCATGCAGCGCCAAGAGTTTATCATCGACAACTTGCGGGTAGAACTTGATTTAGTAGATTAATCATTGTAGGCAAATGCTTGAATTTCATACAGATTATAAAAGATACTTCGACATTCAGCTGGAGAATGCCCGCCGGTCGGTGATTCCATTTATTGAGCAGGGCAAACCGCTGAAGCCTGGCATGCAGTTGTTGGAAATCGGCTGTGGTCAGGGTAGCCTGTTGCGGGCATTTGCCGAAAAAGGGCTGCAATGTGTAGGGGTAGAAATGTACCCATTGTGGCTCGAAAAAGCCAACGAATGGCTGCAACCCGAACTGCAAAGTGGGCAGGTGCGGCTCATCAGCAGCAATATTTATGATGTAAATCCGGAGCAGGATTTGGGCACTTTGTTTGATGTGATTGTGTTGAAAGACGTCATCGAGCACATCCACGACCAGCCCAAACTCATTGCCTGGATGAAAACCTTTTTGAAGCCGGATGGGGTTATCTTTTTTGCCTTCCCGCCGTGGTACATGCCTTATGGTGGCCATCAGCAGGTGTTGCACGGATGGTTGGGCAAAACCCCGTACTGGCACTTGTTGCCCATGCCTGTTTTCAAATGGCTCCTCAAAACCAACGGCCACAAACCTGATGATTTGGTGGAAATCAAAGAAACGGGTATTTCCATTGAGCGGTTCGAACGCATTTTGCAACAAAGTGGCTACCGGAAAGTAAAGGAGCAGCAATGGCTCATCAACCCCGTGTATGAATACAAGTTTGGGTGGAAGCCTAAAAAGCAATGGGGGCTGGTAAATGCGCTGCCTTTCCTCCGTAATTTTTTCACGACCTGCAGCTACTACCTGGTGGCTGCCCAACGATAAAACGAGCACTATGATTCATATTGTGTTTAATGAACCCGATGTAGCGGCGTTGCAGCAGGCCATTGCCCTCGACGAGAGCTTACAGGGCGATGTGCAGGTGATTAAAGATGATTATGCCGTTGGCCCGCTGGCCGCTATGGACGATGCCGAAGGCTGGAAAGCCCGCCGCGACTGGTGGCGCATGCTGCTGGCCAGCACCGGCGAAGAGAATGTAGACGAACGCCTGAACATGGTGGATGATAAAATGACCTTGCACAACCTTACCAAGGCCCTCGATGAAAACGAACAGGAAGTGCTGTGGATTTGGGCGGCGCAAAACAAACACGATGTAAGCGGCTATTACTGGCTCATCAGTCAACTGCAGCCATGGCAGGGCCGGGTGTTCATTTTATACCTCAACAACCTGCCTTTCCTCAGCGATAAGGGCGGTATTTTTTACCCCCAATGGCTGAGTGAAATACCCGCCAAAGAGTTTTTAAAAGCAAAAAAACTGGCTCGCCTCGTTACCCCCAGCGAGTTTGAAGTAGATATAGACGAATGGAAAAAACAATGCCGCGATGGCCAAATGGTGCGGCTGCTGGAAGGCGGTAAAAAGCTGGGGCAAACCACCGAAGACTTTTATGATAAAGCCCTCGCCAAATATGTGCACGGCGATTTCAGCAAGGGCAGCAAAATCATCAATCAGTTTTTGAGCAAGGAAAAAGAAACCACCGGCGATGTGTACCTCACCTGGCGCCTCAAGCAATTGGTGGAGCCCAATGGCTGGGAGGTAAAGGGCGACCTGAACAAAACCGTTCGTGATTTTGAACTCCGCAACCCGGCCATGCCTTCGCTCAAAAAGAAGGGCGATGCCGCCGAAGAAGTAAGCGAATAATTAGACTGATATTGGGGTATTGATTGTACAACATACCAAATTGAAACCAACATGGCAACCGAGCAAAAAATAACAACCGACATAAAAGTGCCGAATAAAGATTTGGAAACATTGAAAATTCATTTCCCGCATTGTTTTGACAAAGACGGAAATTTTCAATTAGAAAAATTCAAGAATAACCTGACTGAAAAGGAAATCAATTTTTCTACCGAGAGTTATGGTTTAGACTGGTTAGGCAAAAGTTATGCAAGATTGTTGGCGAGCGACCCTGCCACCACTTTGCTAAAAGCAGACGAAACACATAACGCCTTACCCGAAAACGCCAACTCTGAAAACTTGCTGATAAAAGGCGACAACCTGGAAGTATTAAAGCACCTTGCCAACGCCTATTACGAACAAGTAAAAATGATTTACATAGACCCGCCTTACAACACGGGAAGTGATGGTTTTGTGTATTACGATGATAGAAAATTTACTGTAAAAGAATTACAAAACTTGATTGGCATTGATGCAGAAAAAGCAAAGCGGATTTTAGATTTTACAAAACAGAAGAGTAACAGTCATTCGGCTTGGCTAACTTTTATGTATCCACGTCTTTACATCGCAAAACAACTATTGAAAGATGATGGGGTAATCTTCATTTCAATTGGAGAGAACGAAGTTGCACAACTAAAGGTGTTACTGGATGAAGAAATTTTCGGAGAAGAAAATTTTATTTCCATAGTTCCAAGAATAGCAAAGAAAACTTCTGATAAAGGTACCTATTTTAAGCCCACTAAAGATTACCTTATTGTATTTGCAAAAAGTATTAATTATTTAGATGGCTTTGGCATTCCTAAGACCGATGATTTTAGTAAGTATACAGAAAAAGATGAAAAAGGCTTTTACAAAAAAAATGGGGCTTCATTGTACCAACCATCTTTAGACTCTCGACCTAATCAAAGATATTGGATTGAATGTCCTGATGGTTCCTTTGTAATTCCCCCTGGCAATAATTATCCTGAAGTAATTGAAGACGCTTCATATATAAAACCCCAAAGTAATGATGACAAAGTTTGGAGATGGAGTTGGCAAACCTATTTGGATAATAAAGACAAGTTAATATTTACCAAGGCAAGTTCTAAATCACCGTTAATAAATGAAAAGTTAGAACAATCCAAATGGAACATTTACGATAAAGTTTATTGGGATGACTTAGCAGACAAAACGAATTTACCTGAAGATATTATTTATGATTATAAGAACTCGCAGGCGACTAAACATTTACTGAGTTTAGGAATAGATTTCTCATTTTCAAAGCCGAAAGAACTTATTGAATACCTGATGAAAATAGTAAATGTGAAAAAAGATGAAATTGTGATGGATTTTTTCGCAGGTTCGGGCACAACTGGTGAAGCAGTAATGGATATCAATTTAAATGGAAATGGGAAGCGTAAATTTATTCTTGTTCAATTACCTGAGGTGATTACGGAGAAAAACAATAAGTCAATGTATGACTTTGTGAAAAATGAACTTAAAATAAGCGAACCAACAATATTTGATATTACAAAAGAGAGACTTATTAGAGCTGCTGCGAAAATTAAAAAAGAAAATAAGAATTATGAGGGAGACCTTGGCTTCAAAATTTTTGAAACAACTCCAATCTGGGAAGATTACAATTTTGAAGCAGAACAGTTTGACCCTTCGCAAACGCTGTTTGATGCTGGTAAACTAACCGAAGACGACATCAAAGCCTTACTCACTACTTGGAAAACCTATGACGGCATTGCCTTAACGCAAGAGTTGGAAAGTATTGATTTAAGTGGTTACACAGCTTATTACGGCAATGGCAGATTGTATCTGATGCACAAAGGCTTTACTACTGACAGCCTAAAAGCATTGTTGGAAAAGATAGACACTGACAAACATTTTGAACCTAAAAGTATCATCGCTTTTGGCTATCACTTGGAGAGCAAGAGTTTACGAGAGATTTCAGAAAACGTAAAAACTTACAACAACAAGAAGAAAAGCGACATTGACTTTATTACAAGGTATTAATATGAAGGGATTTAATTTTGAGAAGAACCTGAATCATCAATCACACGCAGTAGATAGCACTATTGCGGTGTTTGAGAATATTAGCCTTGTTCAGCCCACAGAAGCTGATAAGAACTACATCAATCCTGCATTTGATTTTACGACTGAAAGAACTTATCCCGAAAACATTAGAGCTATACAAGAAGATAACGGAGTTAATGAAAAAATAAAGCGTAACAGCAACATCATCGATATAATGATGGAAACTGGAACGGGTAAAACATACACTTACACCAAAACAATTTTTGAACTCAATAAAAACTACGGAATTTTCAAATTCATAGTAGTTGTTCCAACCTTATCCATCAAAGCAGGAACGATTGACTTTTTGAAATCGGACAGCAGCCGTGAGCATTTCAAGGAACAATATGGCAAAACACTTCATTTGCATATTGTAGAAAGTCAGAAAAACAGTAAGAGTAAAAAATCATTCATTCCACCTGCGGTAACCAGTTTTGTAAATGCGGGAGCCTTTGAGAAAAACAGTATTCAGGTTATGATTATCAACGCGGGTATGATTAACTCTGAAACAATGCAAAAAAGCTTTGACAAAGGATTGTTTGACAAATACACTGTTCCGTTTGATGCCATCGGAGCAACTAAACCTTTTATGATTATTGACGAGCCTCACAAATTTGGGCAAGGCAATAAGACTTGGGAGAACATTCAGAAAATGAAACCCCAATTTATCTTGCGTTATGGGGCAACATTTCAAGGTTATGAAAACCTGATTTACACTTTAACTGCGGTTGATTCGTTCAATAGAAATTTAGTAAAAGGCGTAATAGGGCACATCACAGAATTTAATGCAGGTGAAAACGCCATTGTAAAATTCATTGATTCAGACGGCACAGAAGCCAGTTTTGAATTGATTGAAAATGAAAAACGAAAAACGATAACAGTTACCAAAAAAGAAAGCCTCAAAAAGATTCATCCCGAAATGTCCGATTTGGGTATTGAAAACCTGAATAAAAGCACGGTTGTTTTGACAAACGGTTTAGAAATGAAAAAGGGCGACAAAATCAACCCTTATTCTTATGCGGAAAAGTTACAGGAAACAATGATTCAAAAGGCAATTAAACACCATTTTGAAATTGAAAAACAGCTATTGACAAGAGAAGTTAAGATTAAACCATTAACGCTTTTCTTCATTGACAACATAGACGAATACCGAAACAAAGAAGGATATATCCGAAAAACAGTTGAGCAATATATTAAAGCAGAAATTGCAGAATTGCTTAAGACAGAAAAGGACATTTTTTACAAGTCATATCTTGAAAAAACACTTTTAGATTTAGAACAACCATATCCAAATCAAAGAACACACGGTGGTTATTTTTCAAAAGACAATACAGAGAAAGACGAAGCCATTGAAAAAGAGATAAACGAAATTCTGCACGACAAACAAGCAATGCTTGATTTGGAAAATCCAAGACGATTTATTTTTTCAAAATGGACGTTGCGTGAAGGTTGGGACAATCCAAACGTTTTTCAGATTTGCAAACTCCGAAGCAGTGGCAGTGAAATTTCAAAACTTCAAGAAGTTGGTCGTGGCTTGCGTTTACCAGTGAATGAATATGGCAATCGAGTAAAAGACGAGCAATTTTATTTGAACTACTTTGTTGACTTTACCGAAAGCGACTTTGTAGATAAATTGGTGAATGAAATCAATCAGAAATCTGGAGCTATTTCCATTGAAGAAGTTCCTGATAAGCTTTCTGATCAAATGATTAAGAAGATTTGCGAGATATACGAAACAGCTGAAGATGAACTTTTGGAAGTTTTAGACGCTGACAATGTCATCACAAGAACAAATTCTTTCAAGACAGGCGGCTTTGACTACATCAAACAAAACTATCCAAGAATATTTGAAGGAGTAAACTCTAACAAGATTCGCAAAGCTACCGACCCAAAAAAGAAAGTTGTAGTTAGAGCAGAGAAATATCAAGAGCTGAAAGACCTTTGGGAAAAGCTGAATGAGAAAGTAATACTTGAATATAAGTTTGAGAACGAAGCCAACTTCAAAATTCTTTTTACAGATTTTTTGAAAGCACAAAAAGATAATTTCAATTCGGACGGACTTAACGAAAGAATTTCAAAAGTTGAAATCAAGGAAAACAAGGCTGTTGTAAACGATGATCCTGAATCTGTTTACGAGAGAAAAAGTATAGCTATTTCTGTACTTAAATACAGTGACTTTTTGAAAGAACTTTCAAAGATGCTGAACATAAATATTACAACATTGCATCAATCAATTATTGATGCAGGTACAGAGATCAATAAATATCTTAACCAATCAACACTAAGAATAATCAAGCAGAATTTTGATTTTTTCTTAATGTCAAAAGCCTTTGACAAGTATTCGATTGAATACAAAAAGGTTTCAAACAGCATACATCCAACCAAGCTGACAGACGGAAAAGGAAATGTGCTGAAAGAAATTTTTGCATCTGATGTTGGTGTGTTGTTTTCAGACGAAGAAGTTGCAGACTCTTACTTCTTTGAAGAATTGTATTATGATTCTGACTTGGAGAAATCAAACATCAAGACAGAAATAAAAGAAGTAATTGTGTTCACCAAAATCCCGAAGAACTCGATTAAAATTCCAGTTGCAGGTGGCAAATCATATTCACCTGACTTTGCCTATGTTTTGAAATTCAAAGACGGAGATCAAAAACTAAACTTCATTGTTGAGACCAAAGATGTAAACAGCAAAGACGGACTTCGGGACGAAGAAAAATTTAAAATCAAACACGCTGAAAAATTCTTTGACGGCAAAGTGAAAATTGATTTCAGGACACAGTTTAGTAATAATAGAATAGTCGACCTAATCAACAAGATTGTTTTAGATAAGGAGGAATGATTATTTAGTAAGTTTTAAAGTAAAAAGCACTCAACTATAGAATTTTTAAAATATTATGTCAGCGTTTGATCCAACCAAGGCCAATGACAATGAACTCACCGGGGTGGGCGATTTGTACAAAGGCTGGTTTTTAGATTATGCATCGTATGTGATTTTGGAACGGGCCGTACCGGCTGTGGAAGACGGCCTGAAGCCCGTGCAACGCCGCATACTGCATGCCATGAAGGAAATGGATGATGGCCGCTACAACAAAGTGGCCAACATTGTGGGCCAGAGCATGCAGTATCACCCGCATGGCGACATGAGCATTACCGATGCCCTGGTAAACATGGGCCAAAAAGACCTGCTCATTGATACACAGGGTAACTGGGGCGATGTACGCACCGGCGACGATGCGGCCGCTGCCCGTTATATTGAAGCCCGCCTCAGCAAGTTTGCGCTGGAAGTGGCTTTCAACGCCAAAACCACGGAGTGGCAGCTGAGCTACGATGGTCGCAAGCAGGAGCCTGTTACCCTGCCCATGAAGTTTCCATTGCTGCTGGCTCAAGGTGCAGAAGGCATTGCCGTGGGCTTGTCTACCAAAATTTTGCCCCACAACTTTATTGAGCTGTGCGATGCGGCAGTGAAATATTTGAAAGGCAAACATTTTGATCTCTATCCCGACTTTCAAACGGGTGGCCAGATTGATGTAAGCAATTACAACGATGGCAAGCGGGGCGGCAAAGTGAGGGTTCGTGCCCGCATTGAAGAGCTGGATAAGAAAACGCTGGTGATTCACGATGTGCCGTATGGCGTAACCGTGAGCAGCCTTATCGACAGCATTACCAAAGCCACCGAAGCCAAAAAAATTCAGGTAAAAAAAGTAACCGATGTAACCGCTGCCGAGGTGCGCATTTTGGTGGAGTTGCCCGCCGGCACTTCTACCGATATTACCATCGATGCGCTGTATGCCTTCACCGATTGTGAGGTGAGTATTTCGCCCAACGCTTGTGTGATTATCGATCAAAAGCCAAGGTTTGTAACGGCTACCGATTTGCTGAAATGGAGCACCGACAATACCAAAGGCTTGTTGCAAAAAGAATTGCAGATAAAACTGGCCGAGCTCAACGAAAAATGGCATTACACTTCGTTGGAAAAAATCTTCTTCGAAGAAAAGATTTACAAAGAGCTGGAGAAGAAGCATGAAACATGGGACAAAGTGCTGCAGTCCATCGACAAAGCATTTGCACCTTTCAAACCACGACTGAAAAGAGATATTTCAAAAGAAGACATCATCAAGCTGACGGAGAAGCCGGTGCGTCGTATTTACAAACTCGACATCGACGAACTCGATCAGCAAATCAAGGGTATTGAAGGAGAGATTGCGCAGGTGCAGTTCGATTTGGACCACCTAAATGATTATGCCATCAAATACTATGAAAACCTGAAAGCCAAGTTTGGCAAGGGCCGTGAACGCAAAACGGAAATCCGTTTGTTCGATACCATTCAGGTGCGTCAGGTAGCGGTGGCCAATGCCAAGCTCTATGTCAACCGGGCAGAGGGTTTCATTGGTACCGGCCTCAAAAAAGATGAGTTCGTTACCGATTGTTCCGACCTCGACGATATCATTTGCATTACCAAACGTGGCACCATGAAAGTGGTGCGGGTGAGTGACAAAGCCTTTATTGGCAAAGACATCATTCATGTAGCGGTCTTCAACAAAAACGATGAACGTACTACCTACAACATGATATATGTGGATGGCAAAAGTGGCGTGAGTTTTGCCAAGCGTTTTCAGGTAGGTGGTATTACCCGGGATAAGGAATACGATCTTACCAAAGGCACCGACAAGAGCCGGGTGCATTACCTTACGGTAAATGCCAACGGCGAAGCCGAAGCAGTACGGGTAAACCTGAGTCCTACTTGTACTGCTCGTATCAAAGAGTTTGAATTTTACTTTGAAGAGCTGGCGATAAAAGGGCGTGCAAGTTTGGGCAATCAGGTTACAAAGTATCCCATCAAATCGGTGCGGTTTAAAGAGGCCGGCCGCTCTACTCTCGAAGGCCGCCGCCTGTGGTACGACGACCAGTTTGGCCGGATTAATACCGATGAAAAAGGTTTGTACCTCGGCATGTTTGAAGGTGACGACAAACTGCTGGTGATTTATACCAATGGCACTTATGAAATCACCGATCAGGAACTGACACAACGTTTTGAAGCAGACAATGTATTGCTGATAGAACGCTTCGATCCCGAACGCATCATCACCGCCATTTACTTCGATAGCGACAAAGTGCAGTTCAATATCAAGCGTTTTAAAATAGAAACCACCACACTCAAAACCAAATTCCAGTTTATCAAAGAAGGCAAGGATAACTACCTTGAATTGGTGACCACCGATGAAGAGCCGACCCTGATTTTGAAAACCGGAAAAGGTGCCACTGCCGAAACGCAGAAATTGAAAGTAAGCAGCCTGATAGATGTGATGGGTTGGAAAGCCGTGGGCAATAAACTGGTAGATAAGAAGGCCGTAGAAATGGAGTGGGAGCGACACGACGGACCACCCACGCAAAAAGAATTATTTGAGTAATGCTGCACAGCTGGCTACTTCCCGAAGGTATGGCTGCTCCTGAGCAGGCAAAGCGCATTGTGTCGCTGGTGCCCTCGCTTACCGAGTGGTTGCATACACTGGGGCTGGAGGAGGAAACTGTAGGCATCACCAAGTTTTGCATTCGCCCCGATGAATGGTTTCGGCAAAAGACCAGGGTTGGGGGCACCAAAAATGTACATGTGGATGAGCTGCTGGCGTTGCAACCAGATTTGGTGATTGCCAGCAAAGAAGAAAATGTAGCTGAACAGGTGCAAGCCATTGCACAGCAAGTGCCTGTGCTGCTTACGGATATAGAGAACCTCGAAGATGCTTTGACCAGCATGCAACTGATTGCTGACATTGCCCATCGGAGTGAAGCAGCAAAAGCGTTGTTGGCGCAAATTCAAATGGATTTTGCCACCGCTTTACCGCAGGCCGGCCGGGCTTTGTACCTCATTTGGCGGGAGCCATACATGAGTGTGGGTGGAGATACCTTCATTCATGCCATGTTGCAAATGGCCGGTTGGGAAAATGTATGCGGGCATCAATCCCGTTATCCAACTTTCACATTGGCAGAAATGCAGGCATTACAACCCGATGTGTTGCTCCTGAGTAGCGAACCATTTCCGTTTAAAATCAATCACGTTCTGGAGCTGTCGGCTCATTTTCCACACACCCGAATTTGCCTGGTAGATGGCGAAATGTTTAGTTGGTATGGCAGCAGGCTGTTGAAATCCATGTCGTATTTCAAAGAGTTGCACTGGCAATTGACCTAATTGGCGGTTCCTGAATACCAATATGCTGAGTTTGTACAAGAGTCTTTACTTTTACCCGCTTTAATTTTCGAGTATGAGCACCAAAGAGAAACAGTTGGAAGAATTTGAGAGTCGGTTGACAGGCGATGATTTAGCAGCCAATACCACCGAAGACTCAAGGCTTTCCTGGTTTAAGCGTAAGCACAAAGGCATTACTACTTCTACATCGGAGAAGCGGGAAACCCCCGATGGTTTGTGGACGATGTGCCCATCGTGCAAGTTTACCTGCACTACCATTGAGCTCAAAGAGAACTACTACGTTTGCCCCAAGTGCAATCATCATCACCGTATTGGCAGCGATGAATATTTCGAAATCCTTTTTGACGAAAAAGAATACCAACGTTTGTTCGACGAAATCCGCAGCAAGGACTACCTCGGCTTTGTGGATTTGAAACCGTATCAAAAACGACTGGAAGAAACCTGGTCAAAAACCGACCTGCACGATAGCATGAGTGTGGCGTATGGCAAAGTGGGCGGCTTTGATTTGGTAGTGGCTTGTATGGATTTTGAATTCATTGGTGGTAGCCTCGGCAGTGTAATGGGTGAAAAAATATGCCGTGCTGCCGACTATTGTCTGGAGCACCGCATTCCGTTTATGATCATCAGCAAGAGCGGTGGTGCCCGTATGATGGAAAGTGCCTTCAGTCTTATGCAACTGCCTAAAACATTGGGTCGCTTGTCGCTGCTTTCTGATGCAAAGATTCCATACATTTCTCTGTGTACCGACCCCACATTCGGTGGCACCACGGCTTCGTTTTCTATGCTGGGCGATATCATCATTGCAGAGCCCAATGCCCTCATTGGTTTTGCAGGCCCGAGGGTAATTAAAGAAACCATCAAGAAAGATTTACCGAAAGGATTTCAGCGGTCAGAGTTTTTGCTCGAACATGGTTTCCTCGATTTTATTGTAGACAGAAAAGAACTGAAAGCAAAGCTGGCGCAAATGCTGGATTTGTTTCAGCACTAAATAACAGAAGCGCCAATTGCGGCGCTTTTTTTAACGGGATGGTGTAGCATGGCAATCAGTAACAAACAGGCATATCACGAATACTTCATTGAGCAAACCTATACGGCGGGGCTGGTGCTTACCGGTACCGAAGTAAAAAGCTTACGGGCAGGCAAAGCCAGCTTCAATGATGCCTATTGTTTGTTTCATAAAGGCGAGCTGTATATTAAAAGCCTGCACATCAGCGAGTACAAGTTGGGCACCATTTACAACCACCTACCCACGCAGGAACGCAAATTGCTGCTTACCAAAAAAGAATTGAAAAAGCTGGAAGCCAAAATGAAAGAGAAGGGCTACACGATTGTGCCCCTTAAAATATTTTTTGCAGAAAGCGGCTACGCCAAAATTGAAATTGGTTTGGGCAAGGGTAAGAAGCTACACGACAAGCGGGAAACCCTCAAGCAAAAAGATGTGGACCGCGAAATTAAACGCTACATCAAGCGGTAAACGATGCGGCTGCTTGTCTTTATATGCTTGCTTGTATTAGTGCTGCAGTCTTGCATGCAACAGCGCATTGCAAAGCATTTTCCTGCAATCAATCATTCTTCAGCATGTAGCGGCACACAGTTTTTTGCATTGGCCAAAAGTTATAATTGGCAGCAGCGGGATTCGCTGGCCATGGAGTGGTTTATGCAAGGCCATGTGCCCGATTTCTTTCTTCGCTTTGCACCCATTCGGGTAACCATGAAAGACAGCAACGGGCATGCGTTTCGATTGACTTATTGGGTATCTCCCGATTATTTTGTGGTAGGCAACAATGAAGATTGGGTGCGGGTACCTATTACGCCAATGGCTGCTCAACGCCTGCTCGATACAGTGCATGCCATACTGCCCACCCGCAAAATGGTGGATGATACTTACCTGCAATCAACAGTGAAACTGGCACCATTGCCCATGTTTGTTTTTCGGGACAGTAGTGTTACCATGTATCAGCATCACCTTATGATAGAAGGCCAGCGCCAACAACGCAAAGGATTAATTGCTGGTATAAAAAAAGATGTGGTCACCACTTCAAAATTGCTAACTGACAAACGTGCTAATCGGGTGGCCATTTATGGATGGCATCAACCCAATGGACAACCGATTCAGCCTTTGTACACCGGGCATGTAAACTGGTATGTTGATTACAGCCACGGCATTCGCTTTGTGCATGCCACTGGTAAACTCAATGGTAAAAAAGTGCAGTTAACAAACCTGCTTTCGAATCCGCAACTCGCAGCATTGCTCTGCACCGAAGACAGTTGCGGTTATGTACGCTTCTAAAGATGCTTTGCAATTTCTCTTTCTACTTCATCTAAGAAGCCTTTCGTACATCATATTTGCCGTTCATGAATTGGTCAGGAAAATGCGCCATTCAGGCACAATTTGGTTTTTGAGCCGCATGATGTGAAGCAGTTTTACAGCCTTCATATCAAACGAACGCACATGAAAAACACACCAATCATTACACTGCTGTTATTGTTTTTGCTGCCTGCTTTGGCCATGGCACAACCCACAGGAAAAGTAAAAGGTACGGCTAAAGAAGGGGCTACTATTTCGTTATTAAAAGCCACGGACTCTGCAGTGGTGAAGATGGCTGTGGCAGGTAGCGGCGGCCAATTTGAAATGGAACAATTGAGTTGGGGCAACTACCTGTTACAAATACATGCAGTTGGTTTTGAAGCATACATCTCGAATAAGTTTTCGCTGAATGATGCGGCGCCGACCTACGATGCTGGAATGCTAAAACTACAACCACTCAGCAATGAACTCAACAATGTAACGGTAACGGCCCGCAAGCAAATGGTAGAAGTACAGGCCGATAAAACTGTTGTGAATGTGGATGCTATGATTTCGAACACCGGTGCCACTGCATTGGAAGTGTTGGAAAAATCGCCTGGCATTTCGGTAGACAGAGATGGTAATATCAGCATGCGGGGCAAGCAGGGCGTAATGGTATTGATTGATGGCAAACCCAGTTATTTAACGGGTGCCGATTTGGTAAACCTGCTCAGCTCCATGACGGCCAATCAACTCGATCAGATTGAACTGATGACCAACCCTCCGGCCAAGTATGATGCGGCGGGTAATGCAGGCATCATCAACATCAAAACCAAAAAGAGCAGGCAGCGTGGCTGGAATGGCAACCTGAATTTGAGCTACGGGCAAGGAAAATATGAGAAGCTCAACAACAGCCTCAACCTCAATTACCGCAACGAAAAATTGAATGTGTATCTGAATTACAGCCAGCGGCATTTCAAAGATTTCAATAACCTGCTTATCAATCGTACCTACTACGATGCCACAGGAAAAGATGTGCAGGGCTATTTTGAGCAGCCCACGTATTTGCTCATCACGGGTAATCACAATAACCTGAAGGCTGGCATGGATTTGTACCTGAGTAAGAAAACAACACTTGGTTTTTCAGCGAGTGGTTTCATTTCGCCCAGAAGTTTTGATGGCAAAAGTATCGGCCATTTGAAAGGTGCCGATGCGGTGACTGACTCGTCTACTTATACCTTTAGCGACAATGGCAATCGTTGGCAAAATGCCGCCTTCAACATCAACCTGCGGCACAGTTTTTCAAAGAATAGTGAGCTCTCTGCCGATGTAGATTACAACCGTTACGACATGGCGAATAATCAGTTGTTTACCACGCAAATTGTACAGCCATTGGGTCAGGTAACGTTCAATGAATTGCTGAAAGGCAACCTGCCATCCGTTATTGATATCTATGCTGCCAAGGCTGATTACAGCTATACTACCAGCAAAGGGGTGAAGTTAGAAACCGGTTGGAAATCGAGCTATGTACGCACCGACAACACTGCAGATTATTTCTTGTGGGCCAACAGCAACTGGAAGCCGGACTATGATAAAACCAATCATTTTGAATACAAGGAAAACATCAATGCTGTGTATATCAACAGCAATAAAAGCTTTGGCAAGCTGAGTGTGCAGGCAGGTTTGCGTTTTGAAAATACCAATTACAAAGGCTATCAGCGGGGTAATCCACAAAAGGCAGATTCATCGTTCACCAACAACTACAATAAGTTGTTTCCAACGGTGTACCTCAGCTATCCGCTTGATTCAAATCATACGGTGAACCTGAATGTTGGCCGTCGTATTGATCGTCCGGCGTACCAGCAAATGAATCCTTTTTTATTCTTCATCAATAAGTATACGTATCAGGTGGGCAACCCCTTTATTCAGCCACAGCTCACTACTACTTTCGAGCTGACACATACGTACAAAAACTGGTTGACGACCACCATCAACCACAGTGAAACCAATAAGTACTTTTCTCAAATTTTCAGAACGGAAGGTGAAGTAACCATACTGACGCAAGGCAACCTGGCCAGAATGCGCAACACTAGCCTCAGCATCAATGCTCAGTTGAATCCCACCAAGTGGTGGTCGGCCAATGTGAGCGGAACACTGAATAAAAGAGTGGTAAAAGGAGTGGGCAACAATGCCGATTTTGCCAGCGATAATGTGAGTTTTTCTGCCAATGCCAACAATAACTTTAAGCTTGGCAAGGGATGGAGTGCTGAACTATCGGGCAATTACAATTCCCGTTCTGCAGATGCGCAGTTTGTAATTGCAGGCTTTGGTCAGGTGTCGGCAGGCATTGCCAAACAGGTGTTGAAAAGCAAAGGCAGTGTAAAGTTGAATGTGCGGGATATTTTCTTTAGCCAAATCATCAATGGAGATATCCGCTATCAAAATGTGCGGGAGCATTTTAAACAAAGCCGGGATTCAAGAGTGGTGACCCTTTCTTTCTCATATCGCTTTGGCAAAAACTTTAACGACAACCGCCGCAAAACAGGTGGCAGTAGCGAAGAGCAACAGCGGGTAGGTGTTGGTGGTTAATGCAAAATTCCGCTACAAACAAAAGGCCGCTGATTATTACATCAGCGGCCTTTTTATAATGCTATCAATGATTAATCGAAATAACTGAGGTTGGTTTTTGGGGTCAACACTTTCAGCGTTTCAAACATCAGTTGAATGGTGCTTTCGATATCTTTTTTGTGCAGCATTTCTACCGTGGTGTGCATGTAGCGCAGCGGGATAGAAATGAGGACCGAAGGACAACCATCATTGCTGTAAGCAAAGCTGTCGGTATCGGTGCCAGTGCTGCGGCTAAGGGCCCGCCATTGCACATCAATTTTCTTTTTGTCGGCTACATCTTCTACCAGGCCCAACAGTTTGTTGTGAATGGCAGGCGCATACGCCAGTGATGGACCTTTGCCGCAAGCCACATCGCCTTCAATGTTTTTGTTGATGAGCGGCGTAGTGGTATCATGCGTTACATCGGTTACAATGGCCACGTTGGGTTTGATGCGGCGGGCAATCATTTCTGCACCACGCAATCCAATCTCTTCCTGCACGGCATTTACCACGTATAAAGAGTAGGGGAGTTTGATGTTGTTTTCTTTGATGAGACGGGCCACTTCGGCAATCATAAAACCACCTACTCGGTTGTCGAATGCACGGGCAATGAGGTAGTCGTTGGCCAGTTCATCAAAGCCATCCTGATAGGTAACAACGGCACCTATATGAATGCCGAGTTCTTCTACTTCTTTTTTGCTGCGGGCACCACAATCGAGCCATAGGTTATCGGTGCGTGGGCTAGGTTCTTTAGTATCGGCAGTACCAATTCGTGTATGAATAGCCGGCCAGCCAAACACCGCTTTCACTGGTCCTTTTTTACCATGAATGAGCACCCGCATCGAAGGTGCAATCTGATGGTCTACACCGCCGTTACGTTTCAGGTACATCAATCCAGCGTCCGTGATGTAGTTTACAAACCAGCTGATTTCATCCACGTGAGCTTCAATCACCACTTTAAAATCCTGCCCCGGATTGATGATGGCAGCGGCCGAACCATAAGGATCTGTAAACTGCTCATCGCTGTATTGCTTTACATAATCGAGCCAAACCTGCTGCCCGCTTTTTTCAAAACCCACAGGGCTGGGTGTATTCAAATAATTTTTCAGAAACTGATACGATGCAGCGGGAATGCCTCCCTTTTTACTGCCTTCTTTTTTCTTACTTTTTGCCATATTTCTAAATGATTGTTTACGTAGAACGAATGTAAGTATCCAACAAGCCAATGCCAAGGAAAGTTGGCTGCAGTATCAACTGCACATCAAGCCACAGAAAGCGCAGTGGTGCTTTGGGTTGATGAAGCGCCCTGATACTCCACCACACAATGAGACACCAGTACAATAAATGCACCGCTATGAATAGAATGGATAATTGAAACTGGAATTGATACACCAGCAACAGCATGGCGCCAATACTGCCCAGGAGCAGTATGATGTTTTTCAGCGCTTCTAGACTCCACACTTGTAGCAACGAACGATTCATATACTCTTGATCGATAGCGGCATCGCGGTTGTCGAAAGGAATGGTAATCATAATGAGAAAGCAAACCCGAAACATTAATAGCAGCATCAATTCAGGAGTCCGTTCATCCCAACTTTTCAAATCGAAAAGGGTACAGAAAAAAGACCATACAAAAGCCAGCATGCATATCTTCCAGATGCCGTTGTTTTTCCAGCGTTTCATGCGTGTAAACGGCAGCACGGGAAAGCTGTACGCCAGCGACAAGAGTACAGTGATACCAACCACTTTCAATTGCGTAGTACTCAATTGTAATGGTAAGTAAACATGACTCACAGCTATTGCTGCAGCATTTAAAATCAGCAATGCCGGCCAATATTGCAACCAAAATTGCTGCCGGGGTGTGGGCTGCAATTGATGGCTAATGACCTTAGTGTAGAGGTCGTGGAGGTTGTAAAAAGTATAACAGGCTATTGCCGCCCAAACCAGCTGCTTGGCAATAATGTGTGCAGGATGCATTTGCAGTTGAACCTGCCACAATAAAGCAGCCGCAGCAATGGCAATGAGCACATTGCTGTAATAAAGAACGAAGATGCTTTTGCGCAGCAAATTAATTGCGGATGATTAGTGGTTTGTCGGTGCTGATGGTGTCACTCACGTTTTTGGCTTTGTCTTTAATCCAGAAATAATAGGTGGTAGTGTCGGGACGGCCGCAAGCCGGGCTGGGCATGGCTACAAAACCAGAAACAAACTGACCATTCACAAAATTGATTTCAAATTCGCCTTTTGTATTTGCAGTAGCAGGAAAAGCGGGCACAGGATAGCCAAGGGTTCGATTGCTGGCATTACAACCTTTGGCACTACTTCTTATAAAAATGCTATCGGTTAAATCGCCTTCTTTATCGGTAAATTCAAGTCGGAAAGTAATGAGTTGGCCACGGGCTACATCGTAGCTGTCAGCCTTCAGAAATGTCAACTGCGGCTTACTGGTAAACTTGCCTTTTCCACAAGCATACAAAAGCGTTAGTACAGCAAATAATGCGCCTACCGTTAAAAGTGATAATCTTTGATGCGACATAAACCAAATGTAATAATAAGTTGAATGTAGCTGCAGGCAGTTCATTGCCCAAACATATTTTTAACGTAACACCAAACGATTTTGTTGCAACAGCCATGCTGGCATATCAGCATCAGCTGCAACACAATGCGGTATACCGGCAATATGTGCAAACCATCCACAGGTACAGCAATGTTCCTTCAAGCCTTACAGACATTCCTTTTTTGCCCATTTCTTTTTTTAAAACACATGCTGTACAATCATTTGATGGCGTAGCCGAAATGATTTTTACCAGCAGTGGTACCACAGGCATGCAACAAAGCCGCCATCTGATAAAAGCGCTATCGATGTATGAGCAAAGTTTTGTGCAAGGGTTTACCCGGGCTTATGGCGACCCTTCACAATTTGCCTGGCTGTGCCTGCTGCCATCATACATGGAGCGTAGCGGCTCATCGCTCATTTACATGGCAGAACATTTTGTACGCCATAGCCAACATAAGGAAAGTGGTTTTTTTCTTCAAGCGGATGAGTCATTAATTGAACGACTCGAACATTGCAGGCAACACCAAATTCCAACCGTTTTGCTGGGTGTGAGTTTTGCACTGCTCGATTTTGCGGAGCGGCAGCAACATATTGATTTAAGCCACTGTATTATTATGGATACCGGCGGTATGAAAGGCCGTAGAAAAGAACTCACACGGGCCGAATTACATGATTATTTGCAGGAAGCATTCAATGTGCCTGCCGTTCACAGCGAGTATGGCATGACGGAATTGTTGAGTCAGGCATATTCAAAAGGTCATGGCCGTTACTATCCACCTGCATGGATGAAAGTGTTGGTGCGCAGCGAAGAGGACCCTTTTGACCTACACGATACTGGTGCCGGGTTACTGCTGGTATTAGATTTGGCCAACATTCATAGTTGTTGTTTTATTGAAACGCAAGATGTGGGCCGGGTATACGATGACGGCAGTTTTGAAGTACTTGGCCGCATGGACAATTCGGATATTCGTGGTTGCAGCCTGTTGTTGCTATAAACAAAAAGCCCGGTCACTGTTTGTGCCGGGCTTTTTTACAAATACGTTGGAATTAATTGTAGGCTTTTACCATAAACACGCAGTCTTGCAAACGCTTGATTTGCTCAACCCGGTCAAGGTTGCGAATGCTTGATTTACCGGGTATTTGCAGGTCTTTAAATGCACTGTCTTTTTTCAGTTCTTCAATAGCCCGATTAATATTGCTGGCTTTGGTAGCAAACACCACATCATCCGACTGGCGGTCGCGGGTAGAAAGGATGCCAATGATGTTGCCATTCTTATCTAACACAGGGCCACCGCTGTTGCCGGGGTTAGCACTGATGGATAATTGAATGCTCAATGAATCATCATTATAGCCAGAGCCTGCACTCAAATACCCACGGTTGTATACAATGCTGTTTCTTGGGTAGCCGAGGGTAAACAATTCTTCGCCGAGGTCTGCGTTATTTTTTCTGATGCCGTAGGGCAAAGTGGTTTTGGCTTTCCAGTCAGCATCGGCGATTTGTAAAATGGCAATGTCATTCGCTGGATCGGTGAACACGGTTTTGGCTACATACTCGTGGCCATTGTTTACAACAATTAAGGTAGTAGAACCATTTACCACGTGATAGTTGGTGGCCAGGTATCCATCGCCATCAATCAAAAAGCTGGTGCCGCTTCCCACTGGTTCGCTTTCAGGCGATTTGCCAGAAGGTGCTGTGATTAATTGATTGATTTTTTGTCCTTGTACATTTTGCCGGTTTTCCAGTGCGTTCAGCTTGCGGCTTAGGTTCTGTAAATCTTTTACCGATTTGGGTGCAAACAACTGCATAGCAGCACTAATGCTCAATGCGGTAATGCCCGCAATAGAAGCGGCTACACCAATGGTGCGTTTGTACCTACGCCAAAACTCTACCACTGTAGCGATTTTGGGTTCGGCGGTTGTTTCCATACTAATAAGCTGCTGCTCCAGTAAATGGTTGTGCACAGCTTGCAGCTGGTGCTTTATTTTTTTTGTTTCACCATAGTGCTCCAGTTGTTGCAAAAAGGCGTGCTGCTCCACCACCAGCTGATCAATTTCAGCGTGCTGGCTGCGTAATGCTTCGAAGCGAAGACGTTCATCCTCGTTCATTTCATTGCGCAGGTAGCGTTCAATCGCATCCAAAATCACCAGATCATCCATTGCTAACGGTCTTTATTATATTGAGCAAAAAACAATTTCTTCAATCTCATCAGGCATTTGTACTTCTGGTTTTTAGCATTGTCGGCATTGGTATATCCAAACTCTTCTGCTATATCTACCATCTGCTTCTTTTGTAAATAAAAAGCTTCCAGCAGGCTTTTGCAAGGTTCACCCAAGTGCCGCATGGCTGTATCCATCATGTCAAAGTCTATGTCCTGCTTGGCTTTTTCTTCTATTTCTTCTTCTACAGGTACCAGGTCTTCCATGTTTTCTACAGGAGTTCCAAACCTGCTCTGCTGTTGCAGCTTTTTAAGCCAAAGCCTGCGGCAGATAGAGTAGAGGTAAGTTTTGATTTGACAGGTAAGTGTAAACTCAGGGTCTTTACTTTTTTCGTAAAGCACCACCATCGCTTCCTGAAAAATATCTCTGGCGTCGTCGAAAGTGCCATTGTTTTGCACCACGAATGTTTGTACCAAACCGAAATTTTCGCGGTATATGGATTCTACATCCCGGTGATCGTTCCGGGCTAAACCTTCCAGCAACTTTTTTTCCTTACTATACTCTTTCACCGAATTCCGCTTTTAATTCCAGATGCTAAATATGGTAACCCATGTATATCATGATATACCATAAAAAGGAAGTAGCACTTCTCAAAATAATTGGTAGTTGCAAATGTACAGGTCATTTACAGAAAATATTTTTCACTTTAATTAATTGAAAATGAAGTATTTAGGTGAAGGAGTAAAAAAAACTAAGATTTTTTTTTGCCTTGCAGGTTACCTTTTTTCAGTACAGGAATTATTACTCAAACATTAAAAACAAATTCAAATGAAAAAGTTGCTCTTCGTTGCCTTCATGGGTGCCCTCGTAGCTTGTGGCGAAACTGCTACTGAAACTACAACTACTGACTCTGCTGCTGCTCCTGTAGCTGACACTACTGCTCCTGTAGCTGCTGACACTACTGCTCCTGCAGATTCTACTGTAGCTGCTCCTGCTGCTGACAGCGCTGCTCCTGCTAAGTAATTAGCCAACAATTATGCTATGGCGCAATCCCCTTGCTTGCCAGGGTAGCCAAATACAGCATTCAAGAATTTTTATATGGCAAGCAATCGTTAGGCCGTTCTGATTCTTCAGAATGGCTTTTTTTTTCCAACCAATGCCCGTCGCCGGTTGGAAAATGAAAGTCGGAAATAACAGCTACAAAAAAAAGAGGAATTGATTACAAGTCAATTCGCAAGAAACTGTAGAAATAAGGTGTTTGTTTTCAATGAATACTTTGAAGGAGTGGAAATTCTTGAATGAATTCAGGAAGTTGTCAATTTCTGTCAAAAAAAATCTTGGCTGGTTTTTGGCACCGCTTTATATTTGCTGCAATGAATAAGTGGTTTACATACGCCGGTTTTTATTTTTTCTACTTTACCAAGTGTAAGGCGGACCGGAACTAGTATGTACAAGTAATCAGAAAAAACTTAGCACAATACAGGCCCCGGTCCGAAAGGTCCGGGCTTTTTATTTTTATGAAAAAGGCAAGCAACGACGCAGTAACACAGCACATCGCCATTCAAGGTTATGAAGGCAGTTTTCACCAAGAAGCAGCCCGCCGTTTTTTTGGTAAGCAAACCGTGGTTATTCCCTGCGATACTTTTCGACAGGTGATACAGCAAACCATCAACCGCAGTGAAGCTAATGGCGGTATGATGGCCATCGAAAATTCAATTGCCGGCAGTATTTTACCCAACTATACGCTGCTGCAAAAGCACCCGGTAAAAATTATAGGTGAAGTGTACCTCCACATCAAACAGCATTTGCTGGCCAACAAAGGCGTGAAGCTGGAGGATATAAAAGAAGTACAATCGCACCCCATGGCTATTTTGCAGTGCATGGAGTATCTGGAAACCCAGCCGCAGTTTAAGCTGATCGAAACAGAAGATACAGCCCTGAGTGCCAGGCATGTGGCGCAGCGCAAAAGCAAATACCAGGCAGCCATTGCCGGTAAATTGGCCGCCGAATTATACAACCTCGACATTCTTGTTCCTAACATACACACCCAAAAAAATAACTACACCCGTTTTCTGGTATTGAAGCACGAAAAAGAAGTAGAACCTGTAGAAGGTGCCGACAAAGCATCGTTGAAATTTCATACCGATCATTCAAGAGGCAGCCTTGCCAAAGCGCTGGCCATTATTGCCGATGCTGGCATCAATCTGAGCAAGTTGCAAAGCATGCCCATACCCGGTACAGAATTCATGTACTCTTTTTACGCCGACATGGAGTTTGGCGATTTGAACCAGCTGAATACGATGCTGAAGAAACTGGAAAAAGCCACTGAAAGTGTAACGCTGTTTGGCATTTATAAAAACGGAAAACTGAGTTGATATGCAATTGGCTAACCGATTGAATGGAATTGGAGAATATTATTTTTCGCAGAAGCTGCGGGAAATAGATACGATGAATAAAGCAGGGGATAATGTCATCAATCTGGGCATTGGTAGTCCTGATTTGCCACCACATCCCGAAGTGATTAAAGTATTGCAGGAAGAAAGTGCCAAGCCGAATGTGCATGCCTATCAGAGTTATAAAGGCTCACCTATTTTGCGTCTGGCCATTGCCGATTGGTATCAAAACTGGTACAATGTACAGCTCGATGCCGACACCGAAATTTTGCCACTCATTGGTTCAAAAGAAGGCATCATGCACATCTGTATGACCTACCTCAATGAAGGAGATCAGGCATTGGTGCCCAACCCCGGATATCCAACCTATCGCAGTGCGGTAAAGCTGGCTGGTGGTGAGTGCGTTGATTATGCATTGACAGAGGCCAACAATTGGCAACCCGATTTTGAAGCACTCGAACAACTCGACCTGAGCAAAGTGAAACTCATGTGGGTGAACTATCCTCAAATGCCCACTGGTCAGTTGCCCGATGCTGCTGTGTTTGCAAAACTCATTGCCTTTGGTAGCAAGCACCAGATACTCATTTGCCACGACAATCCATACAGTTTCATTTTGAATAATGAACCCGTAAGCTTGTTGGCGCAGCCCGGTGCAAAAGACATTGTGCTCGAACTCAACTCCCTCAGCAAAAGCCACAACATGGCGGGTTGGAGAGTGGGCATGTTATGTGGTGCTGCCGATCGAATTAACGAAGTACTGCGATTTAAAAGCAACATGGACAGTGGTATGTATTTGCCGCTGCAACTGGCGGCTGCCAAGGCTTTGCAGGTAGATAACAGCTGGTACGATACTGTGAATGAAGAGTACAAGAGACGAAGAGAACTGGCCTATCAATTGTTGGATTTATGCGGTTGTACTTACAGCAAGCACCAGGTAGGTATGTTTTTGTGGGCCAAAGTGCCTGCATCGTTTGAAAATGGTTTTGCTTTCAGCGATCATTTCCTATACAAAGCAAAAGTGTTCCTTACTCCAGGTGGTATCTTTGGCAGCTCCGGCGATGGCTACTGCAGAATTAGTTTGTGCAGCAGCGAAGCCCGCATCAAAGAAGCCATTTCGAGAATTGAAACGATTATATAAATACAAGTGCGTTAGCATTTGACTTGTTGGGAAACCAACAAACGAAATTTTGAACAGATAATGAAAGTAGCAATAGTGGGCGTGGGGTTGATTGGCGGATCTGCAGCATTGGTATTGCGGCAGAAAGGTCTGGCCACGCATATTATTGGTGTAGAAGCCAGCCCGGCGCATGCCGCCAAAGCCATCGAGTTGGGTATTGTAAATGAAGTGCTGCCCCTGCATGAAGCCATTGCCAACAGCGAAGTAGTCATCCTTGCAGTACCAGTAGACAGTGCTATTGATGTATTGTTGCCCGTGCTCGACCTCGTTACCACTCAAGTGGTCATGGACATGGGCTCCACCAAAGCACAAATTATTGATGCTGTTGCATCGCATCCAAAGCGGGGCCGCTTTGTAGCAGCGCACCCCATGTGGGGTACCGAGTTTAGCGGTCCGGAAGCAGCAACCGTGTATGCTTATGCCGGAAAGGCAGCCATTATTTGTAACGCATCAGACAGTGATGCAGATGCCTTAGCCACTGCAGAGCAATTATTGAAAAACATAGGCATGTACCTGGTATATATGGATGCACACGACCATGACGTACACACTGCCTATATCAGCCACATTTCACACATTACTTCTTTTGCACTGGCCAATACAGTGCTGGAAAAAGAAAAAGAAGAACAAGCCATTTTTGAGCTGGCCAGCGCCGGTTTTGAAAGCACAGTGCGTTTGGCCAAAAGCAACCCCGATATGTGGGTGCCCATCTTTCGGCAAAACCGCGACAATGTACTGGATGTGCTCAATGAACACATTGCACAGCTGCGCAAATTCAAAGCTTGTTTGGAAAAAGAAAATTGGGATTATCTGCGAGAGTTGATTGGCAATGCCAACAATATCAAGCGTATTTTAAAATAGAAAAAATGTGCTGCAGGCCTGGGCGGTGTGTGGCACGAATTAAACAACATGAGTGACTTTAGCACATTGGGCCTGAATGACCAACTCCTTGCCGGTATTGTAAAGCTTGGATTTGAAACGCCAACAGAAATTCAAACAAAAGCAATTCCGCTGCTGCTGCAGGGAACCCGCGACTTTGTAGGTCTTGCACAAACTGGTACTGGTAAAACCGCAGCATTTGGTTTGCCTCTACTGCACCTGATCGACAAAACACAGAAACATCCACAAGCATTGGTGGTTTGCCCTACCCGTGAGTTGTGTATGCAAATTGTAAAAGACCTCGAATCATTTGGCAAAGCTGGCGGCGGCGCCAAGGTTTGCGCAGTGTATGGTGGTACTTCTATCACACAGCAAATTCGTGATTTGCGTCACGGTGTACAGATTGTTGTTGCTACCCCCGGTCGCCTCATCGACCTCATCGAACGCAAAGCTATCGATCTTACAAAGATTGGTTATGTGGTGTTGGATGAAGCTGACGAAATGCTGAATATGGGCTTCAAAGAAGACATCGATTTCATTTTGGAATACACACCCAACCGCAACAGCATGTGGTTGTTCAGTGCTACTATGCCACCTGAAATACGCAACGTGGCCAAGCGTTTTATGAACCAGCCGGTGGAAGTGAGTGTAGGTAAAATGAATACCACCAATGTCAACATCGACCACCAGTATTTTGTAACAGCACAACCGCACCGTTATGAAGCACTGAAACGCTTGATTGATTTCAATCCTGACATCTACGGCATCATTTTTACCCGTACTAAAATGGATGCACAGGAAATTTCTGACCGCCTTACCAGAGAAGGTTACAACGTAGATTCTTTACATGGCGATTTGAGCCAGCAGCAACGCGACCGGGTAATGAACGGCTTTCGCAGCAAGGCTTTGCAGCTGGTAATTGCCACCGATGTTGCTGCCCGTGGTATCGACGTTTCTGGCATTACACATGTCATCAACTTCGAGTTGCCGGATGATGTAGAAGTATACACGCACCGTAGCGGTCGTACCGGCCGTGCTGGTAAAACCGGTATTTGCCTGAGCATTGTAACTGCACGTGACGTTCGCCGTATTCGTGATATTGAACACATCGTGAAAACGAAGATGAACCGCTTGGAAATTCCTTCTGGTAAAGACGTTTGCCGCAAACAATTCTTTCATTTCATGGATAAGCTCCTCGCTACCGACATTAGCCATGGCGATTACGAAACTTATCTGCCCATGCTTACAGAAAAGTTTGCTCATGTTTCCAAAGAAGAAGTGTTGCAGCGTGTAGCAGCGTTGGAGTTCGATCGCTTCCTGAAGTATTACGAAAATTCTATTGATCTCAACATCAAAAAATCTGCTGAGCGTCCTTCACCGGGAGGTGGCGACCGCAAACCATTTGAACGCCGCGATACAAAAGGCCGCAGTTTTGAAGGTGGCGAAGGCAACTACCAAAAGGTATTTGTGAACCTCGGTACCAAAGACGGTTTTTACAAAGCCAGCTTCCTGCAATACATTTTAGACCTGAGTGATTTGCGCAAAGATGTACTGGGCAGAGTAGACCTGAAAACCATGAACAGCTTTGTAGAAGTGGACAAACAACACGTGAAAAAAATGATCAAGGCCATTGATGGTAAAACCTACAAAGGCCGCAAAATCAGGATGAACGAAGCATAAAATTGACACCTTTTTATTCAACTCTCCATAAAGAACCAACAACATGAGTACTCAAGCAGTCGAAAAGATTTCACTGGCCCAGGAAGCCTGGGAGAAAAGACCATTGATTATTAGTGGACCTTGTAGCGCTGAAACAGAAGAACAAGTAATTGAAACTGCACAACGCCTTGCGAAAACCGGAAAGGTAAATGCCATTCGTGCAGGCATTTGGAAACCCCGTACACGGCCCGGTAGTTTTGAAGGAGTGGGTACCAAAGGTTTGCCGTGGATGCAGCAGGCCCGCAAAATCACTGGCTTGCCCGTAGCTGTGGAAGTGGCTACAGCCAAGCAGGTAGAAGATGCCTTGCATTTTGATGTTGATATTTTATGGATTGGTGCCCGCACCACGGTAAACCCTTTTAGTGTGCAGGAAATTGCCGATGCACTCAAAGGTGTGAAAGTACCCGTGCTCATTAAGAATCCTATCAATCCTGATCTCGAACTGTGGATAGGTGCAGCAGAACGTGTAGCCAAAGCAGGTATTGATCAAATTGGTTTGATTCACCGTGGCTTTAGCAACTACGGCAATACCGAATTCCGCAATGCACCCATGTGGCACCTGGCCATCGAAATGAAGCGCCGTAATCCGGGTATGATGATGATCAACGATCCTTCGCACATTTGTGGCCGTCGGGATATTTTGCAGGATGTAGCGCAGAAAGCCATTGACCTCGACTTTGATGGGTTGATTGTTGAAACCCATATCGATCCGGACAATGCATGGAGCGATGCCAAGCAACAAATTACACCAGAAGTATTTGGTGAAATGCTCGACCGGATTGTTTGGCGGAAAGAAGACATAGACTCTGCTGATTTTCATAGTGTGCTTGAAAAAATGCGTCAACAAATCAACCACCTGGATGATGAACTGATGACCTTACTCGGACAACGCATGAAGATTGCTGACAAAATTGGTCAGTACAAAAAAGACAACGCGGTAACTATTTTGCAAACTACACGCTGGAATGAAATTCTGGAACGTGCCTACCAAAAGGGTGACCCGTTGGGGTTGAGCAAAGAGTTCATTACCCGTTACATGGATGCTGTACACATGGAGAGCATCAACCGTCAGAACAAAATCATGAATAGCTAAGCATTTCAACAAGCTTGTAAATGATACAACAGGAAATTGCCATTGCTGGAAGTACCGTGCAGTATGTGTTTAATGCCGGGCTAAGTAAGCTGAGTTCGTTGTGCGATAAAAAAAGCACAGTCATCATTACTGATGAAAACGTTTTTGCCGCACATGGCAGCAAAATGAAAGGCTGGCGAACCATTGTACTCAAGCCAGGCGAAGCGTACAAACAACAGTCGGCCATAGATAGCATTTTGGGCCAGCTGATGGAGATGGAAGCTGACCGCAGCACCACACTCGTAGGCATTGGTGGCGGCGTAGTAACCGATATGACGGGCTATGCCGGCGCTGTGTACATGCGGGGTGTTCGCACTGGTTTTGTGCCTACTACTTTACTGGCCATGGTCGATGCATCGATTGGTGGTAAAAACGGGGTAGATGTAGGCGTGTACAAAAATCTGGTGGGTACTATTCGTCAACCGGCTTTCCTGTTGTTCGATACAGCATTGTTACAAACATTGCCCGAGTTGGAATGGCAAAATGGTTTTGCTGAAATCATCAAGCATGCTGCTATCAAAGATGCCAACATGTTCAAAGAGTTGCAGCAACACGACTTGCGTTATTTTAAACAACAGAAAGCAGCCTTGAAACAGCTGGTGATGAAAAATGCGTTGCTGAAAACATCGGTGGTAAAAAAAGATCCCTTTGAAAAAGGCGATCGTAAGCTGCTGAACTTTGGGCATACGCTTGGCCATGCCATTGAAAATGACCAACAACTATCGCATGGTTATGCAGTAGCTGTGGGCATGGTATATGCGGCACATTTATCGCAGCAGCTATTGCAGTTTAAGCAACCATTGGATTTGATTCAAACCATTGAACAATACGGATTGCCTACGCATGCCGCTTTTGATATGCAACGGGCATTGTACAACATGCGCCACGATAAAAAACGGGTGCGGGATGTAATGCACTTTGTATTGTTGCAAAAGCTGGGCAAGGCTGTTGTGCATCCCATTGCTATCAAACAGCTTGAAAAACTGTTGTTATCTCACTAAACAAAAGAAGACTACAGGAATGGTAGTAGGCATACAACCAGGAAAAATATCGGGCAGTGTAACTGCCAATGCCAGCAAGAGTGCCATGCAACGGGCTTGTGCTGCTGCATTGCTGAAGAAAGGTGAAACCATCATTCATAACCCCGGCAATTCCAACGACGACCTGGCGGCATTGGCCATCATCAAAGCCATGGGGGCTGAAGTAACGGCCAATGAAGCAGACAACAGTTTACGCATCATGGGTAAAGGGTTGCCTTTTTTGCATCAGCCCGAACAGGCCGCTATTCATTGTGGTGAAAGCGGGTTGAGCATTCGCATGTTTACCCCCATTGCAGCACTGGCTACGCAACCCGTTACCATTACTGGTGAAGGTAGCCTCACGGTAAGGCCCATGCACTTTTTTCAGGAAGTGTTGCCGCAACTGGGTGTGCAGGTGCAAACCAATAACGGGCTTGTGCCTATGCAAGTGAGCGGACCTTTGCAGCCAACCGATATTACCGTTGATGGTTCATTGAGTTCTCAGTTTCTTACAGGTTTGCTTATGGCTTATGCAGCAGCTAATGCCAGCGGCGTCAGCATTTATGTAAACGACCTGAAGAGCAAGCCTTACATCGATCTCACCCTGCAGGTGATGAAACAGTTTGGCTTGAAAACGCCAATCAATCATCAGTACGAAAGATTTGAATTTACATCTGAAGAAGCTGCAGCTGGTGCAGATAATTTTGTAGTAGAAGGCGATTGGAGCGGTGCTGCATTTTTGCTGGTGGCTGGTGCGGTATCCAACGAAGTATTGGTAAAAGGCATTTACAATAGTTCCCGCCAGGCCGATAAAAAAATCATTGATGCCATCCTCGATGCAGGTGCACAGGTGAGGGTAGAAGAAGACCAGGTGTGGGTGAAAAAGGACAAGCTCGAAGCCTTCGAATTTGACGCCACCGATTGTCCCGATTTATTTCCGCCGTTGGTAGCATTGGCTGCCAATTGCACAGGTGTGACACACATCAAAGGACTCCGTCGCTTAAAGCACAAAGAAAGCGACCGCGGCGTAACCCTGCAGGAAGAATTTGCCAAGCTGGGTGTTCGCATAGACCTCAACGATGACCTGATGTTGGTGCATGGCACCGGCGAATTGCGGGTGAATAATTTTACGCTCAATTCGCATCATGACCACCGCATCGCCATGGCAGCTGCAGTGGCAGCTATCAATGCAGATTTTGGTATTCAAATTCGCAATGCCGATGCTGTCAATAAATCGTATCCCGATTTTTGGAAGCATTTAGCGGCGTTGGGTATTTCTGTACAAAACCAATCCACGTTGGTTAAATAACTTGCTCGTATGAATCAGTTTGGAAAATTGTTCCGCGTCAGCATATTTGGTGAATCTCACGGTCCGGCGGTGGGCATCACCATTGATGGATTGCCCACTGGATTGCCCCTGAGTGCAGCCGATTTTTTGCCCGACTTGGAGCGTAGAAAAGGCGGCACCCAGAAAGGCACCACGCCCCGTCAGGAAGATGATTATCCCATTTTTCAAACGGGATTATTTCAAGGCCGTACTACGGGTGCACCACTCACCATCATTTTCGAAAACAAGAATACCCGCAGCGGCGATTACCAAAAGCAACGCTCCGTGCCTCGCCCCGGCCACGCCGATTGGACAGCACACCACAAGTATGGCGGCTTCGAAGATTTTCGCGGTGGTGGTCATTTCAGCGGCCGCCTTACCGTGTGTGTGGTAGCTGCAGGTGTGATTGCTAAAAAGTTGTTGGGCAATGCCACTGTAAGTTCCAATATATTATCAATAGCCGGCGAACCAACCATTGAAGCGGGACTGGAAAAAGCCATAGCGGCCAAGGACTCTGTGGGTGGTATTGTTGATTGCCGCATCACCGGATTGCCCGCAGGTTTGGGCGAACCCTTTTGGGATTCTGCAGAATCACTGTTGAGCCATGCCGTGTTTGCCATTCCGGCCGTTCGTGGTATAGAGTTTGGTACCGGTTTTGCTGCCGCCAACATGTTTGGTGTAGAGCACAACGATGCCATTATCAGCAACGATGGCCGCACCGCAACCAACCATGCTGGTGGCATTGTAGGCGGCATTACCAATGGCAACGAAGTGTATTTTAAAATTGCTATCAAGCCGACATCTTCCACACCAAAAGATCAATTCACATTGAACTGGGAAACCGGTGAAATGGAAAGTTTTTCTGTAAAAGGAAGACACGATTTGTGCATTGCGTTGCGGGTACCACCAGTACTGGAAGCCGTGGCCGCTATGGTAATGGCCGACCTGATGATGCAGCAAGGATTGGTGCCCCGCATTTGGCAGGCACCGGTGTATCATGTTACCACCAAAGCTGCCTGGGAGCAAGCTTTGCAATTGGGTAAATACGAAGCTCCATCGCTGCATACAGAAGGGTTTATTCATACCAGCGATGCGCATCAGGTTGCAGGCGTACTCGAACGCTTCTATGCCGGGCAAACGGATTTGCTGCGTTTGTGTATCGACCCTGCCAAACTGGATGTGCATTTGAAATACGAAGCCGCTTCAGATGTACCGGAACTGTTTCCACATATTTACGGACCCATCCCGGTGCAGGCTGTAATAGCTGTAGAAGCATTGTAAGCCTCCTTGTTCTTACCAAACAAAAAGCCGTTGATTCGTCAATGGCTTTTTGTTTTACTGCAACAGGAGCCAGGTAGTACCAACGTCGAATGCGATTGTGCATCCATCATTCAATCATTTCAGGTATTTTGCGCCGTTGGTTCTTCAATTCAAATTCATTGTATGCATAGTTTGGCCGAGTTGACGCGTTTGTTTGCTGACCGTTTTGATGTGAATCATTTTCCGGAAAAGCCAGCTTCTTTGTATGATCCTAACCGTTATTTTTTACAGCTGGGCGGCAAGCGCATTCGCCCCTTGCTGGTGCTCATGGGCAATGAGTTGGTGGACGATATTAAAGAAGATGCCTGGCATGCCGCTTTTGCCATTGAGTTGTTTCACAATTTTACTCTCATACACGACGATATTATGGATGCTGCAGCCTTGCGCCGTGGCATGCAAACCGTGCACCACAAATACGGTCAAAATACAGCCATACTGGCGGGCGATGTAATGCTGGTAAAAGCCTACGATTACCTCAACCTGTTGCACCGCGATGTAAGCCGGCCGGTTACAGCACTCTTCAACAAAACAGCTGCCGAAGTATGCGAAGGCCAGCAACTCGATATCGATTTTGAACAGCAGCCCAATGTGCAGTTGGAAGAATACATTGAAATGATTCGCCTCAAAACTTCGGTGCTCATTGCTGCTGCGTTAAAGATGGGTGCTATCATTGGTGGTGCGGGCAAGGGTAATCAGGAACACCTGTATGCCTTTGGCGAAAACCTCGGCATAGCCTTTCAGGTGCAAGACGATTACCTCGATGCCTTTGGCGATCCGGAAAAGTTTGGCAAAGAAGTGGGCGGCGATATCCGGCAGAATAAAAAAACATTCCTGGCCATTCATACCCGTGATGTTGCCAGCGATGCACAACGCCAACAACTGCAAACGCTGATGCAGGAAAACCCTGCCGATAAAGTGCAACAGGTACTGAGCATTATGAAAGCCTGTGGGGTAGATGAGTGGGCTTTGCAACTGAAGCATCAATATTTCGATAAGGCTATGCAACACCTCGAAGCAGTGGCAGTGCTCAGTAGCCGCAAACAACAGTTGTACGATCTGGCTAATTCCCTGATTGCCCGGGATCATTAATCCACCGCATCTTTTCCTGAATAGTCCTATTTTTCAGCCATATACCACAACTACATGTCACTGTTTAGAAAGAAAAGTATTTCGGCCATGTCTGCCGATGCCGGTCACGATGGCCACGGACACGGGCTTAATAAAATTCTGACCGTAAAAGACCTTACCTATCTCGGCATTGCTGCGGTGGTGGGTGCCGGTATTTTTTCTACCATTGGCTCTGCCGCGGCAGATGGTGGTCCCGGTATTTCTTTGCTCTTTGTGATTACCGCCATTACCTGTGGTTTTTCGGCGTTGTGCTATGCAGAGTTTGCCAGCCGGGTGCCCGTGAGTGGTAGTGCATACACCTATGCGTATGTAAGTTTTGGCGAACTCGTAGCCTGGATTATTGGCTGGGCCCTCATTCTCGAATATGCCATTGGCAATATTGTGGTGGCCATTAGCTGGAGCAGTTATTTCAACAACCTGCTGCAGGGCATCAATATCCACCTGCCGTTTTGGATGACCACCAACAGCAGTGCTGCCGGCGAGGCGTATACTGCAGTGCAACAATCTTTGGCTACGGGCAAAGTGGCCGATGCTGATATGCTGGAAATCATCAATGGCTACAACAGTGCCCCGGTGATAATGGGCTACAAATTGTTTATGAATATTCCGGCGTTTGTGATTGTGGCGCTGATTACCGCCCTGGCTTACAAAGGCATTCAGGAAAGTAAGAAGAGTGCCAATGCCATGGTGATTTTCAAAATAGCCGTGATAATACTCGTCATCATTCTCGGTTTCTTTTATGTAAATACCGATAACTGGAACCCATTTATGCCCAATGGATTTAAGGGCGTATTGCAGGGGGTAAGTGCTGTATTCTATGCCTACATTGGTTTTGATGCCATCAGTACCACAGCCGAAGAATGTAAAAATCCGCAGCGGGATTTGCCCCGGGGCATGATGTATTCGCTGCTCATTTGTACCATCCTGTACATCCTCATTGCGCTGGTGCTCACCGGCATGGTGCATTACTCTGAGCTCAATGTAGATGATCCTCTGGCGTATGTATTCGATAAGCTGGGCCTCAAGTGGATTGGTTACATCATCAGCATCAGTGCGGTGATAGCTACTACCAGTGTGTTGCTGGTGTTTCAACTGGGTCAGCCCCGCATCTGGATGAGCATGAGCCGCGATGGTTTGCTACCCGGTGCTTTCGGTAAAATTCATCCCAAGTACAAAACGCCTGCCTTTGCCACCATTGTTACCGGTTTGCTGGTAGGCATTCCTACTTTGTTTGTGCCCGGCAGCCTCATGACCGACCTCACCAGCATTGGAACGCTCTTTGCCTTTGTGATTGTGAGTGGCGGTGTGTTGCTGTTGCCCCGCATCAATGGCAACCAGCAGGCGGGCAAATTCAAACTCCCCTACATCAACGGGCAAATCATCATCCCCGTGTTGGTGGCAGCGTTTATCTATGCCTTCCGCACCCGCTTCAGCGAAGCCATCAGCAATTTTGGCCACGAAAACCATCAGGAAATGTTGTTCCTGCTGTTTGTTGCCATTGCCATAGTGGTAGCGGTGTACAGCATCCTCAAAAAACTGTCGGTGATACCCGTGCTCGGTGCCCTCAGCTGCATGTACCTCATGATTGAGATTCCCACCATCAGCTGGCTGTGGTTTTTTGCGTGGATGGGCCTTGGCCTTGCCCTGTATTTTGTATACGGCTACCGCAAGTCGAAGCTGGCCAATACTGCAGCATAGTTTTTTTGGGTAATCAGCTTCGGTACTCATGGCATCTTCGTTGTGTCACTCTCTTCAACGGCAGTGCATTTCTGTACTATGAAAAATACAGCCAATATTCCACTGCAACCATTGTGCAGCCTGGCTGTTGTTTACCTTTGCCAGCTGCCAATGGCAGTTCATCATTTTTAAAAGCCCCTGTTGGGGTTGGGGTTTATGAAGTTTGAAATAGGCGACAACGTAGTAGTAAAGCACAGCAACGAAGACGGCAAAGTGGTAGACATTTTGGGCGACAAAATGGTGTTGGTAGAAGTGCGGGGCGTTCGTTTTCCGGCCTATACCGATCAGCTCGATTTTCCGTACTTCAAACAGTTCAGCAGCAAAAAACTGTTTGAAGAAAAGAAGCCACCCAAAAAATACATTGAAGATGTAAAGCGGGAAAAAAATCCGCCCAAGTACAAAGTGGCCGAAGGGCTGTGGCTGGTTTTCTTCCCCGTATTTAGTAAAGATGTGTTTGACGATGATGTGGTGGAAGAACTCAAGATTTACCTCGTCAACCAAACGGACAATGGGCTCAGGTTTCGCTTTTGGCTCAACTATGCCGGCGAAACCGAAATGGAGCTGCAAAACGAAGTGCTGGCCCTGCAGGATTTTTACCTAATGAACATTCCCTTTGAGCACCTCAACGATAACCCTTCTTTCGAGTTTGAGTTTAGCCTCATTACGCCGCAAAAAAGCAAGGCCGAATATTACGAAGCCACCTACAAGCCCAAGGGCAAGCAGGTGTTCAAACAGATTGAAGTGCTGAAGCAAAAGGGCGATGCCTTCTTTACACAGCAGTTATTCGACCGCTACCCCGATAAAACCAAGATAGAAGCAGAGCCTTTTGTAGCCGATCCGTTTTCGCAGCTCAGCAAGGCCGGTTTTAAAGTGTTGGCCGGCAAAAAGCTACCCAATACCGAACCGGCGCCGCCTTCGGTGCTCGACCTGCACATTGATAAACTCACCAACGACTACCGCAACATGACGGCGCATGAAAAGCTGACACTGCAGCTGCGGGAGTTTGAAAAATGGCTCGACAAAGCCGAGCTGCACTACATGAAACACCTGTGGGTAATACATGGTGTGGGCAGCGGCCGCCTGAAAGAAGAAGTACACGAAATGCTCAAGCTCCGCGACAATGTGAAGAGCTTTATATCGCAATACCATCCCTGGTACGGCCATGGCGCAACGGAGATATTTTTGAAGTAAACTGTGGACAGTTGGCAGTATACAGTTTGCAGTTTGCAAGTAATACAGCCCTGCAAAATACCAGCCTCAATCTGCTTCCGTCAGTGGACAGTTTGCAGTGGGCAATTTGCAGTTTGCAAGTAAGGCTGCCCTGCAAACTGCAAACTATAAACTGCAAACTTTTCAATAATGATACCTGCATTGCACTACATGCAATCTGTCTTCATACACCCGATACACGAAGCGGTGTTCGCCGGTGATTCGGCGGCTCCAATAGCCGGCATAGTTGGCTTTTAGCGCCTCGGGTTTACCACGTCCGTCAAATGGTGTACGCAAACATTCCTTAATCAAATCGTTGATTTTTTTCATCACCGCTTTATCTGTTTGCTGCCAATACAGATAATCTTCCCATGCATGTATGTCCCACGAAAGCTGCATCAGGGTTCGATAAGTGCATGTTTTTCCGACAGACCTTTTTTATCTCTGGCGATTGCTGCGTCGAGCCTGGCTTTGTTGGCCGGCGACTTCATCAGGTGCAGGGTTTCCATCAAGCCGTTGTATTCATCCAGGCTAATGATGACAGCGGTTTCCTTTTCATTGCGGTTCACCATCACGGTTTCGCCGTCCTTGGTCACACTATCAAGTGTGTCCTTCATTTTGGCCCTGAATGCGGTGTAATTAATCACTTTCATAGAAACGGATTGAGTACAATATTACGTACTTAATCCGGGTCGTTCAATTTTATTTCCCCCTCCGGGGGCAAGGGGGCTGTATCTTTACCCCGCTATCAGTGAAGGCTATCGCTGCTGCTGCAAGGCAGGAGAGGAAAGTCCGGACAGCGCAGGGCAACCCATCCCGCTAACGGCGGGACATCTGCTATGCTGATCCCGATAACAATCGGGAGAAGCTGGCAGGTCGAGACAGTGCCACAGAAAATAACCGCCTTGCTGTTCATCCCCCTCCGGGGGTATGGGGGCCGGGCAAGGGTGAAAACGGGAGGTAAGAGCTCCCGATGGTTGGTTGCAAGGCCAGCCATGGGTAAACCTTGGGTGCTGAAATGCCATGTATAGGAGTGGATGAAGGCGGCCCGCCTGACCTCGCCACCGGCGAGACGCTCCAGGGTAGGCAGATGCAGGCAGTCAGCAATGGTTGTCGTAGATAAATGATAGCAACACCGTTTCGGCGGCGTTACAGAATCCGGCTTATGCAGCTGGTAGCACATGAAGCCACTTCAGGAAATGTTCTGGGGTGGCTTCGCCATTTGTGGGATTATTTGAATGGTTCGGGTGCTATAAAGTAAGGCGGAGTGTAGGCGGACCCAAAATTCGGCAGTTAATAATTAGAGTATCTGTCTAATTTTAAACTGTCAAAAAATGAAAAAGAGCACATTTACCGAGAGCCAGATTGTGGCTGCAATCAAGAAGCAAGAGAACG